>Ga0114931_10004583_pt1 | contig 17247 bp, 16 predicted proteins | sample 2SBtaG_FD_89579 | JGI IMG/M metagenome (GOLD analysis project Ga0114931, IMG submission 89579) | Deep subsurface microbial communities from Kolumbo volcano to uncover new lineages of life (NeLLi) - 2SBTROV14_V59a metaG | ecosystem: Environmental > Aquatic > Marine > Volcanic | place: Kolumbo...
CCGGGCTTCCTGTTCTTCGCGATCCGTGGCCCGCGGCACGATGCGCACGAGTTCCTGGCCCAGGCGATCGCGGGCGGCGCGGGCGGGCTGGTCGTCGAAGACGAGGCCTCCCTGCCGGCGGATCGCCCGCCCGGGATCGCGACCATCCGCGTGCTGGACACGACCCGAGCCCTCGGCGCCGTGGCCGCGGCCCACCGGGGCCGCTTCGAAGGCCCGCTCGTGGCCATCACCGGCAGCAACGGGAAGACCACGACCAAGGAGATGTGCGCCGCGATCCTGGCCCGGTCCGGCGCCTGCCTCTCGACCCGCGGCAACCTCAACAACGAGTTCGGGGTACCGCTGACGCTGCTGCGACGCCGCACCGCCGACCGGACGGCCGTGGTGGAGCTGGGCATGAATCATCGCGGCGAGATCGCGGCCCTGACGGCGCTGGCGCGACCCGACATCGGGGTGGTCACCAACGTCGGGACGGCCCACATCGAGCACCTGGGAAGCCGCGAGGAGATCGCCCACGAGAAGGCCGACCTCCTGGCGGCCATCCCGCCGGAGGGCACCGCCCTCCTCCACGGCGACGATCCGCTGCTACGCGCGGAGGCCTCGCGCGTACGCGCCCGGCTGGCCTCGTTCGGTCTCGACCCCGCCTGCGACTTCCGGGCCGAGAAGATCGAGCGGCCGGTGCCCGGCCGCTTCGCCTTCGAGCTGGTCGCCCCGGACGACCGTCGGCGGATCGACGTGGCCGGTCTCCACGCGGGAACCGTGCCCAACGCCCTGGCCGCGGCCGCGGCGGCTCGCGCCGCCGGCGCCTCTCCCGAGGACGTGGCGGCCGGCCTCGCGGCCTACCGGCCGCCCGCCGGTCGCATGAACCTCGTCGTCCTGGCTCGCGATTCCTGGCTGATCGACGACACCTACAACGCGAATCCCCAATCCATGGCCGCGGCGCTCCACGGCCTGGCGGATCTCGCCGAGACCGGGCGGGCCTTCGCGGTACTGGGCGACATGGGCGAGCTCGGCTCGAACAGCGACGAGGCGCACCGTGAGGCAGGCCGATTGGCGGCCCGGCTCGGCCTCGCCGGACTGGCCGTGCTGGGCGACCACGTCGGCTCGACCCTCGAAGGCGCTCGGCAGGCGGGCCTCGCGGCGGAGCGCCTGTTCGAGGCGCGCGACCACGATGAGCTGGTCGAACATCTGACGGCGCGCGTGCGTGCGGGAGATCGCATCCTGGTCAAGGGATCGCGGGCGATGCGGATGGAGCGCGTCGTGGAAGCGCTCGTCGAGCGGATGGGAACGGCTTGAATGCTCTACCACCTTCTCTACCCGCTCGCTTCGGAGTTCGGCGCCTTCAACGTGGTCCGCTACATCACGTTCCGGGCCGGAGCGGCCGCTCTCACGGCGCTGTTCATCGCGTTCCTGGTGGGACCGCCCCTGATCCGCGCCCTCGGGCGCTTGCGGGCCGGCCAACCCATCCGCGAGGTGGGCCCGGCCCACGGACACAAGGCCGGCACGCCCAACATGGGCGGCCTCCTGGTGCTGCTCGGACTGCTGGTCTCGGTGCTGCTCTGGTCCGATCTCGACAACCGGCTGGTCTGGATCCTGCTGGGAATCACGTCTGGCTACGGAGCCTTGGGCTTCATCGACGACTACCAGAAGGTCACCCGTCGCACGAACGACGGGATCTCCGGCCGGACGAAGCTCTTCTGGCAGACGCTCATGGCGCTCGGCGTGGCCATCGCGATCTACCTGGACCCCAATTTCGACCAGGAGCTGTCCGTCCCGTTCTTCAAGAACTTCACGCCCCATCTGGGCGTGCTCTACATCCCCTTGGCGGTCTTCGTCATCGTCGGCGCGAGCAATGCCGTGAACCTGACCGACGGTCTCGACGGACTCGCCATCGGTCCGGTCCTGATCGCGGCCGGCACCATGGGCTTGCTCTCCTACGTCTCCGGACACTCGGTGATCGCCGAGTACCTGGGAATCAAGTACGTACCCGGGACGGGACAGCTGGCGATCTTCTGTGGCGCGCTGATCGGCGGCGGCCTCGGGTTCCTCTGGTTCAACGCCTATCCGGCCCAGCTGTTCATGGGCGACGTGGGCTCCCTGGCCCTGGGCGGCGCCCTCGGAACGATCGCGGTGGTGATCCGTCAGGAGATCCTGCTCGGCGTGGTCGGCGGTGTCTTCGTGGTCGAGGCCCTCTCGGTGATGATCCAGGTCGCGTGGTTCAAGCTCACGGGAAGGCGCGTCTTCCTGATGGCCCCGATCCACCACCACTACGAGGAGAAGGGCTGGGCCGAGCAGCAGATCGTCGTCCGCTTCTGGATCATCTCCATCATCCTGGCGCTCCTGGCGCTCTCCTCGCTGAAGCTGCGCTGATGGACTCGCTTGCCGATCGATCCGTCCTGGTGCTGGGCCTCGGGGTCTCGGGGCGGAGCGCCGCGACCTTTTGCAGCGAGCGCGGCGCCGACGTGACGGCCGCGGACGAGCGGACGTCCGAGGCCCTGGGCGCCCTCGATCTCCCCGCCGGCGTGGCCCTGCGTCTCGGCGGACCCCTGCCCGACCCGGCGGACTTCGACCTCGTGGTGCCGAGCCCCGGAGTGCCGCCCGTCCGCTATCGGCGTCGCGCTCGGCGCGTGTGGGGCGACGTGGAGCTCGCCGCCCGGAGCCTGCGCGTGCCGATCGTGGCGGTGACCGGTACGAACGGCAAGTCGACGACGGTGCGCTTGATCGAAGTCATGCTCCGGGCGGCGGGCCTGCGTGCCGAGGCGGCGGGCAACGTGGGTCGGCCCGCCCTCGAGCTCGTCGGCCGTCCGCTCGACGCGGCAATCCTCGAGGTCTCGTCCTTCCAGCTGGAGACCGTCGAGTCGTTTCGTCCGCGAGTGGCGGTGGCCTTGAACCTGGCACCGGACCACCTGGACCGCCACGGCGACTTCGAGACCTACCGGAACGCCAAGGCGCGCATCTTCGCGAATCAGCGCGAGGACGACGTGGCCGTCCTGAACGCCGCCGATCCGGCCGTGGCGTCGATGGCGAGCTGCACGGCCGGACGCATCCTCCGCTTCCGTCGTGAAGCGCCACCCGCGGAGCCCGGCTCGGGCTGCGCATGGTTCGACGCGGGCGCGATCCGGCTGCGCATCGGTGACGAGCTCTCGCGGATCCCCCTCGACGGGCTCTCCTTGTCCGGCCTGCACAACGTCGAGAACGTGATGGCGGCCCTGCTTGCGGCCAGCGCCCTGGGCGCGAGGCCCGCGGCGGCCGCCAAGGCCCTGCCGGGCTTCGAGACCCTGCCCCACCGCGCCGAGGCCGTCGCCTCGCGGAACGGTGTGGCCTGGGTGGACGACTCCAAGGCCACGAACCCCCATGCCGCCGGCTGTGCGCTCGAGAGCTGCTCGCGCCCCGTGGTCTGGATCGCGGGCGGACGGGACAAGGGGCTCGACTACGACGACCTCGCCGAGGCCGCCTGCGACCGGGTGCGCGAAGCGGTCCTCGTGGGCGAGGCCGCCCCCAAGCTCGCGCAGGCGCTGCGGGGCCGGGTGCCGTGCTCCGAGGTGGACACACTCGGTGACGCGGTGCGACGCGCCGCCCAGGTCGCGCGGGCCGGAGATCTGGTGCTGCTCGCTCCGGCCTGCGCGAGCCACGACCAGTTCGAGAGCTTCGAGGCCCGCGGCCGCGCCTTTCGCGACGCCGTGGCCGCCCTCGGCGAAGGCGAGGCCACCCGGTGAAGCGTCGCACCCGTCGAGCCGGACGCCGGCGAGCGTCGATCGCTGCCAGGGGCCCCGCCTGGCCCGAGCTCGACGGCGCGGTCGTGACCGCCACGGCGGCGCTCGTGGTGACGGGTCTGCTGATGGTCTACAGCGCGACCGCCACCCTCGACCTCGACCGCCTGATCCCGCTGCACTTCGTGCGACAGCTGGCCGCGTGCCTGGCCGGCGTGGCCGTGGCGGCCGCGACGGCCGCGCTGCCCTCGAACCTGTGGAAGCGAGCGGCGCTGCCGCTGTGGGCCGTCGGGGTCGCGCTGCTGACGGCGACCCTGCTGGCCGGGGTCGAGGTCAACGGCGCCCGGCGCTGGTTCGCGCTGCCGGTGCTCGGCTTGAGCTTCCAGCCCGTGGAGATCGCGAAGTGGGCGACGGTCCTGGCCGTGGCGGCCTGGCTCGCGCCAGGGAGCGGGCGCGTGACGCCCGCTCCCCGGCGGATCTACGGCAGCCTCGGGCTCGCCGCGCTGCCGGCGCTGCTGCTGCTGCTCCAGCCCGACCTGGGAAACGCGGTCCTGATCCTCGGCGTGGTGACCCTGCTGTTGTTCGTCGCCGGTGCACCCGGCCGCTACTTCTTCGCGCCGCTGGCAGCCGGTGCCGCCGCCCTCGCCATCCATCTCGCGATCCATCCCTACGCCATGCGCCGGATGATCGGCTTCCTCGACCCCTGGGCGACCGCCAGCCGGGAAGGGTTCCAGCTCGTCCAGTCGTTCGTGGGTTTCGGCCGCGGCGGCCTGTTCGGCGTCGGCCTGGGCGACGGCCGCCAGAAGCTCTTCTACCTGCCCGAAGCCCACACGGACTTCATCCTCTCCCTGGTCGCCGAAGAGCTGGGCTTGTTCGGGGTGCTCGTCGTCCTCGGGGCGTTCGCGGCCCTGCTGGTGGCCGGGACACGCATCGCCCGCCGTGCGCACGGGCGGTTCGCGGCGCTGCTGGCATTCGGAATGACCGCGCTGCTGGTGGTGCCGGCCATCGTGAACGCCGCGGTCGTCACCGGCCTCGTGCCCACCAAAGGAATGGCGATGCCGTTCCTCTCCTACGGGCGCACGGGAATGGTGATGAACTTCGCGGCCCTGGGTGTCCTGCTGGGTGTCGGCCTGCGCGACGCGCGCCCGCGCTGGCAGCCCGTGCGCGGCGCCGAGCGGCGAGGGAGCTGGCGAAGATGACGTGGGCGGTGGCCGGAGGCGGTACGGGCGGGCACGTGAGCCTGGCCCTGGCGCTGGCAGAGGAGATCCAGGCGCGCGGCGGCCACGTGTTCCTGCTGGGAACGGACCGCGGCCTCGAGCGGGAGATCGTTCCGAGGGCGGGCTTCGAGCTGGTCACCTTCGAGACCCGGCAGGTGATGGGTCAGCGCCCGACCGCCCGCCTGCGCGCCGTGCTCGGCCTTCTGGCTGCCAGCGTCGAAGCGCGCCGCGTGCTGCGCGATCGCCGCGTGAGCGGCGTGCTCTCGGTCGGCGGCTACGCCTCGATGCCCGCGGTTGCAGCGGCGACGCTCGCACGGATCCCGATCGGCCTGGTCGAGCCGAACGGGATCCCGGGCCGTGCAAACCGGCTGATGGCGCGCTTCGCGCGGCGGGTGTTCACGGGCTTCGCCGAGGCGCGCCAGCACCTGCCGGTCGCCGACGACCGGATCCGCGAGCACGGCGTGCCGCTGCGACGAGGCCTGGTGGAAGCCTGCGCACGTCGGGCCCCGCGCCCGCCCGCGCCGCCGTACCACCTGCTGGTCGCCGGCGGCAGCCAGGGCGCCCGCCAGCTGAACGAGGGCATGATGGAAGTGCTCGCGGAGCTGGACCCGGCCGCGCTCGAGATCTTCCATCAATCCGGCCGAGAGGACCAGGCGCGCGTCGAGGAGGCCTACCGGAAGGCCGGCTTCCGCGCCGAGGTCGTCGACTTCACCGACGACCTGCCCGACCGCTATGCCTGGGCCGATCTGGCCGTGTGCCGCGCCGGCGCCCTCACCGTGGCGGAGCTGGCGGTGGCGGGCCTCCCGGCCCTGCTCGTGCCCTACCCCTACGCGGCCGACGACCATCAGGCCGCCAACGCCAGGGCGTTGGCCGAGTGCGGGGGGGCGCTCGTGTTGGACTCGCGACCGCTCGAGCCCACGGCCCTGGCATCGGCCCTGCTCGGTCTGCTCGCGGAGCCCGAGCGGATCTGGACGATGCGGCGTGCGCTCGCCGATCGGGCCCGGCCCCACGCGGCGCGCGCGATCGTGGACGATTGTGCGGAGGTCTTCGGCGCGATGACGGGTTAGACGCCATCTCCGGGGCGGGATCCAACCGACCGGGTCCCGCGTGGAGGGTCCTTCCGTGACCTGCCCGGCCGGGCAGCCGTGGAGCCCGCCCCGGCGATGCGTCGCTCGCGATGGCGTACGGAATGCGAGAGCGAAGAGGAACGGCGATGTATCGGCGAATCAGCAAGGTGCACTTCGTAGGCGTGGGCGGAATCGGGATGTGCGGCCTGGCCGAGCTCCTGCAGAGCCAGGGCTACCACGTGTCGGGAACGGATCTGCGCGAGAGGCCCACGGTGGCGCGCTTGCGCGAGCTCGGGGTCCGGGTCCAGATCGGACACCGCTCGGAACACGTGGGAGCGGCCGACGTGGTCGTGTTCTCCTCGGCCGTACCGCTGGACAACCCGGAGCTGCGCTACGCCGAAGCGCACAAGATCCCGGTGATCGGGCGTGCCGAGATGCTCGCCGAGGTGATGCGACTGAAGGATGGAATCGCAGTCGCCGGATCCCACGGAAAGACGACCACGACCTCGCTGATCGCGCACGTGCTGGGCGCGGCGGGTCTGGATCCGACGGCGGTGATCGGCGGGCGCGTGCTCGGTAGCGGCGCCGACCGCGAGGCCACCGGCGCGCGCATGGGCCACGGCGATCTCCTGGTGGCGGAAGCGGACGAGAGCGACGGCTCCTTCCTCCGCCTGGCCCCGGTGATCGCCGTCGTCACCAACATCGACCCGGAGCACCTCGACCACTACGGAAGCGAGGCGGCCTTGCGCGAGGCATTCGTCGCATTCGCGAACCGGGTCCCGTTCTGGGGGGTGAACGTGCTGTGCCTGGATCACCCGGGAGTCCAGGCCATCCTGCCGGACGTCACGCGGCGCATCTTCACCTACGGATTCTCGTCCCAGGCCGATCTGGTCGCGCACGATCTCGAACGCGCCGGCTGGGGCGTCCGCTTCGGCGTGCGACGCCGGGGCGAGAAGCTCGGCGAGGTGCGCCTCGCCCTGCCGGGCCGGCACAACGTGGCGAACGCGCTTGCGGCCCTGGCCGTCGCGCTCGAGGTCGAAGTCGGGTTCTCGGTGGCGGCGGAGGCCCTGTCGGCGTTCACCGGGATCGAGCGACGCTTCCAGCTGCGCGGCGAGGTCGCCGGCGTCCGGGTGGTCGACGATTACGGCCACCACCCGGCCGAGATCCGCGCCACCCTGTCGGCCGCGCGCGCCGTGCACGCCGGCCGGATCGTGGTGGCCTTCCAGCCCCACCGCTTCACGCGCACCCGTGACCTGCTCGGTGAGTTCGCCACCGCCTTCAACGACGCAGACCGGTTGTTCGTGACCGACGTCTACGCGGCCGGCGAGGCGCCGATCCCCGGCGCCGATGCCCGGGCGCTGGTGGAGGCCATCGGCGCCCATGGCCACCGCGACGTCCAGCACGTGGCCGCGCTCGCCGACCTGCCCGATCGGCTGGCCGGCGAGGTGGTGGCGGGAGATCTGGTGGTGACCCTGGGCGCCGGCAACGTGGCGCAGCTCGGCCCCGAGCTCCTGCGACGCCTGGAGGCGCGCAGCCCATGAGCGGGTCGGGTCTCCAGAGCGAGCTGCGTGCGGTCCTCGGCGAGCGCGTGAGCTTCGGGGTCGCGATGGCCCGTCACACCTCGCTGCGCGTCGGAGGCCCGGTCGATGCGCTGGCGAGCCCGGGGGATCGCGAGGAGCTCGCCGCGCTGTTGGCCCGCTGCAAGCGTCGCGGCTGGCCGCACATCGTGGTCGGGGCTGGTTTCAACCTGCTGGTCCGGGACGCCGGGCTCGAAGGGGTGGCCATCAAGCTCTCCCGATTTCGCCGCCTCGAGGAGCAACCGGGCCCGCGCCTGATCTCCGAGGCCGGCGTGAGCCACGCGAGCCTCACGGCTCTGTGCGCTCGCCGCGGACTCGCCGGGCTCGAGTTCGGCGCCGGAATCCCCGGGACCGTCGGCGGCTGGATCGCCATGAACGCCGGGATCGGCTCGCGCGAGATGAAGGACGTCGTCGAAGCCGTCGAGCTCCTGGTGCCGGGCGAAACGGCGCCGCGCAACCTCGCGGCGGCGGATCTCGAGTTCCGCTACCGCGAGCTGCGGGGCGTGGCCCCGGGCGCCGTGATCGTGAGCGCCGCCTTCCGCTTGGAGCCCTCGACGCCGGAGGTGGTACGGGCGGAGATCGAGGCCCTGCTGGCGCGCCGCGGTGCGACCCAACCGCTCGACCTTCCCTCCTGCGGCTCGATCTTCAAGAACCCGCCCGGCGATTTCGCAGGTCGGTTGATCGAGGCCGCCGGCCTGAAGGGCGAGCGGGTGGGCCGCGCGGAGATCTCCGAGCGCCATGCGAACTTCATCGTGAACCGCGGCGGCGCCCAGGCCGCCGACGTGCTCGCGCTGATCGAACTCGCGCGCGAGCGCGTGCTGCGCGCGACGGGCGTCGCGCTCGAGACCGAGGTGCGGATCGTCGGAAGGAGCTGCGAGTGAGGAGACCGGAACGCGCGGGGCGGCGCGCCGGCGGCCGGATTGCGGGGACGCGGGCCCGCGGACCGGCGCCCGAGCCGAGCCGCATCGTCCACGGGCTGGCCGTGGTGCTGCTGGTGTCGGCCGTCCTGGGCAGCCTCTACGTCGCGCCTCATGCGCTCGACTACCTCCGCGTGCGCGTCCGCGAGGCCCCCTTCCGCGTCGCCCACGTCACGATCCAGGGCCTCGTGCGGGTCCCCCTCGAGGAGCTTCGGCCCGCGCTCAGCGGGGTACGGGGGGTACCGCTGGTCGATCTCGACGGCGCCGCCATCGAGGCGAAGCTGGAAACCCACCCCTGGATCGCACGGGCGCGGACCCTGCGTTGGCCTCCGGACACGCTGCGCGTGCACGTGGAAGAGCGCACGCCGCTGGCCGTCACCGCGGCGGGCGATCCGACCGTCCTGCACGGGGTGGACGCGTCGGGAATGGCCTTCGCGCCGGCGAGCCCGGAGGACGTCGCGCGGCTGGTGGACATCGACCTGATGCCGCCGGCGGCCATCGGTGAGCCGGATCCGCGCCTGCTCGAGGCGCTTCGCCTGGCGGCCGGATTCCATCCCCGGGGACTGGAGGTTCCGCGGCGCGTGACGCTGGGGCTGCCCGAGCGTGCGGCGAGCGCCGAGCTTCGCCTGCGCGGCTTCGCGCCCGCCATCTTCATCGAACGCGAGACGCCCGAGAGTCAGCTCGACCGGCTCGCCACGCTGCTGGCCGCCAACGTCGCGCCTGCGCTCTCGGCGCGGGTGATCGACCTGCGCTTCGAACGCCAGGCCGTGCTGTGGGGCACGCGGTGAGCGGGGCGTGCACGGCCGGGGAGCCGGGAGGGCGGACCGGGCGCCCGTAGACGAGTGGACGGGACACTCCGGACGGGGGTCCCGACAGGCGGCGACGCGCGAGGGCGCCGCCGCGAACCGCGGCTCACCGGGAGACCGGCGGCCGCATCGTGGGGGGGAGAGGATCATGGCACGCAAGGACGACCTGATCGTCGGACTGGACATCGGAACCACCAAGGTCTGCGCCGTGGTCGCGGAGCGGACGGACGGGGGCATGGACGTGGTGGGAATCGGAACCCACCCGTCTCGCGGGCTCCGCAAGGGCGTGGTGGTCGACATCGACGCGACGGTCCAATCCATCCGGCACGCGATCGAAGAAGCGGAGCTGATGGCCGATTGCGAGATCACGTCGGTCTACGCGGGGATCGCCGGCGGACACATCCGGGGTCTGAACTCGACGGGCGTCGTGGCCGTCAAGGACCAGGAGGTGGGCGACGGCGACGTCAAACGCGTGATCGACGCGGCCAAGGCCGTCGCGATCCCGATGGATCGCGAGGTGATCCACGTGATCCCGCAGGAATACATCATCGACGGACAGGATGGGATCCGGGAGCCGCTCGGAATGTGCGGAGTCCGGCTGGAGGCCAAGATCCACATCGTGACGGCTGCCGTCACCAGCGCCCAGAACATCGTGAAGTGCGCGAACAAGGCCGGCCTGAACGTCATGGACATCGTGCTCGAACCGCTGGCCTCCGCGGAAGCCGTGCTGGCGGACGACGAGCGCGACCTGGGCGTCTGTCTGATCGACATCGGGGGCGGGACCACCGACATCGCGGTATTCGGAGAGGGCTCCATCAAGCACACCTCGGTCCTGGGGCTCGGCGGATATCACATCAGCAACGACATCGCGGTCGGGCTGCGGACGCCCTTCGACGAAGCGGAGCGCATCAAGAAGAAGTTCGGAGTGGCGTCGGCGCGCTACCTCGGGAGCGACGACGTGATCTCGGTCCCGAGCGTGGGCGGACGCAGGCCGCGGGACGTCTCTCGCAAGATCCTGTGCGAGATCATCGAGCCGCGCGCAGAAGAGATCCTCTCGCTCGCCCGGCAGGAGGTGGCCAAGGCCGGGCTCGACACGCGCATGCCCTCGGGCGTGGTGCTGACGGGCGGGGCCTCGGCGCTCGAAGGCATGGTGGAGCTGGCGGAGGAGATCTTCGAAGCGCCCGTCCGACGCGGTGCGCCCATGCACGTGGGCGGCCTGCAGGACGTGGTGCGCAGCCCCATGTACGCGACGGGGGTGGGTCTGGTGGCCTTCGGGCTCACTCGGGACCACGTCCGGAGCGGCTTTCCGATCCGCGGAGGCTCGAAGTTCAAGCCGGTCTTGAAGCGCATGCGGGACTGGTTCCACGGGGCCTGGAGCTAGCCGGGCGGGGGCCGGCTGCAGGTCGCAACTTTCAGATCCAAGCCTTTACGAAATCAAGGGTTTTCTACTACCATCGCAGGTCACGGGGGGTGAAGATGGCCAATCGACGCAGGCGGAAGAATCAGGCGGGGCCGAAGGGCTCGAAGGGCAACGGGACGCGGAGCGAGCCGCCCGAGCTGCTCGAGCTCGGACCCATGGGCGACGACGAGCTGCTCGAGTTCGAGGGCGCCTCGCAGCTGAAGGCCAACATCAAGGTCGTGGGCGTCGGGGGCGGCGGGGGCAACGCCATCAACACGATGATCACGTCGGGTCTATCGGGGGTCGAGTTCATCGCGGCCAACACGGATTCCCAGGCCCTCGACTTCAACCGTGCCGATCTCAAGATGCAGCTCGGCACCGAGGTGACGCGCGGCCTGGGCTGCGGTGCGAACCCGGAGAAGGGCCGTGCCTCGGCTCTCGAGGTCCGGGATCGGATCCACGATCAGCTGGCCGGAGCGGACATGGTGTTCGTGACCGCGGGGCTCGGCGGCGGGACCGGCACGGGGGCCGCGCCGGTCGTGGCGGAGATCGCCCGCGAGGTTGGCGCGCTCACCGTGGCCGTCGTCACGAAGCCCTTCACGTTCGAGGGCAAGGTTCGCAGGCGGCATGCCGACCAGGGCATGGACGAGCTGCACGACGTGGTCGACACCCTCATCACCATTCCGAACGATCGGCTGCTGGCCCTCGCCGGCAAGGGCACGGCGATGAAGGACGCCTTCCGGCTTGCCGACGACGTGTTGCTGAACGCGGTGAAGGGCATCGCCGATCTGATCACGGTTCACGGCCTCGTGAATCTGGACTTTGCCGATGTGCGCACCATCATGAACGAGATGGGGATGGCGTTGATGGGCACCGGCATCGCCACGGGCGACGACCGGGCCTCCGAAGCGGCTCGGACGGCGATCTCGAGCCCGCTGCTCGAGGACCTGTCCATCGAGGGCGCACGCGGCGTGCTGATCAACATCAGCGGCGCGGACGACCTGACCCTGTTCGAGGTGAACGAGGCCTCCATGGTGATCCAGGAGGCGGCCCACGAGGATGCGAACATCATCTTCGGCGCCGTGATCGACGACGAGATTCCGGACGGAGAGGTGCGCGTGACGGTGATCGCCACGGGCCTCGACGACGGCCGCCGCGGGCGCGGCGTCGCGGAGCGGGGCTACTCGCGGTCGGCCGAGGCCCCGCGCCTGGTCGAGATGCCGAGGCGCGAGATGCCCGCCGCCCAGCCGGCCCTGACGGCCGAGCAGCTGGCGCAGATGCCGATCGAGCCCGAGGCGCCGGCGGACGAGGCGCAGGCGGCGGAAGGTTGGCCGGTCGACTCGCCCTTCGAGGACGAGCTCGACGTGCCGACCTTCCTGCGGAACCGCACGCGTCCGGCAGATTCCGACGAGGAAGAGGGCGCGTTCGAGGATCCGGCCTTTCTGCGTCGGTCGGCCGACTAGCATCGCGGGCGCCGCGGAGCCCGCTCCGCGGCGCCCGCCTGGTCGGCGCGCGGCCTGCGCGGGCGCGGTGCCTGCCGCCGCGCGGACACCCCGCTAAGCTGCCCGTCATGTCCGACTCCCTCGTTCTCTCGGCCCGCGACGACGACGTCGTTACCCTGACCCTGAACAACCCCGTTCGCCGCAACGCGATGACCCAGGCCATGGGCGAGGCGTTCTACGCCGAGATCGAGCGGCTCTGCGGCGACGCCAGCCTGCGAGCCGTGCTCCTGACCGGGTCGACCGAGGGCCGCGCCTTCTGCGCCGGCGGCGACCTCGGGATGATCGGCGGCCATGCGGACCGCGGGAGCGAGCACCCCGGGGATGCTCGCAGCGCGGCGCGCGACACGATGAAGGCCTTCTACGAGCTGTTCCTCTCGGTGCGGAGCCTCCCCTGCCCCAGCGTGGCGGCGCTCAACGGCCATGCCATCGGTGCCGGCCTGTGCATCGCGTTGGCCTGCGACCTGCGGGTGGCCGACGCCGATGCCAAGTTCGCCTTCAACTTCTCCCAGCTCGGGATCCACCCGGGCATGGGCGCCACCTGGACCCTGCCGCGCCTGGTCGGGCCGGCTCTCGCCGCGGACCTGCTCTACACGGGACGCACCCTGTCGGGGACCGAGGCGGGCGCGATCGGCCTGGTGAGCCGGGCCGTCCCTTCCGACCGGGTGCGCGAGGAGGCGGACGAGCTGGCCCGTCGGATCGCGAGCAGTGCTCCGCTCGCGGTGCGTGGAATCAAGCAGGCCCTGCGCCAGAGCGCGGATCGGAGCCTCGAGGCCCAGCTCGGGTACGAGGCCGAGCAGCAGGCCCTCTGCTACGAGAGCGAGGACCTGCAGGAGGGTCTGGCCGCCGCTCGCGAGAAGCGCGCGCCCCGCTTCCAGGGCCGCTAGCCGCGGCGCGCCCGCGCCGGAAGGCGGACTACCCGTCCGAGAGCAGACGCTTCGCGGTCTGGCTGACGAGCTTGCCGTCCGCCGAGGGGCCGAGCCGGGCCAGTGATTCCTTCATCACCCGACCCATCTCCTTCGGCGAGCCGGCGGCGAGCTCGGCGATCACGGCCCGGACGGTCGACTCCACCGCTGCCGCATCGGGGGCGGCCGGCAGGTAGTCCTCGAGCACGGTGCGCTCGGCGGCCTCCTTGTCCGCCAGCTCGTGCCTCCCGGCCTCGCGGTAGCGGTCGATCGCCTCGTTGCGCTGCTTCACCAGGGTCCGAACGACGCGCAGGACATCCTCCTCGGCCAGCTCGCCCCGAAGCTCGATCTCCTTGTTCTTGAGAGCGCCCCGGATCGACCGGATCGTCTCCAATCGGATGCGGTCACGGGCGCGCATCGCATCCTTCAGGTCTGCGTCGAGCCGATCTTTCAGGGCCATGCCACATCCTCGCCACATCTCGCCTCACGAGCACACGGTTCTTCCGGGAGCTCGCCCGATCGATTGGCTATCAAGTTCCGCACGGTTCGAGTCGAGAACCGGGTTCGGGGGGTCATCGTCATGCGTCGCGTCGTCTCGAGAGTCGTCCGCAGCTCCGCCCTGTGGCTGTCGATCGCCTACCTGGGCTCCTTGCTCCTGATGGCGAAGGCCTACGCGAGCTGACGCCGGGAGGCCGCGAACGGCCCGCGACGCCTAGAGCGCCTCGACCGGCCCCTGGATCTCACTGGCATTGAAGAAATAGGAGATCTCGATCCGCGCGGTCTCCGGGGCATCGGAGCCGTGGACCGCATTCTTCTCGATGTCCTCGGCGAAGGCCTTGCGGATCGTACCGTCGTCGGCCTCGGCCGGATTCGTGGCGCCCATGAGGGCCCGATAGCGCGCGATCGCATCCTCCCCCTCGAGCACGCTCACCACGACGGGGCCGCTCGTCATGAACCTCACGAGGTCGCCGTAGAACGGCCGATCCTTGTGGACCGCATAGAAGCCACGCGCCAGCGGCTCGTCGAGGCGGGTCATCTTCAGGGCGATGATCTCGAGTCCCGCCTCCTGGATGCGGCGCAAGATCTCGCCGGTCGCGCCCTTGGCGACGGCGTCGGGCTTGACGATCGAGAGCGTGCGCTGCGCGGCCATGAATCGGACCTCCTGCTCGCCCGGAGCGGACCGGGCCCCGGGGAGGCCGGAGACTAGCGTGCTTTGTGCGCGTCGGAAGCGCCCTCGCCCCGGTGGGCGCGGCTAGGCGTGACCGTGGGATGGAGTGCAGCGGGCCACCAGGTCGGCGATCCGCTCGCGCTGCTCGGCGGTCAGGTCCTCGAATCGAACGCCCATGCCGGCGGCGCCGTGGGCGCTGGTCTCGGCGCGAGCCCAGGCCACGCGGCCCTGGGTCTCGACGGTTCCATCGGGCAGGCGGATGAACAGTCGCAACGGTGCGCCGGCCGCGAGCGGACGCTCGGTGGCAACGAAGATTCCGCCCTCGGAGATGTTTCCGAGGCGGGCCGTGAAGCCTTCGTCGCAGCTCTCGAAGCGGACCTCGAGGTGGGTCGGGAAGCGGAAATGCGCGCGACGCTCGACGCTGGCGAGCAGGCCCTGGAGCCGGTCCCCGAGGCGCTGCTCGAGGGCCTCGCGAAGGCATTGCCAACGCTCCAGCTCGGCCACGACCAGCGGCGGGGCGCCGAGCAGACGCCGACGATTCAGCTGGACGAACTCGCTGACCAGATCGTCGGTGGCCGACTCGTTTTGGGTCATAGAGCTCGTGTCGGCCCGGGGCGCCCAGGCTTGAGAGGATCTCGGTCACGGCGGGGTCAGGCGCTGGCCACCCGGAGCACGATCTTCCCGAAGTGCTCGCTGGCCTTCATGATCCGATGCGCGTCGCCTGCCTGCTCGAGAGGCAGCACGCGGTCCACCACCGGTCGCAGCTCGCCCCCTTCGAGGGCGGCGCCGAAGCGTTGGCGGAATCCGGCCACGAGAGCCGCCTTCTCGACCTTCGAGCGCGCGCGCAGCGTGGAGCCGATCAGCTGGAGTCGGCGGGTGAGCAGGACCGCGAGGTTCAGCTCGGCCTTGGCGCCGCCCATCAGTCCGATCACGACCAGCCGGCCCCCCACGGCCAGCGACCGCAGGTTGGCCTCCAGGTACGAGCCCCCGATCGAATCGAGCAGCACGTCGACCCCGCGGCCCGCGGTCGCCTCGTGGGCGGCGGCGGCGAAGTCGTCCTCGCGGTAGTTCACGGCCCGGGTCGCGCCGAGCGCGAGACAGCGCCGGCATTTCTCCTCGCTCCCGGCCGTGACGACGATCCGGCCACCCGCCGCGCGCACGAGCTGGATCGCAGCGGTTCCGATGCCGCTGCCGCCCCCGTGCACGAGCGCCGCGCCGCCCTCGGGAAGCGCGCCGAGCTGGAAGACGTTCAGGAAGACGGTCAGAAAGACTTCGGGCAGGGCCGCCGCCTCTTCGATCGACCAGGCCGCCGGCACCGGCATCACGGACCCGGCGTCCACCACCACCTGCTCGGCGTAGCCACCGCCCGCCAGCAGGGCCATGGCGCGATCCCCTTCGGACCAGCCCACCACGTCGCGACCGACTTCGACCACCTCGCCGGCGCACTCGAGCCCCAGTAGCTCCGAGGCGCCCGGGGGCGGCGGGTACAGGCCCTGACGCTGGAGCAGGTCGGCGCGGTTCACCGCCGCCGCCTGCACCCGGATCCGCAGATCGCCCGGCCCGAGCGTGGGCGCGGCCACCTCACCGACCCGCATCACCGACTCGTCGCCCGGCCCCTCGACCACGATCGCCTTCATGACCCCATCCTACCGAGATCCCGGGGACGTTCGTTGAGTAGTTGAGTAACTCTTCGTTACTCAACTACTCAACGAACGTCCCCGGGATCCGGGATCTACTTCAGCTCGGTTCGGTCGTAGCCGAGGATGTTGCGGGCGATGATCAGGTTCTGGATCTGGCCAGTGCCCTCGTAGATGTCGGTGATCCGGACGTCGCGGAACCATTTCTCGAGGAGATGCTCTCGGGAGACCCCCATGGGCCCGAGGATCTCGATGCAGCCCTGGGTCACCTCGCGCACGGCCGAGCCACCCTTCGCCTTGGAGATCGAGGCCTCCAGGTTGTTGGGCTTGGCCTCGCCGGAGAGCCAGGCGGCGTTCAGAACCGTCAGCATCGCCGCCTCGAAGCGGCCCTCGAGATCGTGGAACTTCTGCACCACGGCCGGCTGGCTCTGGAGATTGCCCCCGTACTCGATCTCGAAGCCCGCCTGCTCGAGCTGGTCGCGGGTGAAGTCGAGGGCCGCCTCGGCGATACCCAGACCGATCGCGGCCACGGCCGGCCGGGTCATGTTGAAGGTCTTCATCACGCCCCGGAAGCCCCCCGAGCTCTGCTTCGGAACCTCCTCCTTGCCGCCCAGCAGGTTGCGTCGGGGAATCCGGCAGTCCCGGAAGACCATGGCCGCCGTGTCGTCGGCACGGATGCCGAGCTTCTTCTCCTTGTGGGTGACCTCGAAGCCCGGGGTGCCCTTCTCGATCAGGAAGCTCTTGATCCCGGCGCGTCCGGCCGACCGGTCGAGGGTCGCCCAGACCACGACACCCTCGCAGCGGCACCCGGTGGTCACGAAGATCTTCTCTCCGTTGACGACCCATTCGTTCGTGTCCTCGTCGAGCACCGCGGTGGTCTGCACCTGGGACGGGTCGGAGCCGCAGCCAGGCTCGGTGATGGCCATGGCCAGGGTCAGGCCCTCCCAGCGTGCCACCTGCTCGGGGGTGCCCGCGGCGCGCAGCGCCGCGTTGCCGAGCCCGCCCTTTCCACGCCGCATGCGCACCGTGTAGTCGCCCCAGGTCTGGCCCGCCGAGAGCAGCATGCTCATGACGGCCACGGAGGAGTCGTCCTCCTTGCGGCCGGCAAAGAGCTGGTTCAGCGCGGGAAAGTCCTTGGCCTCGGGAAGCTCGTCGGGCGCGAACTCGTCCTCGTGCTCGTCGTAGTACCGGGCATACTTGCGGCATACGAGCGCCTCCGCGCGCACGTCGTCGAGGATCTTCTGGTCGTTGTCGGTCAGGACGAAGTCGATCATGTCGCCCTCCTTCAGCAGGTCACCGAACCCTCGAGGACTCCGAGGGTTCGCGCGTTTCGGTACCACATCTCCAC
>Ga0114931_10004584_pt1 | contig 17245 bp, 33 predicted proteins | sample 2SBtaG_FD_89579 | JGI IMG/M metagenome (GOLD analysis project Ga0114931, IMG submission 89579) | Deep subsurface microbial communities from Kolumbo volcano to uncover new lineages of life (NeLLi) - 2SBTROV14_V59a metaG | ecosystem: Environmental > Aquatic > Marine > Volcanic | place: Kolumbo...
GGACTTCCGCTGTGAGCCAATCCCCGGCCTCCTTCACGGACGACATCATCTCCGCATGCGTCTTCACGCCTTCCGCGGACCCTCCCTCAACTCGGATTGGATGGCTTTCTCTTCGAATAGTGAGGAATACTTTCCTGCCATCTTCCATGTCGATGAGATATTCGTCCCACTGCTTGTTGCCGATCTTCCATTCTACATGCATGTCGTCCTCTCTATTCTGAGGCCCATCCAAGGGAGATCGCCGCCCTCTGCCGCCGCTCGCGAGCGGCATCAAGATCCTGCTCCAATGAGGTCCAGCTGGCATCCGATGGCGTGCACCGGCAATGCGGCCCAAGTCGGTACAGGTACGATGCCTCGCGATACGCGGCGTCTGCGTCATGAAACACATCAAGCTTAATCTGATCAATCTTGCTCATGGTGTCACCTCCGGTCTCTGATATGCAGCTCCCCCAGGAATTTACGCTCACGCTCCGATCGCCAGACAGACGATGTGGGTCGAGAACAGATCGACGTCGACCGTCCGCCCCTCATATTTCGCCTTGTTAATGACTTCCTGGGAGATTTCTTCGAAGATCGGGCGATTTTGATCGGAGTTGACCTACTTCCGGATCGACTCCGATTCCACTCCTTGGAGAGCGGAATCCAGCAGCTCTACGTTGTCCGTCTCCTGGTCGATGCGCGCTAGCTCGCCTGGCCACAGGTGTCCTGGATACGGGTCGCGAGTGTAGCCGGGGCAGTCACGGTCGCAGTAGTTGCTTTCAGGTCCTACGGCGCGTCCGACCGGCGCTTTCCGCCTCCCGCATGTCGCGCAGGTTGGCATGTGCTCGCACGCCGTGGTGCACCCGATCAGGTATTTCGGTCGCATTCGCGTCACCTCCACCATCCCGTATTTGTCGGCCCGGTCGATCTCCGCTCAGTCGTCCCAGTCCAGATCATTACACTCGAAGTTGGCCGTGGCCACGATCGCCTGTGGGCTGCGGGAGGATTGCGATCTCTCGCGTCAGATTGTCTGCCACTACGGAAAGCAGGCCAACTGCTTCTTCAAGTCGTAGATCTGAGCGGTAGGAGCCCCAGGGCGAAAGTCTCGGGGGCTCGGTCGTACACGGGGGGACGGAGGTGACGCATGGCAGAGTTCGGACGCAGCGAGGGGCACCAGAAGATCGCGGACGAGATCCTGTCCTACGAGGACAGCGACCCGTCGGACATGATCTGGGAGGCCTGCGATTCGTCGTGCCTCAACGGCTACGACGGCGACGGATCGACATGCTACGAGGTCTTCTCGAACGGCTACCGCCTGGCCAAGAAGGCCGAAGGCGGCGAGGTCTGGGAGATCGAGGACGAGAGCACTTTGTGGGAAAACCGTATGACCTACTTCTTCGTGGGCACTGAGGACGAGGTCGCGGCGAAGCTCCGGGCTCTGCTCAAGCGGGCCGAGGCCAAGTCGCAGGGTTGAGGCGCCCGGCGCCACCGAGCCCCCGAGGGCGAAAGTCTCGGGGGCTCGGTCGTACACGGGGGGACGGAGGTGACGCATGACGATTCGACTCGAGATCCGGAAGACGCACAACTACGGTCAGTGCGAGGTGATGGTCGTCGAGCGCGAGGGCAAGGAACACGTGCTTGAGACGCCCTGCGACGAGAATGGGGACGACCTCGATCTGATCTGGGACGCCAAGACCAGAACGACCCACGTCGAAGACAATGACGGGGACACCGTAATCCCATACGGCTACAAACTCGCGGAGACGACCTACAAAGGACGCGAGGACGGGACCGTGATCGCCGAGATCCAGGAGTTGGCGGAACACCCGGAGGCGACGTACCAGCGATACGTTGACGAGGACGACGACACCGTCTGGCGGATCTTCTTCAAGCGACCTGTGGACTGACGGCCGGGAGCGGCATGGTCTTGTAGGCCCCTACCGCTCCCAGAGACTCGCCATCTCTGGCGTGAACTCAACGACTCGTCACATGGGATGCCGGCATCGTCCCACCGCCGGTGCGTCGCGCGTTGCCAGATCTACGTGACGGTTCGGCCCATGGCGCCCGTAGGGCTGTCCGCCGGTACGAGCTCCTCTCCTCCCATGCCCCCGGGCACGTACCCGGGGGCGGCACCTCCGAGGTCAGGGCAGATCCTCGAACTCGACCTCGTCCGGGAACAGCGTCCCGCTACCTCTGTCCGTCTCGAGCACCAGGACGCGGCGCTGGCCGTCGGTCCCGATGGAGACGCCGGACACGGCGGACACGTAACCCGTCACGTCCGGGATGGCGTGCCCGACTTCCAGCTCGGGGTCCACTTTCGCAAGCGCCTCGATCAGCTCCTTGACCTTCATGCCGGATGATGCCACTTTCCAAGAGGTAACTCGGGAAGCTGCTTTTTGAAGATGCATATGTACCTTTATGAATTAAATGTGAATTAAAGGAAGCCAACTTGAAAGATGATCTTCGAAGAGATCTCCCAGGACGTCCTCATCACGGAGATCCTCACTAATAAAGGATGCCATATATTTGCTGGATCCATGACATAGACTCTTGGAGATTGAATTAGCGGGCGGTTATGGGCCGAGTTCGCCCACTTCCGGATCGACTCCGACTCCACGCCCTCCAGGGCCCTGTCCAGCAGCTCGACGTTGATCATCCGCGCCACCTCCGGCCTCCGCTACGGCGCCTGGTCGATCCCAGCGCCAGCCATGGCCTCCTCCCTTGGAGGTCGCGGTCATCGCGGTCATGATCTGGCGTCGGATGTAGCTTTTTAATTGAGCCTGGGACGCATGAGTCCTTCCTATGTCGCGTCTTCCCTGCGCCGGATTGCTGCAAGAATCGAGAGATCGTCCCGGCCGGACCGGGCCGCCGTAAATCGCGAGATTTCGCGAGTACTCGCCGCCATGGAAAACACTGAATCAGGCCTAGCCGACGCCATGGCGTCGGCAGAAAAAGCGTCCAACCATGCAAGTGGATGGTATCAAGGGTCCGCCGACACGCCAGACATGTGCATCGGGATGATCGAGCAGCTCATCGAGAAAGCCCAGGAGGACCCCTCCCGGGAGGACCCCTCCCGGGCTCAGCAATACACGGCTGCCGCGAAGGCGTGGGCCAACGTGGCCTGGGCCTATGCGGATCTCCATGATGGAGATCCGAGCATTCTCGAGGAGGAGAAGCAATTCAAGGATTTGAGAGAGCTCGTTAAGAAGGCCGTCAACCTCACCCGCCCCTTCGGACTTGACCTGTCTGACTGGGAGTGAGCCGAGCGCTCGATTGTCTCTTTCACGTACATACATACGCCCCGTCTGTGGATGTACTAGACGGACCTCTCCCCTATAAGCTCAAGCAACTTCTGGTTTCGCATCAGGCCTAGTTCACGGGCCTTTTTCTCCGGGTCTTGCGCCGATTGTAACATCGAGCACAAGATCTTGAATTGTCTCCCAGACAAGCCCAGGACCTTCGAAGTCTGGATCTCCATAGCAATCGACTCCACTGTGCGTCCCATCATAGGACATGGTTAATGAAGATCTCAGGACTTTGATTCCGTTACTCGGACTCGGACTCGATTTCGGCTAGACGCGCCTCCTCGTTCCAATTAAAGTCCCCACCCTTAAGGAATAAGTACTCGATACCTGAATGTTGCATTACCCATGCGTGCATTCCGGATGGCATCTCCGTCTGGAGCCAGGTTACAGCCCAGTCGGTTGGAAGGCATTCGAATTGCGTCGCTTCGAGCGGGGCGGTCGATATATCCACCTCCTCGGCGAATTCGTTATACGTGACTTCCTCTGCCCGTGAACTATCAACCAGGTAGTCCACAAGCTCGGCAGGGCCGGTCGGGCACGACCAGCCCGTGAAAGTTGCCTTCTGGAGGACCTTCACGGTTTGTCTCCTATCACGTATTTCACTTTTGCACCTCCACCCATCCGTACGCGCGTACGATCCGCACTTGCGTCGAGAGATCTCGACGGAGATCCCGCGCCCCGCGCCATATCCAGGACTCATTCCGGATGAGCATGAGCATGCTGTACCTTCCAATGATTCGGTAGCAGACGAGTAGCAAAGGTGCTATGCATCTTGCGGATTACCCCATAGGGTACGTAGTGGATGTTGCGTGCAAAACAGAGTTCGAGTGGTGCGTGAATCTCGAACACGGTTATGTTGTTGACACCAAACACGGCGGCAGCCATATAGTAGGGAGCAATTTCCCACGCCTGTATGTTCGTGTTGTCCACCACGAGCGTTTTGATGTCATCTTCGGCAAGTGCTCGAAGATAACGCCTGAAACAGTCGACGTGAGCCAGACCAATCTCGGCTGGTTTGAATACGTATTCACCGTCAACCATGACAACGAGTCAAACTTGTTTGCCTTGGTACTCTTGCCACTACCAGGCAAACCCGACATGATTACTACTCGCTGCACCATGTTTATTTCTCAGTGCCGCATTGGGCGGCCTTGACGAGTTCCTCGACCCTTACCAGGCCGTCGTTGTACGGAACCAGGATCGTAACCTTCATCGCGTCACCTCCGCCATTCCGCACTCGCCGGCCAGGCCGATCTCCACTCAGTTCGTCGGCCTGTAGTGGCTCGGCGTCCACTTGCGACGGTCCGGCCCCACGTCCTCGGCCCTGCAGTAAAACCATCCGTCCTCAGTCCGGACATGCCAATCGCCGGTCCCCGCCTGCCAGCGAGCTTCGAGGATCTCTTCCTATCAGGCATGGGAGGGAGGCCGTGCCTCTTGAAGATCTCCTCGTAGTCCGCCACTCAGGTCGGGTCCCAGTCGAGGAGATCGTAGTGCTCGAAGCTTTGGGACTCCACGATCTCCCCGTCGACCACGATGTCGTGATGTTCCGCTCGTAAGGGTTGTTCTCCCTGTTCGGGCCGTCTCTCCGTCCACGTACGCCTTGATAGATTCCAACATTGCGTCACCTCCGCCCCATATCCCGGGGCGGAGATCGCGATCTCCGCCCCGGGATATGGGGGCCGCGCAGCCCTCACTCGAAGTCGGGATCCGTGCCGTCGATCCCGAACGGAGGATCGTCCGGCTCGTCCGCGTAGAGCTCCTCGCGCTCCAGCATCGCGTCCTGGAATACCTGCTCGTCCTCCCAGGCCCGCAGGTCGTCCTCGTACGGCTCGTAGCTGTCGAAATCCTCGTCCATGTCCGTCACCTCCGTCCTCCGCTACGCGGCCTGGCGCGGGACCTGCGTCAGTTCACCACGTCCGCCAGGACGCGGTACCTGCAGAAGGCCGTCGGCCAGTGCTTTTACGCATGGTTGCGCAAGAACCGGTTTCCGGGCGGATTCCAGGTTCCCTGCCACAACTGCAACCATGCCAAGAAGGGTGTTCGGCGTCTGCCCGTGCCAGGTCAGTACGGATCGTCCAAGAAGGCCTGACGTTCCTGTTCCTGCTCTTGACGAGCGAACTCATTCTTGAATCCGATCCACTTGCGGTTCTCGGACTGCTGATGAATCCACTCCGTCCCGCGGGAGTAAGCCGATCGCATCTTCTGGTACATTCGCTCCAAGATGGCATCGACGGAGCCTGTCCGGTGAATCCGCGGGAATTTCCCGATTCCGAAAGAGCGACCGTTCTCCCGCTCGACGACGGTGCAGACCTTGATGGAGTCCGCGCCTCGGTTGCGGGCATGGGCCGCGCCGACGCGGATCGACGTGTAGACCTTGATCTTGACGTCGGGGTCCTTCTCGTGCGGCCGGACGTAGACGACCTCGTTGCGCTGAACCGTGCGCTCGAAGCCCTTGGCTGCCAGGAACGACTCGATCTCGTGGGCGGGAACCGGAACGTAGTGCGGCATCGCGTCACCCCCGCACGCCGTTACGCCCTCCCCGCCGCGATCTCCGCCACGAGCCAGATCGAAGCCTCGTCGACGGCCGCCATCGTGTCCATCGTACTCCCAACGGTCCCGTCGGCCGCGCCACCGGAATGGACCTGGACCGGATGGCTACCCTTCCTGACCGTGAGGAAGACCTTCCGTCCGTCCTCCATATCGACGACGTAGCTCAAGAACCCGCCGTCGTCGTCCTTCGCCTCCACCCTCATTCGGCCTTCGTGAGTGCTCGCCCCGGGCCATACCCGGGCGCGATCCATGTTATATTTGCCCGTGGAGCGGCCAGATATCTTTCATTCGTCTTCGGCATCGCTTATCTCCGACGGCCGCGTAGCGGCGGCCGGCCTGACCTTTGCGCGTATGTGCAGCAACATCCCCTCGCCCTGGCCGCGCCCGTGGTAGTACAGGCCGTCCACGCGCGCCCCGTAGCAGAACATGTCGGTCCAGCTCCCATACCGGGGCGAGTAGACCAGGTACTTACTGACGAGAGCTTCCGAAGCTCGTCCAGGAAGGCCTTCGTGGCGTCCGACACGTCGTCCCCGAGGTGGGTGACGAACAGGACCGGACGGTGCTCGTCCTGCATCAGCTCCGAGTGGTTCTTGAGGATGAGCAGGGCGCGGCCCAGGAACTCGTCGATCTCGTCGAGCATCAAGACGCCGCCCGCCGCGATGGCGAGCTCCCCGACGAGCCCCGACCCGCTGACGGTGTGGTGAGGCGCGCGCAGGTTGCCGCCCACGTGCCGCGCCAGACGGCGGGCTATCTCGTGCGTGTTCCGGTCGATCTTGTGAACCTCGATCTGCATCCTCGTCACCTCCGCATCTGGGCGGCCTTGACGAGTTCCTCGACCCTAGCCAGGACCTCCATCGGATCCCCATTCTGCGGGACGGAGACCGCCGCGCGGATCGCGTCGACCGTGCGCCACAGGGGCATCTGCTCCCGCTCCTTGGCGGACATCTCGGGCACGGACATATCGACCTCCGGTAGTCTGGTTGGGTCCTTCAGGCGCGCGCGGTTGGCGTGTTTCGGATTCTCCCAGAGAGAGGTTGCGTGCGGGCGCATCGTCTTACCCTCGCGGATCTTCTCGGCCTGGTACCCCCAGCGGACGGTCCCGTTTGATAGGCGCCGAGGCAGGTCCCGAGCGGACCACTCTCCGACCAGGGCCTTCGGAAGGAGTTCCTTTTCACCTTCCCTGACGACCACTACCTCGCAGCGAATCCATTCGTCGAATCCATGATGATAGTGGACCGTCTGACCTGGCTTTAGCGATTCATAGAATGCCTCCGCCTCCTTCTCCATGCTATTGAAAGCCTCCTCCGCTCTTCGTTGATGATCCACGTCCGCAAGGGTGAGCCCCCGGATTGTCGCCGGAGCGGCCTTCCGGGCGTCGCCGTAGGGGATGTAGCGTAGAGTCAACGGGCGTTCTTTGACGACGGCGTACATGGCGTACCCGTCCGCTACTGGTGTCTGCCACACCGTGTAGTCGCGCTTGATTTGCTCGAGCAACTTTCCTTGTCGCGCGAAACGGTCCTTGAAGTCTTCGCCTGTCTTGTTCTCGAAGCCAGGCCACGGTGTCTTACTCAGTCTTGCCATCTGTCACCTCCACCTGACGCTATCATATCGCGGTTGTGATTTCCGTACTTCACTTCGCCTTCGTGCAGAACATGATAGGCGCGACGTACAGATTAGTCCGCCAGCATGGTTCCGACGGACGTCATCGACAACTGGTCGCCGTTATGCGGCTGCCTTCTGGATCTGTGCTGCTGAAAGCAGCTTCAGGAAAGCCCGATCTTCGTCCGTTCCCGGGCAGACGACGCGACGGGCGAGCCGGTAGAGGGTCTGCTCGCGCCCGTCTTCAGATCGCCATTTCTCTGCCCGCGTTAGATCCGGGTCCAATTCCAGTTCCCCGGACTCAACGAATCGATGCAGATCGAATGTCGGTAGCCTGATGGATCCGTGATCCGTCAGGCCGACCATCTCCGGACCCAGATCAGATCCGTAATGGGAGCCGATTCGACTGACAAAACACGCCGACGTGACTGTCCCTTCGAATTGGGCATAGAGCGTGTACCCCAGCGTTCCCTCGACCATGTCTAGGGGTTTCAGATATGCGTAGACCGGATATCTGCCCGGCGGACAGAGCACGGTCCTATGCCAGGCGGCGCACTCGTAGTGCCTCGTTACCTCGCGCGCCTCGCGTACGTGCAACGTCCCGATCCGGTATTTGCGATAATTGTTCATCGCGTCACCTCACCTTCCATTATGCGGCGACACGTCGGATCTTCGCACCAGTCTGACGCAATGCGTCTCTTGGACCCCAACCCTTTTTGAGCATCCGTAGGACCTCTCGGGCTTTCTCACCATCGAGGTCTATCGCGAAGGGTCCATCGAATACAGTTGCCCTGATCTCGTCGTCCAGGATCTCTGCGCATCGGCACAGTTTCTCTCTGAGCTCCATAATGTCACCTCCAGCCTCCGACACGGCACTAGCCGCGAATCTGCGGATTCTGGTCTGGTTTGTCCTACACCCAGAGGTTTATCAAGGGTTGAGAGTTTCCGGACCGGCTAGAAGGCCGACTTCTGGATATAATGTTCAGATTCTAACTGATGTTTCTCTCACCGGGCTGCTTGAACGAGGCGACGTGGCGGATTCCTAGGATCGTCGACTTCGACTTCAATCCGACGTTTCTCGAAGTACGCGATGGATTGAAAGAGCTGTCGGAGTGCACTGATGGTGCACCCATTCTTGCCGATGACCCGTCCGCGGTCACGTTGACCGCAAAAGATGGTCAAGCGCACGGACCCGTCGACTCGAATCTCTTTCTTGATCTTCAAGCTTTCTGGCTCTTCGAGCAGTGCAAGGACGTTTTCGAAAAGTAGGTCTTCATCTACCAGGGGTTGATATGCCGAGTTTTCCATATTGGTCTCCAGGTTATTTTGAGTTCAGGACAATACAGCTGTTCTTCACGCTAGATTTCTAGATCTTCAGTGGTCCCTCCCGGACTTGAACCGGGACGCCCTTACGGGCCGGGGATTTTAAATCCTCTGCGTCTGCCGTTCCGCCAAGGAGCCGACTAGTCTCCAGGTTATTTTAAGTTCAAGACAATACAGCTGTCCCCTAGTTCGTTGTCAATGTACCGCAATCCGGGCATCACTCCATCTTTGAGTAGTCCAGGCCAATGCCACCTTGGATGAGGGCGTCCGCCACCTGGTTCACGGTGTCCGGCGACCATTCATGGTCGCGGCACCCGTTCGGCCAGAGGGCATCCTGCACTTGTCGGAGGATTGACACCATTGTTTCCATGTCCAGTTCATCAGGGTCATGCATAACTCCTCCTTAGCGGCGCGATCTGTGACCAGACATCGTGGATTTGACAGTTGAGGTCATCCAGCGCCTCCCGGACCATGCCTTCGTAATACCCGCTCTGGCGGAAATTCTGGCGGAAATCCTCTTCGGATGCGTAGCTACAGCATCCGAGGTAACTAGTCCCCGTGAAACCTTCCCATCGCACCTCCACCTTGGCGCAGAACCAGGCCCAGACGTCCCCACCGTCGAGCCGCGCGGAGATCTCACGCTCCAGCTCCCGGTCGCGCTCCGGTTCACCTAGATCGAATTGTCCGGTTATGGGACAATCTTCATGTTCAGCGGTCATCACTTGCTTCACGTCTTCGAGAGTCAACTTGCGTGGACCCTTGGCGTACTCGATGACTGCCGATTTGACGTGGATGGCCTGATCCATGGGGAGGCAGTCATTGACGTAGTCCTGTAGAACCCCGACGTCAAGCGCCGCTTCCACTCCCTCTTGGGCCGCTTCCGGGTCGCCCTCCACGACCAGGCGAATCGTGAACTCAGTTGTCTCGTTCATTTGCGTCACCTCCGCCCTCCGATACATCGCGATCGGGCAAACCTACGCCTAGATACCAGCGCGCCAGCGCTGTTTGATCAGCGAACCCTCCCAGAGGAGACGACTCTGGCCAGACGGAGTAATCTCCCATCGGAGACCCTTCTGACTTGTCGCCAGAGTCTCCCCGTTGCAGATGATGTGTGCTTCCGGGGTTGGAGTAACGTTGAGCAGCGCACAGAAGCAGTAGTCTTCGTCAGACACTTCCGAACAGATCCCCTGCTCGTACCCTCGTAGCTTTCCCGGGTTCCGATACAAGACGCAACGAAACGCTTCTCCGCTCGGAATCTCCAGTTCACGCGTTCCATCCTTTGTGTACGTGATGATCGTTGCCATATCTCCTCCTACGCCCCAGGATTTAGATCTCCAGGATGTTCTATCGCCTCACTCCTCGATAGGCCAGAATCCGAAGCAGGACGAGTTGCCCTCGTTGGACCCGAAGTAATATCCTTCGGAACAGAGCTCGTTGAGTTTGTCTTCGAGGATGGAGATAGCCTCGAAGCAGTCATCGGTGCCCCACCATGGGTCGCATTCATCTCCGAGAGCCGTATCCGGGACGATCAGACCATCCTCGGACGATCCGGTATAGCTGTCGAGGAACATCGTGTACTGCGGGACGATGTCTTGCGGACGGAGCGTCCCATCGCTCAGGACGTAATAGCCGTACTCCTCCAGCTCGCCTGTGAACTGCCTGCGGAACATCACTGCAGAGATCGAATCTTTCGCCATTTTCGTCACCTCCACCCACCGCTACGCGGGAATCCGGCCGATCTGCGTCAGATTTGAGATCCAACCTAGGAGCGTCTATGTCATCGCATGCCGTCAATAGCACCCGGCTCGCGGAGAAGGGCGGTAGCGCCAACTATCTGAATGATCATTCAGGGTAACGGCCACTAGAGATATGACACAGTCCGCATCGTTCAAGACAGTACATCATCTTCTTAATTGCTTTTGTCCTTTGGAACGAGTTCGAGCCCCTTGAGAAGGGGCTCTTCCGGTTCTTGGAGGTGACGGCAACGATACCGCCCCGGAAGAGCCCCTTCTCAAGGGGCTCAGAAGGTATCTCTGAAATCAATGTAAGAAATTGTCTTTCACTGGAACGCCTCAAGGAACGCCTCGATAGCTCCGCAGAACGACCGTGTTTCCGCGGGTCTAGCTATGTACCAATCAAAACCGCAGGAGGCATTCACCTCATAACAGAGGTTCTTGTTTGTTGGGTAGTTGTCTCGGTTATCTTCGCGATCCTCCAGCTTTGACGACATGTAGTCGTCAAAGCGGAAGTACTTCGAGTCGATTTTTCCTTCTCGTTTGTTCAGAATGGTCACCAGGAAACCTTGGAAGTGTCCTGACATCCCAGAAGTCTCTAGCTCGATCCGGGCAAGAAATCCGTCACCAAGTTGGTGAATTCCGCTCTTGTCGAACCAGCGGATTGGTATATGCCAATCGAGCGAGCTGCAGAACGCGGTCTTGTTTCGGTTTCCTCTCGGGAGTGTTGCTCCCGACCATGCCTTGTGCTCTGCCTTTTCCATTCTCACCTCCGCCTTCCGCTATGGACGCGTGTATGCGACTTCCATCACCTTGCCTCCACAACGAGGGCAGATGTCATCCTCTACCTGCTTCTCAGTGTCAAACATCTCATGCCAACCGCAGTGATAGCCTTTGGCGATGAGCACATGGACGCAAGGTCCAGGAGCCTGTGGATCCGGGCAGCTGCACAAATATCCGAAGTCCGTGCCGAGCCGTTGATTTGCGGGAGTGACGAGCCGGACGATGTAGACATACCCTTCATCCTCGATCTCCATCTCCCATTTCTTGAAGCTTTCACAGGCGTGTGCCTTGCCCATGAATCATAGTATCACCGGGACTACGCGATCTTCGGCACGACGCTTGCACTGTTCAGATGTTCATCTTCACGGCCCGCTGTCACTTGTCTCTCAACCCCGTATCGGGACGCGAGCTTCCCCATTTCGACGCACCCTGACGCATACGCCTTTCGTATCTCCCTGACCCGGTCGTTCGTCAGTAGAGCGAAGGGATGGAGCTCCGTCCTTCCCCACCAGCGCCCATTATTAGCACTACATAGAGCCGTGCCTAGACGCGCGCTCAGCAGCAGTGTTGCATGATGGCAAGCACAGCGCTCGGGAGCGGGGACACCATTACGTACAGGGAGAAGGGAGAGGTCGGATCCGAGATCCGGACGAGCGGGAACCCGCTCTCGTTCGCGACTACCTTCACGAGCCGGAGGAGAGTCTCGTCTTTGCGAGCGAGGTTCAGCTTCAGGACGTATGCGTCTTCCGCGACCCACCTCTCGATCGCCAGGCGGCCTGGCGTTGCGTCGGCCATCTTCTCGAACATCTTCTGCAGGAAGAGGGCCGTCCCGCCCCCTGGATGCTCCGGGAATCCGCGCCTCTTTCCGGTCATCGTTTCCATCCTCGAGGTCGACCTGATTTTCCGTTTTTGAAGCTTGCTTTTCGAAAAGCTGGCTGATGGATTGCAGAGTTTCCGTCTCGGTTTCCGTCCCTGATCACTTCCAGCCTCTTCGTCGACTTCCGAAGTCCCGGGCCCAGGTTGGCGCCGAAACGAGCGGTCTCGGTAGATGTCGGGGTCTCCGCTGGATCACTCCCGACAAAATCACCTGCTTCCACCTCCGGCGGTGCTTGCGCCGGAGTTCATAGGCCGCGGCCACCTGATCGCCAGCGCAGAAATGTCCGTAGTACGGAAGGCTCACGGTCCCATCCGGATATCGGAAGTAGACTAGCGTGCACGAGACGATGATGAGTATCCTATGCATCACTTCACCCTATCAACGTCGCGGAACGATTTCCGGAGCTCACCGTCCTGCAAGTACTTGTCGATGTAGTTGTCGGAGACGCAGCCGTACCGCGACGCCGCTTCCAGTACCTTCGGATGTGGAACGGGTCCCGACAGGAACCACTGCGCGAAGATAGACTTGCTCGGAGCCCGCACCTGGACCACGGCTGAAAGCTTGACGTAACGCAAGTAGGCGAATGTCAGCATCTCGTCGATCACCATGACGGCCAACGTGTCCTTTCCAGGATCACTCCCATCCGGCAGCCGACCGGCTGCCAGGCCGAGTACGCGTCCGAGTTCGTGATGAGTTGACTCATCCGCAAGTGGCGTCTCGAACAGTACGAGGTCACCCACCTCGCAAGCGTACTTGTCGTATCCGATCACAGACGCATTCGGGCAATAGCGTGGCTTTGTGAAGATCTTGAATCTGGGATTGGACATGTGCGCAACCTCCGTCGTATGCTACGGCTCGGCACAGTCGATCTCCAGGTGGCGGAGATCGCGTCCATGTGCACGTATGTATATGTAATAGTGAGGGTGATGAAAATCCTGGCTTACATGCATTCTTACCATCGAGCCTGGAGAAAGCCGCCGCTCCCTGAAATCTGGTAGGACTGGGCCTATACGGGACTTTATTGTAGATCAAGATCTCTACTACCGCATGGTTGAAATCATGTGAAGGAATGCGAACGTTACGAGAAAACCGGAGCATCTCCTGATATTGTCCGACGATTCTGAGTGCGAACGCGCGGTTGTTATGTGAGCGCAAGGACCTATCCCTACCTGAGATAGTGGAGGACGCACAAGCCCTGTACGCCAATTGGCTGCGCCTCAGGGATTCCCATCTTGCGCGCCCTGGAACCATAATCGCGGAACCGCGGAACCGCGGAGCTTAGATAAAATCCGTCACGGAACCTCGAGGAACGTTATCACGTACGCAGCGTCATGCTATGAAGACGGGAAATCTCTGCCTCCATATGGGGAGTTTTTGAAGCTCGCGGAGATTTATATCGTGATGTCTAGTTGAGCGGTTCACCGGGGGCGACAAGACCCTCCCGCATCGCCGCATGCGCTCGATCTACATTCGTCCGGAACGACAATGCGTCCTCGGCTACAGCGGACCAGACTGCCTTCTCGCACCAATGAGCAACTCCCCGGACGTCATGCCCTTTCAGACGAATTCCCTCGAGAAGACCACAGGCCTTCAAGATGGATTTGTAGCAGGAAAGTGCCGGGAGATGCCTGAGAGCGTCAGCGTCCTTCCGACGCCCTGCGGCCTCGAATAGGGTCGGGAGAAACTCCCGGACGACCCGGTCGGCCTTCAAAATTAACTTCATGGATTCTACCTCACAATCAAGGAAAACGTACAACACCACCGCGGTCAATAACCCTGTAAAAATGTTCATGTATTCAAAAACAGTTTCGTAAATATCTTGTGATATTTACGAAACTGTGAGATATATATCTCGATACCTCCCACATATTTCGTTCATTTCGCCCGGAATTGCGTAGATCGCAATCTCGCTAATGTACCGATCGAGATATGAGCAAATGCTGTAAGTGTGATCGCAAGGCGACATGTATCATGCCGGTGCATATCCTTATACCTTGAGATTTTTGCGCCCACTGCGTAGATCGCACCTTCATCGACATAATGAGGGACGGAGGTGATAAATGGAGAAGCTCTCAGGGTACAGGGCGGTGTATGCGGACTTGCTTCGTACGGAAACGGCACAAGAGGTGCTGGATGGTGTGAAGCACTGGTACGAAGAGGCCTTCGTTGAAAAATACGAATTCGGAGTACTAGAAGATCCAGACAGCGGTCAGGCCGATATGTCGCCCATCTGGCACATCCTATTTGGTCCGATCAAACAGATTTTTCCGAGTACCAAACGGGACTTCGTTTTCAACACAAATAAGACCTTGAGAGAGACCTCGATTTGGATACGCATACTCGAGAACCACTTCGGGAAAGACGTGGGGACCCGGAACTGCAAGTTCGAAATCTGCAAGCACGGGAGATACAACAACTATCAACGCAGTTTCTTTGATGTTTTCACAGAGCACGTGTCAAGAGAGCTCAGTGAAATATGCGAGAAAAACGAGGCTCGGATTATTGGAGATATAACCAAGATCAGTGAGAGCGAGGAATTCGCAAAGCGACGCGATGAGAAGCGCTGTGAGTCTGCTTATTCCGACATCAAGGAGGTCATGTTGAAATGGCGCTCGGTTCCGGATCAGGTGCTCTCTGATGCAATCCATGAAGCTGCCGTGGAGGGAGTGATGGACTGGTGAGATACCATCGGGATGGACTGTTGACCGGACGTAAATTTCACTTTCTCCGGTGTATCGAGGGGTGGAGGTGACAATGAAGACGATGAACGAACAAGAAATGCGTGCAATCGCGGAAAAGGCAATTGGGGCGACAGTGTTCGTTTCCTACGTGGCCGGCCGCGAGCCGACCGAACGAGCGGTTGAGGAGGCGAGGCCACACACAGAAGACCCGACGAGGCCACGCCGATATCTCTACGGGGAGCTGACCTCCGTGTGGCAGAACCGGCTAGGCGAGTGGTGTCTGACCATTCTCGCAGAGAATAGAAACACAATCAAGGGAAAAACCCACTCCGAGGGGGGATATCGCACGATCAACCCGAGCCTCGGTCAGTTGGTGGTTCTCGACGTGATCTTGCCCCCCGGCTCTGGCGTCCTGAACGCGCAGTGCCAGGGGGCAAGACCATTGTGAGGAATAGACGCCGGGGTCATGCCCCGGCGTGCCCTCGTAGGTTCCGCGCTGGACAACGTACCGGATGGTGGAGGTGATAGAATGCTGACCGGAATTCAACAAATTGATCAAGGCACACTGATGCAGATGCTGCGGTTCTACATCAAGAACGGCGGAAACCTCATGACATTCGGTCCCGCCGGTATCGGCAAGACCGAAATGGCCATGCAGGCTTGCGAGCTCGAAGGATACGACTTCGTGTATCTCAACCTGAGCGTGCTGGAAGCCCCGGACTTGATGGGTCTTCCCGTCGTCGACGAGCGCTCCGATGTGAAGCGCAGCGAGTATGCGTTGCCGAAGATGCTTCCCCCGAGGGGCTCGCTCGACAAGCCGATCGTACTCTTGGTGGATGAGGCTGATAAGGCCAAGCCCGAGCTGCAGAATCCCATGCTGGAGCTGTTCCAGTTCCGGAGTGTCAATGGGACCAAGCTCGACATCCACGCGGTTGTCGCGACCGGCAACCTGCCGGACGAGAATGCGTTCTCGCAGTCGATGAGCCACGCCCTGATGAACCGCTGCGGCGTCTATCGCGTGACTCACGCGTTCGATCCCTGGCAGGAGTGGGCCGTGACCGCCAACGTGAACCCGCTCGTCATCGGATTCCTTTCGAGCAACCCGGAGTTCTTGCTCCAGCCTCCGCCCGATGGCGACGACACGGCATACTGCCACCCGAGCCCTCGCGCCTGGACGCTGGCCGCCCATGACATGGACGCAGCCCCCGACGCCGACGTGAACTTCCAGACCCTCCTGGTCTCCGCCCGCGTGGGACAGCCTGTTGCGGTGAAGTTCCAGGTCTGGCTCGAGCATTACCGCTTCGTGGAGCCGATGATCCGCGCCCTCGTCGAAAAGGGTGAAGCCCCGAATCTCCGCGACTCCACCTTGGACCGGATCTTCGTCTGCGCTATCTCTGGCGTAGAGGCGATCGCCCGCGAGTGCCGTAAGACCCCGACTGAGGCCAAGGCCAAGAAGGCACAGCAGGAGCGGATTCGAAAGGTGACCGAAAACGTCATGAACTGGGTCAAGGACCTCCCGAGCGAGATCCAGATCGGAGCACTGAAGTCCACGCTCACGATGGACATCATCAAGGAGAACTCCCTGTTCACGATCAAGCCGTTCATGAGCGCATACGTGAAGATCCGAAAGGCCATGCAGGGAGAGGACAAGTAGGCCTCCCCAGATCTGCCGTGACGGATTGTAGGCCGGATCTGATCCGGCCTACAATCCGTCAATTCGTAGAACTTGTAGGAGTGGCCGATTTCTTACATCGGTTCCGCAAATATATGCCACACATCTGTAAAGGAAAACAGATATACTAGTAAATGTACGGTGAGAGTCTGTGTACCTCGTAGCTCAACGAATCCGGCTCAAAAATAGCGTTGAAGAAGCAGATCATCTCTACTTCTATCAGCACGCCGACAATCGCTTGCAGTTCGGTCCTGGAGAACTGCTGCACATGCAGACGACGCTGCCCTGTGGGAATAACCCGGTCCTTAGCTACGTCGATGTGCTATGCCCTGAAGGAACATCGCCGAGTCAGATCCGTAGTAGCTACATGCAGGCCGTGGACGAGCAGTTTCTCGTCCACACGTCAACAATGCCTTATGGTTACACGGATACCGTTCCGGGCTTGCATGAGATGCCACGAGTCCCGTGCAATGTCGCTGGTGGCTATAACGTGGTCTGGTTCAACATCTCGGTGCCCTCAGGGCTTCTTTGGTTCATCGAGGCACCACGATTGTTGAATCTGCTAATCGATTGGGTTGAGCAGTTCTAGAGTGGCCCATGATCCAGCGTGAACTGTTCGTTGTCGGGCCTACGCTTGCGTAGTATTTCACAGCCGATACGTTCCGCGATGGCGTACCGATCCCACCGATCGGCGTGACTTTCGTCTGTGATGAACCGGTCACGATCTGCAAAAATGGTCTGCA
>Ga0114931_10004585_pt1 | contig 17242 bp, 20 predicted proteins | sample 2SBtaG_FD_89579 | JGI IMG/M metagenome (GOLD analysis project Ga0114931, IMG submission 89579) | Deep subsurface microbial communities from Kolumbo volcano to uncover new lineages of life (NeLLi) - 2SBTROV14_V59a metaG | ecosystem: Environmental > Aquatic > Marine > Volcanic | place: Kolumbo...
CGGTTTAGCAAGATCGGAAGCGATGCGGCGGAGAAATCCATGACGCGCCATTGTTCGCTTTCCCCTCCCCTTGTCCCTTCCACTCTGGGAGGGGACGACGCGCGGGCTTACGCATGCCGGCGCCGATCGGCCATCGATCAGCGCGGAAACTCCAATCCCAGGTCGCGGTAGCGTTCGGGGTCTTCGGTCCATTTCGGGCGGACCTTGACGTGGAGGAAGAGGTGGATCGGGCGGCCCAGGATGGAGGCGAGTTCGTGGCGGGCGGCGGTGCCGACGGCCTTGATCCGCCGGCCGCCCTTGCCGAGCACGATCGGCTTGTGGCTGTCGCGCAGGAGATAGACAACCTGGTCGATGCGCACGCCGCCGTCGGCGCGCTCCTCCCAGCGCTCGGTCTCGACCGCCAACGCGTAAGGAAGCTCTTGTTCGAGCTGGAGAAACAGCTTCTCGCGGGTGATCTCGGCGGCGAGCAGGCGCAGCGGCATGTCGGAAATCTGGTCCTCGGGATAATGCCACGGCCCCGGCGTGGCCAGGGCGGCCAGGCGGGCGCGCAGATCGTCGATACCGTCGCCGGTCAGGGCCGAGATCATCAGAGTCTCGCTGAACAGGCCTCGGGCGTCGAGTTCGGCGGCCAGCGGCAGCAGGCGCTCGCGCTTGACCAGATCGATCTTGTTGAGGACCAGGATGGCCGCGCGTTTCTTCTCGCGGAGCCCCTTGATGATCCGCTCGCTGTCGCGGTCGATGCCGCGCCGGGCGTCGACGATGACGACGATCGCGTCGGCGTCGCGGGCGCCGCTCCAGGCGGCGTCGACCATCGCCCGCTCGAGACGCCGCTTGGTCTCGAAGATGCCGGGGGTGTCGATGAACACGAGCTGCGCATCGCCGACGATAGTGATGCCGATGACCCGCGCGCGGGTGGTCTGCACCTTGGGCGTGACGATCGAGACCTTGTTGCCGACCAGGCGGTTGACCAGGGTCGACTTGCCGGCGTTGGGGGCGCCGAGAACGGCTATGAAGCCCGCGCGGGTCTGGCGGCGGGTCTCGGTCATGACGGCGTTTCGCTCTCGATGATCGCCAGCAAGGCTTGCGCGGCGGCGGTTTCGGCGGCCCGCTTCGAGCTCCCGTTGCCGCGCGCCGGGGCCAGCCCCTCGACCCGCGCCTCGACCGCGAAGGTGGGCGCGTGGCGCGGTCCCTCGTCGCTGAGCAGGGTATAGACCGGCAGTGGCCGGCCGGCGGCCTGGGCCCATTCCTGAAGCCGGGTCTTGGCGTCCTGGGGCGGTTTGCGCGCGGCGATCAGGGGCGCCGTCCAGTGGCGGCGGATGAAGGCCTCCGCCGGGGCCAGACCGCCATCGAGATAGATCGCGCCGATCACCGCTTCCAGCGCATCGGCGAGCAGGGACGGATTTTCGCGCCCCCCGGCTTCGTCCTCGCCCTTGGAAACCCGCACCAGTTGGCCGAGCCCCAAGTCGCCGGCGACGGCGGCCAGGGCATCACGCCGCACCAGGGCGGCCAGGCGCTTGGCCAGCGCCCCCTCGGCCTCGCGCGGGAAGGTCCGATAAAGCATGCCCGCCACCACCAGACCGAGCACCCGATCGCCGAGGAATTCGAGGCGCTGATAATCGCGGCCGCCGACGCTGGGATGGGTCAACGCCGCCGCGAGCAGCGCGGGATCGGCGAAACGATGGCCGAGGCGGGCCTCGGGGTCGTTCGGGCGGGTGTGGGTCGCGGCGCTCACTCGACCAGATCGAAGATGCGGCCGAAGCGGGTCGCCCCCCACCACTTCCACGGCTGCCAGAGCCGCGCGCCGCCGCTGGTCGAATAGAAGATCAGCTTGGCCGGACCGATCAGGTTGGCGGCGGGAATGAAGCCGACGCCGCCGACCGCCGGATCGACGCGACTGTCGCTCGAATTATCGCGGTTGTCGCCCATGGCGAAGTAATCACCCGGAGGCACGGTGTAGACGCGGGTGTTGTCGTGCGGGCCGTTGGGGGTGAGATCGAGCACCCGATAGCGGCGCCCATTGGGCATGGTCTCGATATATTGCGGCACGCGCATGGGGTGAGCGGGGAAACTGTTGTCGACGAAATCCTCGATCCGCTCGCGCTTGACTTCCTGGTCGTTGATGAAAAGCACGCCGCCGCGAACCTGGATGCGGTCGCCGGGCAGGCCGACGATGCGCTTGATGTAATCGATGCTGGGATCGCGCGGCAGGCGGAAAACCATGACATCGCCGCGTTCGGGCGCGCTGGCCAGGATCCGCCCCTTGAACAACGGCAGGTCGAGCGGCAGCGAATAGCGGCTGTAGCCATACGCGTATTTAGCCACGAACAGATAATCGCCGACCAAAAGTGTCGGGATCATCGAGCCCGAGGGGATGTTGAAGGGCTCGAAGGCGAAAGTGCGCACGGCCAGCGCGATCACCACCGCGTAAACGATGGTCTTCAGCGTGTCCCAGTATTCGGCGAACCTGCCGACCGGTTTCGCGCTCTTTGCCTCGCTGGCCGATTTGGCCCGAGGCGTTGGGCCTTGCCGGCCGGTATCGCTCATCGGTCATCTCCGGGAATGGCGGATATCAGGACGATGGTCTGCGCGGTGGGATGGTCATCGGTGATGGTGACGTCGATCCGAGCCGTCATGCCCGGCGGCGTAATCTCGGCCAGGCGCCGCGCGGCGCCGCCCGATAGCGCCATGGTCGGCTTGCCCGAGGGCAGATTGACGACCCCCATGTCACGCCAGAAAACGCCATCGCGAAACCCCGTTCCAAGCGCCTTCGAGCAGGCTTCCTTGGCCGCGAATCGGCGCGCGTAGCTCGCCGCCCGCTGGGCGCGGCGGTCGCATTTGGCGCGCTCGACCTCGGTGAACACGCGCCGGGTGAAACGCTCGCCGAAACGCTCCAAGGTGCGCTCGATGCGGCGGATATCGATGATGTCGCTGCCGAGACCGAGGATCATGCCCATGCGTTCAGGCACCGCGCGCGCCCAGCGCCTCGGCGCGGGCGTTGTCCATCAGCGCGCGCATGCGCTTGATGGCGCTGTCGAGGCCGCCGAAGATCGCCTCGCCGATCAGGAAGTGGCCGATGTTGAGCTCGACGACGGTCGGGATGGCTGCAATCGCGGCCACCGTGTCGAAGGCGAGGCCGTGGCCGGCGTGACATTCGAGGTGGAGGCGCGCCGCCTCGTCGGCGGCGGCAACGATGCGGGCGAATTCGCGCTCGCGCGCCGGACCGGGCGCGGCATCGCAATAGCGCCCCGTGTGCAGTTCGACCACCGGCGCGCCCAGGGCGCGAGCGGCGCGAAGCTGCGCGATCTCGGGCGCGATGAACAGTGATACGCGAATGCCGGCCTCACGCAAGGCAGTGACGTAGGGGCCGAGATGGTCGTGGCCGCCAACCGCGTCGAGACCGCCCTCGGTGGTCCGCTCGCGGCGCTTCTCGGGCACCAGACAGGCGGCGCGCGGCCGGTGGCGCAAGGCGATCGCCAGCATTTCCTGGGTGGCCGCGATTTCGAGATTGAGCGGCAGGTCGATCTCGGTGATCAGGCGGGCGATATCGTGATCCGAAATATGTCGACGATCCTCGCGCAGATGCGCGGTGATGCCGTCGGCCCCGGCCTGGGCGGCGAGAATGGCCGCGCGCACGGGGTCGGGATGACCGCCGCCGCGGGCGTTGCGAATCGTCGCCACGTGATCGATGTTGACGCCGAGACGCAGTCTCGTATCGCTGATCATGGCCTGGACTGTTTCCTCTCGGTCGCGGATACCGCCGAAGCGGGCTCAGGTATAGGGCAAACGCGCGCGTTCGTTAAGGGGCTCGGCGAGACGAGGTTCATTGCGGCGTAGGGCGACTACCTGGCTTGATCGCCGGGATGCGCGCGAGGTCCGCCGGCAGGGCGTCGACCGTGTACACCGGAACCGCGAGCCGCGCCAGGGCGATCAGCGGCACGCCGAGGTCGGCGGCGCCGTCGCCGCGATCGATCAGGCAGCTCGCCGCCACCACCCGACCGCCATGGGCCTCGATGCAAGTGATGCACTCGCGCGAGGACTTGCCGGTGGTAACCACGTCCTCGGCCATCAGCACCCGTGCGCCAGAAGCGATCTCGAAGCCCCGGCGCAAGGCGAAAACCCCGTCCTGGCGTTCGACGAAGATCGCCGGCACGCCGAGTTGGCGGCCGAGTTCGTAGCCGACCACAACCCCGCCCATCGCCGGCGAGACCACCAGGTCGATGGCCCCCTCTCCCAGCCGCCCCTCGATCGCCCCGGCCAAGGCCCGGCACAGGCGGGCGCCGCGCTTGGGCTCCATCATCACCCGCGCGCATTGCAGATAGACCGGGCTGCGCAAACCCGAAGTGAGGATGAAATGACCTTCGAGCAGCGCCCCGGCGGCGCGGAATTCGGCGAGTACCGCGTCGCGAGTCATGACGTTCCGCCGCCCCGCCATTAGTTCCGCGCCCGCTCGACCGAGCTGATCGCCGACATGTTGCGCAAGGCGGCGACGATGGTGCCGAGGTGGGTCACGTCAGCGACCTCGATATCGACCAGGAGCTCGAAAAAGTCGAGCGAGCGGTTGGTGATCTTGAGGTTACTGATGTTGCCCTTGTTCTTGGCGATCACGGTGGAGAGGCCACCGAGCGATCCGGGTTCGTGATTGAGCACGACGTGCAGGCGGCCGACGTGGGAGGCGGGCTGCTCGCCACCGACGTCCCAGGCGACGTCGAGCCAGCGCTCGGGCGTGTCGGAGAAGGATTCCAGGGTGTCGCAATCGATGGTGTGGATGGTCACGCCCTTGCCGGTGGTGACGATGCCGACGATGCGATCGCCCGGCAAGGGATGACAGCAACCGGCGAAATGCAGCGCCATGCCGGGAATGAGGCCGCGAATGGAAATCGCGTTGTCCCCGCCCTTGCTCCGCCGGTCCCGCCTGAGGCCCAGGCGCATCGCCTTCTTGAACTTGCTTTCGGGATAGGCCGCGTCGACCACTTGGCGGCCGGTTATCAGCCCCTCGCCGATGGCCGCGTGGAGGTCATCCACGGATTTGAAATTCAGCCGCCCGCGAACATCCTTGAGAACCGCTTCGGAAAGGCTCTTGCCGGCCTGACGAAAGGCTTTCTGCGTGATCGCGCGTCCCAGATCGGTATATTGCTCGCGCTGTTGCAGGCGGATGAAACGGCGGATGCGGCTGCGCGCCTTGCCGGTAACGACGAAGCGCTCCCAAGTCGGCGACGGGGTATGCGACTTGGAGCAAGATATCTCGACCTGATCGCCGTTCTGGAGCTCGGTGCGCAAGGGCTTCATGCGGCCGTTGATTTTCGCGCCGACACAGGTATCGCCGACCTCGGAATGCACGGCATAAGCGAAATCGACCGGCGTGGCGCCGCTCGGCAGGGTGATCAGATCGCCCTTGGGAGAGAAACAGAAGACCTGATCGCGAAACATCTCGAGCTTGGTGTTCTCGAGAAAATCCTCGGGATCGGAGGCGTGCTCGAGAATTTCAAGCAGCTCTCGAAGCCAGCGATACTGTCGGCCTTCGTGGCTTTACGGGCTGCCGTCGCGGCGCTTGTAGTGCCAATGCGCGGCGACCCCGAAATCGGCGAATGCGTGCATCTCCTCGGTGCGAATCTGGACTTCGATGCGCTGCTTCTCGGGGCCGATCACGGTGGTGTGGATCGACCGATAGCCGTTCGGTTTGGGCGTCGAAATATAGTCCTTGAAGCGCCCCGGGATCATCGAATAGGCGCCGTGGACAACGCCCAGCGCCTCGTAGCAGCGGGCCATGGTATCGACCACCACGCGGAAGGCGACGATATCGGAGAGCTGCTCGAAATCGATGTTCTTGCGCTCCATCTTGTGCCAGATCGAATAGGGCTTCTTCTCGCGCCCCATGACCTTGGCCTCGATTCCGGCATCGGCCAGGGTCTTGGTCAGGCCGGCGGCGATGCGCGGCACCAGTCCCTCGCCCTCGCCACGGAGAAAATCGAGCCTCGTGATCACCGAGGCGCGGGCATCGGGGTTGAGCTCGTCGAAAGCCAGGTCCTCGAGCTCGTCCTTCATGTCCTGCATGCCGATACGCTCGGCCAGGGGCGCGTAGATATCCATGGTTTCGCGGGCGATGCGCCGCCGCTTGGCGTCTTCCTTGATGTAGTGCAGCGTGCGCATGTTGTGCAGCCGGTCGGCGAGCTTGACCAGGAGGACGCGAATGTCCTCCGACATCGCCAGCACCAGCTTGCGAAAATTCTCGGCTTGGCGGGTGCGGTCCGATTGCAACTCCAGGCGACTGAGCTTGGTCACCCCGTCGACCAGCCGCGCGACCTCGTCGCCGAACAGCGCCCGGAGCTGGTCGAGGGTGGCGTCGGTGTCCTCGATCGTGTCGTGCAGGAGCGCGGTAACGATGGTCGCGCCGTCGAGTCGCATGCCGGTCAAGATGCCGGCGACTTCGATCGGATGCGAGAAATAAGGATCGCCCGAGGCGCGGGTCTGCGCGCCATGGGCCTTCATGGCGAAGACATAGGCACGGTTGAGCGCGTCTTCGTCGACCTTGGGATCGTAGGTCTTGACGCGTTCGACAAGCTCGTATTGACGGATCACGCGACCCTCCGGCCGGCGGGTCCGGCCGCCTCGAAGGTCCGAACGACGCCGCGCCGGCGCCGCCCGCGCAAGGGGCGGCGAAGGCGCGACGAGGCGGCTATGTTGATTTTTCGGCGTCGCCCTCGGCCTTGGGGGTCGGTTCGATGATACCGGAGTCGCCGAGTATCATGTCGCCGGCATCGGGCTGCGGCGCGCTCTCGCCGGGGCTCGTCTCGACAACCGATATGCCTTCCGCCGCGCGCTCGGACTCGACTTGGCGTTCTCCGGTAACACCCGCCCATTCCTTCTCGGCCGCGGCCAGGATGGCCATGCTTTCGTCCTCGGGCTCGTCGAACTCGACATGCCGTTGCAGGCCCGACAACAAGGCCTCGCGCAGGTCCAAGACGGGAATGGTTTCATCCGCGATCTCGCGCAAGGCGATTACCGGGTTCTTGTCGTTCTCGCGATCGAGCGTCGGCTCGGCGCCGGATGACAGCTCGCGCGCGCGTTGGGCGGCGAGCAGCACGAGCTCGAAGCGATTGGGAATTTTGACGACGCAATCTTCAACCGTGACGCGGGCCATGCAGCCAGTCTCCAAGAAATATCGGGGCGAACTTTATTTAGTATCGCGGCGGCAGATGTAAAGCAAGTACGACAGCTCATTCAAGGCGCTCGATCCCGCCGTCGGGCGGCAAGGCCGCGATCAGGTCGGCGACGCGGCGACCAGTCTCGGGATGACGCCAATCGGGCGCGACCTCGGCCAGGGGCAGAAGCACGAAAGCGCGTTCGGCCAGCCGGGGGTGGGGCAGGATCGGCGCCCCGGTAGCTCGGATTTCGCCCTGGTAATCGAGCAGATCGAGATCGAGCGCGCGCGCCGCCCAACGTTCCGACGGCGTCTCGCGGTCGCGCCCCATGCGTCGCTCGACAGCGTGCAACAGCGCCAGCAGGGCCTCGGGGTCGAGCGCCGTTTCGATAGCCGCGACCCCGTTGACGAACCACGGCTGATCCGATGCAGGCACCGGCGCCGAGCGGTACCAGGACGAGCGATGGATCACCCGCGTGCCGGCCTCGGCCAACGCCGCGAGCGCCGCCTCGCAGGTCCGCCGGGGCGGCCCCGCCGGCGACGGGAGATTGGCGCCGAGGGCGATCAGGATCGCGGCTTGGCGCGCGGCCGAATGCGCCCTTGTAGAGATCACGGCGAAGCCCTAAATACCTCCCAACAAAATCTGTTTACCTCGGCCGTCGCGGAGATCGAAATATCTTCGGCGACGCGCCGTATTGTAAGGAAGCCAGGGATTTTCCAATGGACTTTTACCCTCAGGAACGGATCGCGCTGTTCATCGACGGCGCCAACCTCTATGCAGCCGCGCGCGCGCTTGGATTCGACATCGATTACAAACGTCTGCGCGAAGAATTCGCGGCTCAAGGTCAGCTCATCCGCGCGCTCTACTATACGGCCTTGATCGAAGACCAGGAATATTCGCCGATCCGGCCGCTGGTCGATTGGCTCGACTATAACGGCTATACCATGGTCACCAAGCCGACCAAGGAGTACACCGACGCCACCGGTCGGCGCAAGATCAAGGGCAACATGGATATCGAGCTGGCCATCGATGTCCTCGAAATGGCCCGGCACCTCGATCACGTAGTGTTGTTCTCGGGCGACGGCGACTTCCGCCGCTTGGTCGAGGCGGTGCAACGGCGCGGCGTTCGCGTCACCGTGGTCTCGACCATCCGCTCGCAGCCGCCGATGGTCGCCGACGAGCTGCGCCGCCAAGCCGATTTTTTCATCGAACTCGACGATCTGGCCGAGAAAATCTCCCGCGAGAACCATTATCGCGAGAACGCCGAGACCGTCGCCAACGGCTGACGATCAAGCGCTTCGATTGTCCTGGGCCGGGCGATGGCGACAGACCGCGATTGCCCGCTGTGCCCGCGACTGGTGGCGCTGCGGACGCGGTTGCGCGCCGAACACGATAGCGCGGCCGATCCGTGGCACAACGCGCCGGTGCCGGCCTTCGGACCGATCGAGGCGCGTCTGCTGATCGTCGGCCTGGCCCCGGGGCTGCGCGGCGCCAACCGCACGGGACGGCCTTTCACCGGCGATTACGCCGGCACTCTTCTCTACGCCACCCTCAAGCGCCACGGCTTCGCCACCGGCGATTACGACGCCCGCCCCGATGATGGCTTGGCGCTGAACGATTGCCGGATCGTCAACGCGGTCCGCTGCCTGCCGCCCGAAAACAAGCCGGTCGCCGCCGAGGTCAATGCCTGCCGTCCGTTCCTCGCCGCCGAGATCGCGGCCATGCCCCGGCTGGCGGCGATCTGCACCTTGGGTGGCATCGCCCATGGCGCGACCTTGCGAACCCTGGGGCGCCGCCGGGCCGAGGCTCCCTTCCGCCACGGCGTCCTGCATGACCTTGGCGACGGCCGGGTGCTGGCGCCGAGCTATCACTGTTCGCGCTACAACACCAACACCGGGCGCTTGACCGAGGCCATGTTCGATGCCGTTTTCGCGGCCCTGCGCGCCTATCTCGACCGAATCGAGGACTAGGCCTTCTCGCGCATCAGGCGTTGCTTCTGGCGGTTCCAGTCGCGTTCCTTGATCGCCGCTCGCTTGTCGTATTTGCGCTTGCCCCGGGCGATGCCGAGACGCAGCTTGGCGCGGCCGCGCTCGTTGAAATAGATCGCCAGCGGCACCAGGGTCACGCCCTCGCGCTGAACGGCGCCGATCAGGCTCGCGATCTCGCGCCGGCGCAACAACAGCTTGCGCGGCCGGGTCGGCTCGTGATTGAAGCGGTTACCGCCGCCGTATTCGGCGATATGGGCGTTGATCAGAAAAATCTCGCCGTCGCGCTCGACCGCGTAGGCCTCGCCGATATTAGCCCGCCCCTGGCGCAGGGACTTGACCTCGGTGCCGGTCAGCATGAGACCGGCCTCAAGGGTTTCATCGATGAAATAATTGTGTCGCGCCTTGCGGTTGACGACAACGACCCGCCCATGGGCGGCTTCCGGTACGGCCATGGGCGAGGGCGATCAGTTCAGCAGCCCGGCCGAGCGCATCGCGTCCTCGACCCGCGATTTGGTCGCGGCGACGGGCTCGACGAGCGGCAGGCGTAGGCGTCCGTCCCCGAAACCGAGCAGGCCGGCGGCGTATTTCACCGGCGCCGGACTGGTCTCGACGAACAAGGCGTCGTGAAGCGGCATGAGGCGGTTCTGGATCGCCAGCGCGCCGGCCGGGTCGCCGCCGTTCCAGGCCGCGTGCATGGCCGCGCAAAGTCGCGGCGCGACGTTGGCGGTCACCGAAATGCAGCCGTCGCCACCGCCGGCGAGCAAGGCCAGAACGCTCGCGTCTTCGCCCGAAAGCTGGCAAAAATCCTCGCCGCAGGCGCGCCGGGTATGGAGCGGGCGCACCGAATCGTTGGAAGCGTCCTTGACGCCGACGACGTTGGCGAGCTCGGCCAGCCGGGCCATGGTCTCGACGCTCATGTCGACCACGCAGCGGCCGGGAATATTGTAGATCAGGATCGGCAGATCGACCGCGTCGTTGATCGCCTTGAAATGACGATAAAGCCCTTCCTGGGTGGGCTTGTTGTAATAAGGCGTCACCACCAACGCGGCGTCGGCGCCGGCCTCCTTGGCGTGACGGGTGAGCGAAATCGCCTCCTCGGTGGAGTTCGAGCCGGTCCCGGCGATGACCGGCACCCGGCCGCCCGCCGCCGCGACGCAGAGATCGATCACCCGCTTGTGCTCGGGATGACTGAGGGTCGGCGATTCACCGGTGGTGCCGCAGGGAACCACCCCATTGCTGCCCTCGCGAATTTGCCAGTCGACGAAACGGCCGAAAGCCTCCTCGTCGATGCCACCGTTGGCGAATGGCGTGATCAACGCCACGAACGAGCCCTTGAACATCGCTTCTATCCTCTCCCCCGACACGTGGCCCGAACATAGCGACAACGCCCGGGCACGGCAAGCAACCCCGCTTGCCGGCGGCCCTTAACCATGCCTAAATGGGCGATTGATTAGGCTACGTCTAGGTAAAGTTGCGTCTGGGGGCCAACGGCGTCGTCCGCGACCGGGGCGACGGGGACAGACGAGGGGTAGCGGTGCGGTTCATTGCTTTCGTTTTAGCCGGACTGCTCGGCGCCGCCGCGCCGGCCGGGGCCGCGCCGTCATTGCCGCCACCGCCGCCCGACGCGCGAAGCCTCTACCGCGCCGCCTTCGCCGCCGCCGAGACCGGCGATTGGATCATCGCCCAAGGCCTCGCCGCGCGGGGTGGCGAGACCATCCCCAGCAAGGTTCTCACCTGGCTCGCGCTGTTGAAGGCTCGGCCGTCGCCGCGCTTCGAGGCCCTGGCCGCGTTTATCGACGCCAATCCCGACTGGCCGCGACTGCGCGGCTTGCGGCGCCGCGCCGAGGCGGCACTGAATACGCGGATCGCGCCCGATCGCGTCGTCGCCTGGTTCGCCGCCCATCCGCCGCTGACAGCACTCGGCAAGCAACGCCTCGGCGAGGCGCTGTTGGCGCTCGGCGACAATGACCAGGCGCTGTCGGTATTGCGCGACGCCTGGATCACCGGCAACTTCACCCGCGCCGACGAACGCGTCTTTTACAAGCGCCACCGCAAGCGCCTGCGCTCGGCCGACCACGTCGCCCGGCTCGACCGCCTGCTTTGGGACGGCAAGCGCTACGCCGCCCGGCGCATGCTGCGCCGGGTCGACAAGGGCTTCGCCAAGCTGGCCCTGGCGCGGCTCAGCCTGCGCTTGCGCGCGGGCGGGGTCGACGGCGCCATCGCCCGGGTTCCGACCGCGCTCAAGGATCATCCGGGCCTGCTCTACGAGCGCCTGCGCTGGCGGCGGCGCAAGGGTCTTGACGAACGCGCGCGGGAAATCCTCGACGACCCGCCCTCCTCCCTGGTGCGGCCGGAAGCCTGGTGGCGCGAGGCCCGCATTCTCGCGCGCCGCGCGGTCGCCGACGGCCTGATCTCGGCCGCCTACCGAATCGCCGCCGAACATCACCAGACCGCCCCCCTGCCCCGCGCCGAGGCGGAGTGGCTGGCCGGCTGGGTTTCGCTGCGTTTTCTCCGTGATCCCAAGCTCGCTTATCCGCATTTCGTCGCCCTCCACGACGGCGTCCGCTATGCCATCAGCCTCTCGCGCGGCGCCTATTGGGCCGGACGGGCGGCGGCGTCGGCCGGCGACGCGCCCTTGGCGGAACGCTGGTACCAACGCGCCTCGGCCTATTCGACCACCTATTACGGCCAGCTCGCGCTCGCCGAGCTTGGCGCGCGTCACGAGGTGTCGCTGCCGCCGACCCCCGAGGCGCGGCCCGGGATATCGCCTTCATCGAAAACCAGGAGATGACCAGGGTCATTCGCGGCTTGGCCGCCGCCGGGCTCGGCGATCAGCTTCGCCCCTTCGTCCTCCGTCTGTACGACCACGCGGCCACGCCGGGCCAGAAATACCTTGTGGCGGCCTTGGCGGTCGCCGCGGGACGGGTCGACCTCGGTTTGTGGGTCGCCCGTCGGAGCCTGCGCGAGGGCATCGTCATGCCCGAATTCGCTTATCCCGTGGTTCCCTTGCCGGTCCTTCGCGGCGACGGCGTCGAGCCGGCCCTGGTGCTGGCCATGCTGCGCCAGGAAAGCGGCTTCGACGTCGGCGCGATCAGCAGCGCCGGCGCCCGGGGCATGCTCCAGATCTTGCCCGCCACCGCCCGGGGCGTCGCGCGCAAGCTCAAGATCGGCTTCAGCGCGCAACGCCTGACCAGCGATCCCGACTACAACCTGCTGCTGGGGCAATCCTATCTGCGTTCGATGATCGATGCCTACGACGGCTCCTACGTCCTCGCGCTGGCCGCCTACAACGCCGGATCGGCCCGGGTGCGGCGCTGGATTCGCGACTATGGCGACCCCCGCGACCAGGCCGTCGACGTGATCGACTGGATCGAGACGATCCCCATCAACGAGACCCGCAATTACGTGCAGCGCGTGCTCGAAGCGGTGCCGATCTACCGCCGGATACTCGGCCAGAGCCGCGCTTACGGCCTGGCCCGCGACCTCCACCGGGGCGGCAAGTCGCCACTAGGGTAGCCGCCGCGACGCGGGCATTGCCATTACGGCCTCCCGACCGCTAGGCTTGGCGGCGACGATCCCACACCCACAAACCTTCGGGAGGAAGCGGTGGCACGGTCTCCCTTCGCCGATATCGACGCTTGCGTATTCGACGCCTACGGCACCTTGTTCGACGTTCATTCGGCGGCCGCGCGCTGCCGCCCGGCGCTGGGCGACAAGGCCGACGCGGTATCCGGGACCTGGCGCGACAAGCAGCTTCAATACACTTGGCTGCGCAGCTTGATGGGCCGCCACGTCGATTTTTGGCGGGTCACCGGCGACGCGCTCGACTACGCGCTGGAGACCCACGGCATCGACGACGCCGAGCTGCGCCAGCGGCTGATGGATTGCTATCTGGCGCTCGCCCCCTATGCCGAGGTCGCCGAGACCCTGGCCCGGCTCAAGACGGCCGGGATCAAGCGGGCGATCCTCTCCAACGGCGCGCCGGGCATGCTCGACGCGGCGGTGAAAAGCGCCGGCCTCGGCGATCTCCTCGACGCGGTGCTCTCGGTCGAGGAGATCGGCGTCTACAAGCCGCATCCAACGGTCTACCGCCTGGCGGTCGACCATCTCGGCGTCGCCGCCGAGCGCATCGCCTTCATGTCGTCCAACGCCTGGGACGCCAGCGGCGCCGCCGCCTATGGCTTCAACGTCGCCTGGGTCAACCGCTTCGGCCAGCGCCGCGAGCGCCTGCCGGGCGCCCCCAAGGCCGAGATCAAGACCCTGGCCGAACTTCCGGCCCTGCTCGGCCTGTGAGGATGCGGGTTCGATGAACGCCCCCCTCGCCCCACCCGATATCAAGGAAATCGAGGCCGCGGCGGCGCGGCTCCGGGGCCGGGCGGTGGTGACACCCCTTCTCTCCTCGCCGTTGCTCGATGAGCTGCTCGGCTGCCGCCTGCTGGTCAAGGCCGAGGCCCTGCAACGCACCGGCTCGTTCAAGTTTCGCGGCGCCTACAATTTTCTCGCCGCGCTCGATCCGGATCAGCGCCGGCGCGGGGTGGTGACCTATTCATCGGGCAATCACGCCCAGGGCACGGCCGCCGCCGCCCACGCCTTCGGGGTCGCGGCAACCATCGTCATGCCCTCCGACGCGCCCCAAGTGAAGCGCGACAACACCCGCGCCTGGGGCGCCGAACTGGTGCTTTACGACGCCGGCGGCGAATCGCGCGAGGCGCGCGCGCAACAGGTCGCGGCCGAGCGCGACGCCGTGCTGGTGCCGCCCTTCGACCACCCGATGACCATCGCCGGCCAGGGCACCGTGGGGCTGGAGATCGCTTCCCAGGCGGCCGAGCGTGACCTCGATCTCGATGCCGTGCTGGCGCCTTGCGGCGGCGGCGGGCTGATCGCCGGTACGGCCATCGCGCTCGCCCAGCGGTCGCCGATGACGGCGGTTCACGCGGTCGAGCCCGAGGGCTTCGACGACACCCGGCGCTCGCTCCTGAGCGGCACGCGCGAGCGCGCGGCGCCCGAGGCGACGAGCTTCTGCGACGCGCTTCGAGCGCCGATGCCGGGCGCGCTCACCTTTTCCATCAACCGCGAGCGGCTCGCCGGCGGTTTCGCGGTCAGCGACGCCGAGGTGGCGGAGGCCATGCGGCTCGCCTTCATCCATCTCAAGCTGGTGCTGGAGCCGGGCGGCGCCAGCGCCCTGGCGGCGGTCACCGGCGGCCGCTTCGATGCCCGGGGCAAGACCGTCGCCGTGGTCGCCTCGGGCGGCAACGTCGATCCGGAGACTTTCGCCCGCGCGCTGGCCGCTTGAACACCGGGAGGATGACGCCATGACGTCACCGCGCCACGAGAGCCCCGACGATCGCGAGATCATCAACGCCGTCGATGCCCTGGAGGACGAAGCGGTCGATCTTCTCGCGACGATGGTCGGCTTCGATTCGACGCTCGGCAACGAGGCCCCGGCCCAGGCCCATATCGCCGGCGTGTTCGCCGATCTCGGCCTCGAGGTCGACCGTTTCGAGCTCGACCTCGACGCGATCCGCGACCACCCCGGCTTCTCGCCGGTCGATTGGAGCGTCGCCGGCAAGGAAAACGTCGTCGCCACCCACCGGCCGCGCAAGGGCGGCGGTCGTTCGTTGATCCTCAACGGCCATATCGACGTGGTGCCGACCGGTCCCGCCGATATGTGGACCACACCACCGTTCTCGCCGAGCATCCGCGAGGGCCGCATGCATGGCCGCGGCGCCGGCGACATGAAGGCCGGAACCGTCTCCTACGTGATGGCCTTCAAGGCCCTGGCGCGGCTCGGCCTGGCCCCGGCGGCGACGGTCCACATGCAATCCGTGGTCGAGGAGGAATGCACCGGCAACGGCGCGCTCGCCTGTCTCGCGCGCGGCTATCGCGCCGACGCGGCGGTCATCCCCGAGCCCTTCGACCACAGCCTGATGACGGCGCAGATGGGGGTGATGTGGTTTCGCGTCCATATTCGCGGCAAGCCCGCGCATGTGCTCGACACCTCGGCCGGCTCGAACGCCATCGACGCCGCCTTTCACCTGGTCGCGGCGCTGAAGCGGCTGGAGAAACGCTGGAACGCGCTTGGCCAGCGCCACCCCGCCTACGCCGACTTCGAGCACCCGATCAACTTCAACCTTGGCCTCATCGAGGGCGGCGAATGGCCGTCTTCGGTGCCGACCGAGTGCCGCTTCACCATGCGGGTCGGCTTTTTTCCGGGCATCGCCACGGCCGAGGTGCGGCGGGCGATCGAGCGAACCATCAAGCGCGCCAGCGCCCGCCATCCGGGCCTGCGCGAAACCCCGCCCCGGATCGAATACGCGGGCTTCCAGGCCGAGGGCTGCACCGTCGACGCCGGTGGCGAAATGATGCTGGCGCTGGCCGACGCCCACCAACGGGTGATCGGCTCGGACCCGGCGCGACAGGCGACCACGGCGACCACCGACGCCCGTTTCTTCAACCTCTACGGCGGTATTCCGGCGACCTGCTACGGCCCCCGGGCCGAGCGCATTCACGGCATCGACGAATCGGTCGACCTCGCCAGCATGCGCGACGTGACCCGGGTTCTGGCGCTGTTCATGGCCGCGTGGTGCGGACTCGAACCCGCCGCCTGACCTTAGGGGGACCCGCCTGCGAGAAAAACCGTCGTCGTCGGATAGGCGAAGTCTATGCCGGCCTCGGCGAAGCGCCGCATGATCGCCAAGTTGACCGCCTGCTGGGTATCCATGAAGGCGTTGTAGTCGGGCACCGTCATCGCGTAGACGAACTCGAAGTCGAGCGACGAGGGGCCGAAGCCCTTGAAATGGCCGCGATCGAAGCGGGTGTTGGGTTCGGCTTCGATGGCCGCGCGCACTATGCCGGGGATCGCCTCGACGGTCTCGACCGGGGTCTGGTAGACGACGCCTAGGCCGAACACCACCCGACGCTCCCGCATGGTCTTGTAGTTATTAATCCGGCTCGCCAACAGGTCCGAGTTCGGAAACACGATCGCCTCGCCGCTCAAGGCCCGCACCCGGGTCGAGCGCAGGCCGATCCGCTCGACGGTGCCGAGCTGGTCGCCGACGACGATGAAATCGCCGACCTCGAAGGGCCGGTCGAAGGCGATCGAGAGCGAGGCGAAGAGATCGCCCATGATGTTCTGAACGGCGAGCGCGACGGCGATGCCGCCAATGCCGAGCCCGGCGATCAGGGCGCTGATGTCGATGCCGAGATTGCCGAGCGCGATCAGCGCCGCCAGCGCCCAGATCACCAGCTTGAGCGGCGTGGCCAGCGCGCTCAGCGCGGTCGCGCCGCCGCCCTCGGCCACGCGATGGGCTGTGGCGCGGGCGATCCAGCCACTCAAGGCCATGGTCGCCCATAACGCGCCCTGAACCACCAGCGCCACCACCATGACCGCATCGGCGATGCGCCGCGCGTCCGACGCCAAGTCGAGCGCCTGAACCCCGGCATAGAGCCCGACAACGAACAAAAAGGCCAGGCGGGTATGGGCGAAGGGCTTGGCGACGGAGGCGATGGCGCCGCCACCATCGACGCGCCCGGCGATCAAGCGGCGCGCGATCATCAGCGTCGCCATCACCACCAGCGCGACGGCGGCGGCGATCAGCCAACGCAAGAGAGAGTTACCGAAAACCTCGACCTCGAATATGGCCATGATCCTGGTCCGTGGTTGATGCGGCATCGCGTGAACACCGTTTACCCACAGTCCGGCGGCGGCGCAATGCTTGATCGGACCCGGCCACCTCGCTAGTCTGCCGCCCTGCTGTCCGTCTCGGAAATGCCGCTCGATGGATGTTCGCGAAGACTTCACCGCCCTGATCGGCGACACGCCCCTGATACGCCTGCGCCGGGCCTCGGAGGCCACCGGCTGCGCGGTCCTGGGCAAGGCCGAGTTCCTGAACCCCGGCCAGTCGGTCAAGGACCGCGCCGCGCTGTCGATTATTCGCGACGCCGAGCGAAGCGGGCGCCTGCGCCCCGGCGGGGTCATCGTCGAGGGCACGGCCGGCAACACCGGCATTGGGCTCGCCCTGGTCGGCAAGGCCCTCGGCTACCGCACGGTGATCGTCATGCCCGAAACTCAAAGCCAGGAAAAAAGGGATGCGCTTCGCCTCTGTGGGGCCGATC
>Ga0114931_10004586_pt1 | contig 17241 bp, 12 predicted proteins | sample 2SBtaG_FD_89579 | JGI IMG/M metagenome (GOLD analysis project Ga0114931, IMG submission 89579) | Deep subsurface microbial communities from Kolumbo volcano to uncover new lineages of life (NeLLi) - 2SBTROV14_V59a metaG | ecosystem: Environmental > Aquatic > Marine > Volcanic | place: Kolumbo...
CGCATCTTGATTAATCGCGGAACCAATCGCCAGCCCGAGTTCTCGCTCGCGCGTTGGATCGAAGACGACCAAGGACCGATTCGAATCCTGCGCAACGAGGTACTCGGCGGAACACATTGGCACAACATGGGCTACCCGCTGCCGGTGTTCGTCGATTGGGATGGCGACGCCTTGCCCGATTTGATGTTACCCAACGAAACCAATCGCATCTTCTGGTACAAGAACGAGGGAAGCCGCGAACAACCGTGTTTCGCTCGACGACGCCAAGTCCTCTGCGACGGCTATCCCGACTCCGACGCAATGCGAGCCCTCTCAGCGCGTCGTTCAAGCGACCCCGACGAGCCGAACCAGCCATATCCCCATGAAGCCGAACGCCCCTTCTTTTGGCGCACCGGCGCCTGCTTCGCCGACTTTACCGGTGACGGACTCATCGATCTGGTCACGCACGACGGGCATTCACGAAAGGCAACTCTCTTCGTGCGCTATCGCGACAATCAGCAGCGGCTACAGCTTCGCAAAGGGCCAACCTTGCGGCTGGTCGACGGACGCGAGATCGACGATGCGATTGTCGGCCGCGCGAACCATTGGACCGAATCGTTTCGTAGTGCCGATTGGGACGGCGACGGGCTCATCGATCTGATCTACAGTTGCGCCGGCACCCGCGCGGCCGACGGCAGCATCTATTTGCTGCGAAACGTGGGAACGCGCGACAAGCCGGTCTTTGCCAATCCACGCACGCTTTGTTGCTACGGCGAACCGATCAAGGTCACCGCGCACGGGCCCCATCCTTGGGTCGCCGACATGGACGACGACGGTCGCCCCGACCTGCTGACGTGCGTCGAGTGGAGCGTCTATCCGTTCTATCGACACACGGCCATCGAAATGTCCCAGCCTCCGACGTACACGGTTCAAGCGATCGGTGAGTAGTCGAAGTCCTCCGAAGAAATGCTTCCCTCCCCAGGCGAACTCTGCCCACGAATCGTCGTCGTCGAACTGCTTTCAATCCCCCACTAATCATCGGCTGGAAAGGCTTACTTGCCCATTGAATGGGGAATCCAAGAGGGTCCGCCGTGTGGACCAATGCCTCTGGGGTACGCTGTCTGAATGCCCAACGATCGCGGAGTAACTCCGGTTCTTGAACCAGTGGGGCGAAGCCCCAAGAGGCCGCATTCGCCTAGTCGACTCTGGTAAATGGGAATACCGACCGACTGCTTGGAGGCGCGATTGCTTGGGATCACCCTTCGTGAAGCTAGGCAGCGATGGCCATTCCATATCGCCGCCATGGTGTTGTTGCCCGATGATCCGCATGCGGGCAAGAGAAGCCGGAGAAACAGGTTCGCACGTTCATCGGCGGTCCGCACAGCGGACCCTATCTCGACTTCGCCCACGTGTTCGGCGACCATCACCACCTTCAACGGCTTGCCCACTTTGCTTATGTACGGATGATGGCAGACAAGCGCGCTACGTGTTTACGCTACACTTGAGCCAAATATTGCTTCTCCGTGACTTGGTCGATGCAATGCTGGATATATTCCGTGTGCTCCGGCCAGCGCTGGGCAGTGTGACGATACAAGTTAATGGAAGCATCCCAGTCACCAAGCATATTGAGTCTCGACGCGGCTGCCAAGGCATCATCAGGACTGTCGTAATCGTCGAACGAAGGCTGGTGGCGTTTCCAGTTCAGGCGACTGTTCTCCCAATCAAATCGAAGGTGGACCGAGTACCGGACTGCAAGAGCCGCGGGAATGGGTGAGAAATAGACGGCAATAAAGTACCAGCGTGCCGCGTCAACTCCAGCAATCGTCCGCACGAGTTTTCCAATGGGGTAAAACAGAGCAATAGCAAAGGCCGACAGGAATAACGTCGACAACGAAAAACGAATCAGGAATCTCTGAAGAAGGTAAACGAGAGCCGCTATCGACAGCACAACAAACATCAAGTCGCCGACCATTGCAAACGGAGAAACACTAGATGGCGCTAGTAGCGGCAGTGGCATGGGAGCCCCAACGGGCACGACCGGCTGAAGAGTAGGAGAGTTGCTCGGTATGACGTAGTGCAGCGGCCAACCAACCGAGAAGGGAATCTCCGAGAGACTTTTATATCGAATAGGATCCGACAACTTGCCGCTGACCGGGTCCAACGTAAAGTGCCCGGTGGGCGGATCGTTCAGTTGAAAGGCGAACCAAGACCAAAGCAGAATAGCCAGCCACGTCAGGGCGGTCCATCGCTTAGGATGGAACGGGTGGTCATTCGATTGCGTCATGTTCTGGTCTCCTTTCAGAAAACGGAAATCCGTCACCACGCGATTCAAATGCGTTCCCGCGTTCCCACGCCAAGCAACACAAATAGCTGTTCGATGCAACCGGCTGAGGATTGTTTCCTTTCCCTTACGCCGTGGCCCCGCCATCGGCCACGAAGACTTGTCCGGTGACAAAAGACGATGCGTCGGAGGCCAAGTATGAGGCCATCGCGCCGATATCCTCGGGCTGGCCAAGTCGGCCGATTGGCTGATCGCCGGTGAGTTTCTCGCGGAGGGCATCGTCTTTCCAAAAATACTCGCTGAAATCGGTTTGGATCAGCCCTGGAGCAATGGCATTGACCCGAACGCCAAGCGGGCCGAACTCACGAGCCCAACTTCGCGTGAGCATGTTCAGCCCTGCTTTGGTGAAGCTGTATGCCGCACCGTACGGCTGCGGGTTGAGACCCGCGATCGATGTAATGTTGATGATCGCGCCGCCGCCGCGTTCGATCATCTTGGGAACGGTTAGCCGCACGAGCCTTAAACACGACTTCACGTTCACTTCGATCATCTTATCGAACGCTTCATCGGTCACCTCCAGCGACGGTCCTTGTGCGACGTTGGTCGCGCTGTTGTTCACCAAGATATCGACGCCCCCCAACTTTTCTTCGGTCTGGCGAACGAGTTCTTCAAGCTGCTCGGCGCGCCCCACATGACAGGCGACTGGCAGAATACGGCCCGGCAGCGATTCAAGTTCTCGCGCGGTTGCCTCGAGTGTTTCGAGTTTGCGGCTAGCGATTGCCACCTCGGCCCCCGCCGTGGCCAAACTGCGCGTGATGGCCTTCCCGATTCCACGTCCGCCGCCGGTGACGATTGCCACTTTTCCCTTGAGTTCGTCGCTCATGCTTTCCCCCAGTGATCGTTTGAGTAGTAGGTCGCGTTGATGACTGTTCGGGTTTCTCAGAATCCCATGCCACGACCGATGATCTCTTTCATGATCTCGGTGGTTCCGCCGTAAATGGTTTGCACGCGTGTGTCGAGATAGGCCTTGGAGATGGGGTATTCGGTCATGTACCCATAACCCCCGAAGAACTGTAGGCACTGGTCGACAACACGTTTTTGTAGCTCGGTGGTCCACCATTTGGCCATGGCGGCTTCTTCGACACTCAGTTCGTCTTGATTGATCGCCTCGATGCAATGGTCGACAAAGACCCTCGCGATATGGGTCTCGGTTTTCATTTCGGCCAGCTTGAACCGGGTGTTTTGAAACTTTCCGATCGAGCGCCCGAAGGCGGTTCGTTCCTTGCAATAGTCAACGGTCATCTGCAAGATGCGTTCGCAGGCAGCCACGGCCCCCACGGCAATCGTCAATCGCTCTTGTGGAAGTTGCTGCATCAAGTGATAGAACCCCTGACCTTCGGTGCCCAACAGATTCGCCTTGGGCACGCGGACATCGCTGAAGAACAACTCGGCCGTGTCTTGGGCGTGCTGCCCGATCTTTTCCAGTTTGCGGCCCGATTCGTACCCCTTCATGCCACGTTCGACAACCAACAGACTGATTCCTTCATGACCTGCGTCAACATCGGTTTTGGCCACCACGATCACCATGTCGTTGAGCAGCCCGTTGCTGATGAACGTCTTTTGGCCGTTCACGACATAGTGCTCATCTTCCTTGACGGCGGTGGTACGGATGCCTTGGAGGTCGCTTCCGGTGTTCGGCTCCGACATGGCGATGGCGGTAATGATCTCGCCGCTGACCATCCCCGGCAGCCATCGCTTCTTTTGTTCGTCGTTGGCGTACTGCAAGATGTAGGGCAAGATGATGTCCGTATGCAAACTGAAGGCCGCGCCGGTTGCGTCTGCCCGAACAAGCTCTTCGATGAGCACCGCGCTGTAGCGGAAATCGTTCACCCCCGCGCCGCCGTATTCCGTGGGCACTTCCATGCAGAGGAAGCCGGCCTCTCCGGCCTTTCGCCACAGCTCTTTTGGCACGACCCCGTCGGTTTCCCACTTGGCATGATGCGGCACGATTTCGCGTTCCGCGAACTTGCGAAACGCCTGACGGAACTGTTGGTGTTCGTGATCAAAGAGTGTGCGTTCCACGATGCGTCGACCTCTTGCGACGTGATTGGAAATTGAAGGGGGCACGAAATGCCGGCGTTTTGAGCTGGATGTTGAATCCAGACTCCGCCGTCGCGAAGGGATCAGTTTAGCACGTCCGGCATCTCGATCCATTCGCGAGACGTGAATAAAACGAAAAGATGAACAGGTAGTTGAGAACTCCTTTCGAGCCAGCTACAAAGGTGGCTGCGGTCTGGCGGTTCCGTTATTTTTTTCAAGCGATTCGACCGAGAAGGGGTAGGCGTTCATGGCAAGCGACACACCATCGCCGGCAATTCCACCCGGCGGCGCGGGGCATTCGACCGAAGGGCCGCATAAACTGCTTGGCACGCTGCACGTTCTCTTTGGCAGCGTGTTGCTGTTGGCGGGGCTTTGTTGCGGTATGAGTGTCATCTGGCAGGTCGCCGCCGCCCCGCTGACCGAGAACTATCAAAAATCGATTGCCGCCGGGATGAAGGAGCAACGCGATCGACCGCTTCGAGAACAAATCGAACGCTTGATCGAACAGGAGAAAACGGCTGAAACCGACGAGCAGCGAGCTGAGCTCGAAGCCCAGCGATTGGAACTCGAAGAAACACTCGCGAAGGAAATGCCGGTTGTCAATTTTAATTTCGCCATGAACGACAAGCGTTACGTAGCGTTCATGGTGACCGATGCCTTCACCGGCCTGATCCTCAACGCCGTGATGGTGATCGTCGGCATCGGGTTGATGGCTAGTAAGGAATGGTCTCGTAAACTTGGGCTGTGGGTCGCCTGGCTGAAAATCGGTCGCCTGATCGTGCTGTACACCGTCGCCATAGCCGTGATCGTTCCTGCCTATGCCAAGCAAATGGGGCAAATGATGGGACAAATGGCGACCGTTCAACAGGCCGGCGGCCCGCCGACGCCTGGCGCGGATGCGGCTGAGATGATGTCCATGTTTTATGCGATTTCGTTGAGCGCCGTGTACGTTTTGATGATTCTGTTCGGCGTGATTTACCCGATTGTTTCAATTCGAGTGCTCATACGGCCGAAGGTGAAACAGGCTTGCGCGCCACAGCGGCCGATAGTGCCGGCAGGGTCAGCGTGAGTATTGTCGAGAATCTTCTGGGCCCCCTGTCCGCCGTGGAATGCCGGCAGTCGTTGCGCCGGAAGTCGCTGGCATGGATCCGTATGGCGGCCAGCTTGCCCGTGGCGGTTACCCTGCTCGTCACGCTTTGGGTCTGGTGGCTCAGCGCGCATCTCGGCGCCGACTTCTTGCCGGGTCCCATCTTGTATGTCGGACTACTGGTTGCCGAGGGGTTAGCCGTTGCCGCAGCCCTGCTGCTGAGCCCCTCCATGCTAGCCGGCACGATCGCCGGGGAAAAAGATCGCGGCACGATGGAGTTGCTGCTCAGTAGCCCTCTGTCGGCGGTTCAAATCGTGGTCGCCCGATTGGCTGGTCGCTTCACGCAGATCGGCATGTATGCCGCCGCGGGTTTACCGCTACTGCTGTTGCTGGCGACGTTGTGCCACGACAGCCTGCTGACCATCGTCGTGCTGGTTTTGTTGCCGATGTTCATCGCCTTCGGGGCCTCCGGCTTGACGCTTGCCACCTCGACTCTTGCCCGTCGCGGGCGCGACGCACTGATGGCCATCTATTTGCTAGAAGTCTTGGTGATTGCCGCGGCATACTTTGGCGGCAACTTCTTTTCCACCACGGTTGTCCGCTGGCTGGGGCCGCTGAACCCCCTCAGCGTGATTGGGCCACTGGTGAATCAAGGCGCAACAGCGCCAGCCCTCATAACGTGCCTGCTTTGGATGTTGCTTGGTTTGATTGGGATCGCGTTGTCCAGTTGGCAACTCCGTTCGTCGTTCTTGCGGCACACCGGTGGCAAGTCGTCACGCAAAGGTACACGACGTCGACGTCGCGTGCCGCCAATTGGCAAGCGGCCGATGTTGTGGAAAGAACTGTACATCGAACGCGACGCATTCGGTCGCTGGTTGCGTCTGCTGTTGATGGCGACGCTGGCAGGGGCCGCCATCGTGCTTGCCACCGCGCTGGTCTGGCAGCAGTGGATGCCCTCGTCTCGTTCGATTGCCCAAGAGACGGTCGATTGGTTGAGCGAATGGATTGCCATGACGTCGATCTTCGTTTTGTGGTTGCTGCAATGGTCGATTGGTCTGCATGCCGCGGGGACCATCGCTCAAGAGCGACAGCGCGCCACCTGGGACGCACTGCTCACCACGCCCATGTCGGGGCGTGAGATCGTCGGCTCGAAGACCTTGGGCAGCCTCTACGCGCTGCGATGGCTGGCGATCGTAACGCTCATTGCATGGACGTTGGCCGTGATCGGCGGTGGAATGACCATTTGGGAATTCGTGGAACAGGTCGCCTTCTTGGTAGCCGGTGGCACCTTCATGGCCGCCGCCGGGGTGCTCATCTCGTCCTCGAACCAAAACCCAACCCGATCGCTCGCCACAACCATGGGCACCTGGATGGGCGCGGCGGTCGCATCAACCGTTCTCGCCGGGTTGCTCTCGGCGGGCGTCCTCCTCATCGGTATGTTCGCCTGGGCGATGTACATCATCTTCATCCTCCCGCCACCCCATACCATGGTTTCAAGCACCAGTTCGCCGTTCTTCGACTTCATGATGGGCGCCATCTACAGCGCCATTCGCATCCTGCTCTACCTCATCACCACGGTGGCCATCGTCCAATACATAGCCCAACGTTTCGACCACCTAGCCGGCCGCATCAGCCGCAAGACGGATGAGCCATTGGGGGAATTGTTTCAGGCTTCAGAGGCACGGGAGGCCAAACCCGAAGCAGGGACAGTCGAAACCGTGGTGGAAGAATCGGCTTCGCGACCTGATGAGTAGTGCAATACATCTGCACGGCTGCGATAGCCCACCAAATCGTTCAGGCTGTGCGGCATCTCATAGTTGACCCATCGCTTGAACGTCCGCGTTTATCCTCTCTGGTCTTTGGGGTCTCAAATCTCCGAGCGTCGAGAGACAACCAGTTTTACATCAACACTCAACAAATCAGCGGGATCGAAGTGTTCTTGGTGGTCATTCGCGTTCGTAAAAAGACCACAACTCACTTTGCGGTTGCCATGCCAACTCTGGATGACGGCTATGAGAGATTCTTCGTGGTCATGCGGCAGCGAGAGGAGGAGTACCGGAAGTCGCAAGCGAGAGTTGGAAAGCGAGATCGAGCCGCGTTTGAGATCATCTAGACGACTCCCCCGCTACCGCCTTAATCTGTCCTAGCAGCGCCTTATGGCCCTCCACCATCCTCACCGGTCGCTACGCCCTGCCACCCGAAGAGCGGATGCTCGAAGAGATGCGAGACGAGCGAGAGGCGATGTTCAACCGGTACGTCAAATCGAAACGCCCTACGATGCAGGTCGATTTCGATCCCTATCCCCGATCACTCCGACGCGAGCGAAAGGCCGGTCAGAGGCGGGCCGCCGCCGCGAGAAATCGTTTGCCGATTGAACGCAAGTAGCGGACGTGGATGAATGCAGCAACCTAGCTACGGCACGAACACCATCAACGCTTCGATCACCGCGGCAACTTCCTCCGGCGGCGCTTTTTCGATGAGGTAGGCGTGATTCTTGCCTGGGACCGATCCGCTCCGCCACGTGTTGACGCCGTTGGAATCGACCGTGCAGTGCCCCGTGGACTCGAGTTCCCAGAGATTGGACAACCCGCCGTCCAACCCACGGGCGGCGAACAGGGCGGCGGTTTGGTCGTAGCTCGAGTGGGGCTTGATTTCGTTGAACAATTCGTAGGCCCGACGAACGGGGTTCACGGGAGGGAGCGATTTCAAGCGACCGCCGGTCATCACGCGATGTCCGATTTCAAAGCCGCTGAAGATGACGGGGGTGGGCCAATGCTCGATGGCGTATTTCGCGGGCGCGGTGTCGTGATAGATATTCGCCTCGCGGCCGGTAGGAAACTTACAGCCCATGCAAACCCAGGCTCTTACTTTCTTGGCAACGAGCCGTTCACCCGACGATTCACTGACGTCATCGGGAGCGGACTGTAACAGCCGGGCCAAATTGGTAAGCTGCCCCACACTGAGAAACACAACGCTCTTGTCTTCCGCACGGGCGAGAATATTGCGATACAACAACACGGCATCCGGTGCGTCGCCGGCCGATTGCAATCGATGTGGAAATTCTTCGGCGATCTGCCGTGCATATTTCGACGTCTTGTGAAAGGCCTCACCGCGAACGACCCCCAACGGAATTTCAGGCCGGCCGAAGAAAGTATTCAGCGCGTCCAAACACAAGGGGCTCCACGGGTTCTTGCACGAGACGCCCATCGCCAGCAATTCGACTTCACCGCGGCTGGACAACGCGTGTAACAGGGCCACGGTGCCCACGTCGTCAACGTCCCCTTGAATATCGGTGTCGAAGATCAACCGCACGGGATCCGTGTCTTCGGCGTTGGTACACCGACAGAAAACAAGACACAAAACCAGTGTGAACGTTAGCCGACTCATCGGTTCGAGGATCCATCACAGCGTGAAATCATGGAGTGAAATAATACAATCGCCCGTCTTCCGCGCCGATTAACAACTCCCGGCGGCCATCGTGGTTCCAGTCGACGGTGGTGGGGCATGTGGTGTGTCCGGCAAGGACGCGGTCTGCGACAGGCCCTTGGTTCTTGAAGATCCACTCGCCGGGCTCCCCGACGTTGCGGAGCCAGTCGACGTTCGGCTTGCTGTTGACGAGCAGATCGAGACGTCCGTCGGCATCCCAATCCACCAGCGTCAGCTTGCGGCGCCCGCTGCCTCCGGCGGTACGCTGGTTGAGCCGTAAGGCGTCGCCCGATTCGTTGCGAAACACGCGCTCCGGCGGTGAAAGAACCAGCCGGTCGCCATCGCGGCGGCGGCGGAAGAAAGCCAAGTAGCCTTCGTGGTCGAGCATCACCAGATCGTTCAGCCCGTCGCCGTCGAGATCGTGAATCACAGGGCTCGTGCGCCACTGCGTGACGAGTTGCTTGCCTTGGGGCGTCCACCAATTCCAGGCAGGCTTGGGCGGAGATGAAGGCCACGCAACATCGACATGCTGGGCAGATGCCAATCGAGGCTGGCCAGGGCGGCCTACGTTTTTGTACCAAAGCACTTCGCCCCAAATCGAGTTGATCATGACGTCTAGCAGACCGTCGTGGTCCCAATCGGCCACGCAGGGAACCGTGTAACCCCATTTTGCCTCGCAGGGCCCTTGAATCGAACCGTTGGGGCCCGCTTGAATACGGATCGTTTCTCCATCGGCCGTCAGTCTCACCGGCGGTGCCCAACGCGGCGGGTTCCCGTCGTCGGTGTTCTCAACGAAACTCACGTAACCCGCGGTGTCGCCGCAGAGGAGATCTTCGTCGCCATCGTCGTCCCAGTCGATGCTGTAGGGGGTGACCAGCGCCCCAACCTTGACATCATCGGCCCGTTGCTGGAAGAACCGCGGTGGCAACCATCGCGGTTGCCCGTCGATTACGTCGCCGGTGTTCTCGATGAGCGCCACGCGACCGTCTTCCTGACCGACGACCAAATCCTCATCACCATCGCCGTCGAAGTCGATCGACGTGGGCACGATCATGCACAGCTCCATGCGAATCGGCCGATCATCACCCGTCAGCAGGTCTTGACCCGCGGCAAGTGATGGGTTGGTACGGGTGCCGGTGTTCTCAAAGTAAACAAGTCGGTCGATAAAATCTCCACAGATGAGATCCAGGTCGCCGTCCCCGTCGAAGTCGGCCACCGAAGGAGACGGCATGCCATAGGTGTCGATCGGTGCGCCGCCAGCATCAAGTTGTTGTGGCGTGTCGTATCGCGGCTTGGACTGCGTGCCTTGGTTGCGAAGGAAGTAGACGCGACCGTGCAATGGGCCGTTTGTCCACTGTCCTTGTTGGTTGAAAGCATTGTCCCAACCGTAGTCACCCCAAGTGCCAAGCCCGACGATGAGATCGTTCAATCCATCGCCATCGTAGTCGACCAACTTCCACTGATTGGCACGAACCCGCCGTGTCTTGTCTACCACAGGGCCACGGAACTCCAGCGGCTCACCTCGGGCGATACCCTTCTGCTTGAACTCCGGATGACGTCGACCGGGTGTGAGCAGTTCAACGTGGTCGTCGATGTAGGAGATGCAGACGTTGCTTGAAGCCGGGCCCAGCCGCACGGCGGGAAGAAAAACGTTGTCGCCGGGGTTCTCGAAGTAGTACAGCCCGTTGTAGGGCTTGTCGGGACAGGCGACGACCAAGTCGATGTCGCCGTCGTCGTCGAAATCCATGGGAGCGGGCCACGCCCAAAGTCCCACGCCAAGGTCGACCACAAGCTCTGCGTCGCGATACTTCAAGGCGTGTAGCTTGCCGGTCTTTTCAGCCGCCGCCGAAATGGCTGTTACACTAGCAAGCACCGCGATGGCACGAATGATCCAGCGGGTCATAGTGGTCGCACCTCGATATTACGCCAACGGCACTTGGCCCCCTTGGGCCATCCCTTGCCGCCGTGGACTTGCACGGCGATGCGTCCTTTGGAGCCAAGCTGATTGTTGACCTTGTCGCGATCGTAGCCGTGTCCCTTGTAGGTCTGTCCGTCGAATTCGCTCACTTTCACACCGTTGATCCAGGTCGTGATCTTCGGAGGCGTACCCACCACGCGGATGCGAGCCGTGTTCCAGTCGTTCACTTTCCAGGCTTTCGCCCAAGCATCTCTCGTAATGCTGTAGGCGGGCGGCACTTGATTGTCATTCTTTCGGGCTTCGAGTTTGATCAAATTCTTCTCGTCGTCGTAGATGCCGAAGATATCGAAGGGCCGGTTGTTGAAACCGCCAACGCCCTCGCCGTAGATATGCCCAACGTCCCCGGCATCGTGGTAGTCGACCATCATTTGATAGCATTGACCACGATCGTTGCCACGGAGGAACACCCCGCTGCACACACCCCAGTCGGGTTTCATGTCGATCTTCAATTCAAAGTCGCCGAAGGTGCGATCGGTCAGCAGAATACCGCCGTTGCCGCTGCCAGGCGGATCTTGTTCGCCAATCAGGATACCGTCTTCAACCGCCCAGTGACCGCCGGTGCCATGCCCGATGGGCTTCGGGTTCTTGTGCCAGCCGTCAAGCGTGCGACCATCGAACAGTTGAATCCACTGGGGTTCGGCGCTCTGGGCGATCGATGTGCCGGCGATTGCAGCCGACGCGACAAACAGCACGACTGCGCGACGGGAAAACAGGGGTTTCATGGGTAATTTCCTCGGGGTGTGCGTTTTGTCGCCACAACGGCGCGGAGGGAGAACCCCCCTACGATAGCCGCCAGGGGCCGGAGTTGCACCCCTTGAAAAACACAAAAAGCATGCGTCCAGAAAGGTTCAGCCCGGTCGGTTTTACGTTTAGAATGAGAGGGTGGAGAAACCGGTGGATCCGGGGAACGAAAATTTGCGGAGAGTAACGGCAATGAGAACACTGGCTCTTTTGGCGATGATGGCTGCCGCTGGCTGGATCTCCAGCGACGCCGTGGCACGCGGGGATGAGATCTTCGCGGATAAAAATCTGGAAGCGGCCATTCGTGGCGATGCGCTGAAACATAAGAAATCCGACGAACCACTGACCGACGAGGATCTGAAAAAGGTTCATTCCCTTAACGCCCGGGGCAAGGGCATCACGGATCTCTCCGGTTTGGAACGTTGCAACCAACTGGCACAATTGAATCTGTCGCAAAACGAGATCACCGACATCTCGGCACTCGCCGGGATGAAGCGTTTACAGTGGCTCGACTTGTCGGACAATCAAATCGCTGATATTGCCCCACTGTCCGAAGTCAAGCATGTGCAATATCTGAATCTGGAAAACAATCAAGTTGCCAGTCTCGCGCCGCTGTCGAAGATCGAGAGCATGTCGGCGCTCTACATGGCGAACAATCGAATTGAAGACCTAACACCCCTTGCTTCGCTCAAGGGACTCTCCTCGCTCGACCTGTCTGGGAATAAAGTAAAAACGATCGCTGCACTTGAGCAGGTTTCGCGGTTGTCGGCACTGGACTTGAACGACAATCAGATCGAAGACTTATCGCCGCTTCGCACGAATACGGAAATGCGAATTCTGCAACTCCGACGCAACCACATCTCGGACTTAACTCCACTTATCGAGTGGACCAAGTCGGATGAGAAAAAGCGATTCTCGCCTTATCTACGACTCTACCTCGAGGAAAACCCCTTGAGCGATACCGCCAAGGGAGAGCAACTCGACGCGCTTCGAGAAATCGGCGTTCGCGTCCATGTCGAATGATCGGGCGATTGTCGCGTGGCTTGTTTCACGACACGTTATCAACGACCACGCTGTTGGCGGAATCCAGTGATCACCCCCGCGATTTCTACTTTTGCCGTTGTGTTTGCCGCGGGCGTTCTGCTCATCGCCAGGGTCTCTGCTTGAACAATGGCCACTTTCGGTGCGTCCTTGGCGTTTGCATCTTTGTCGTGCATCGCTTTCAAAGCGACCAACGACCACATGACGACGGCGATGAGGATAGCGGATTTCATGGCGACACTCCGGCGGTGGCTTGCCTTAAGACGATTTCAAAGGAAGCCGGAGCGCGAAGACCGTGTGTCCCGCCCGCCGGCTCAATAGCTGAAGCGTGGAATGCCTGCCACGCGTTACAGCTGGTCGTCAGATCCGTTACGCCGTGCCTCCCGTGGTGTCGACGATGCACACCTCACCGTTGTAGGTGAAAACCTGGGTGAATGGCGACCTGATTCGAGCGTTTCTGTCTTTTTTCACGGCACTTGCGGGTGTTTCGTGGCCTTCATGATATGGAAGGCCGATTAACAACGGGACGAACGACAGGTAAATTAGATGAATACAATTACACGAAAGAGGCCGATGAGCCCCTCTGTCGAGCCTGAGCGGAGGTCCAGTTGCCACACGGTTACCATTGTTCACCGACCAACTCCGTGGGAGAGCCAAACATTTTTTTGTTGAAATACCATGAAAGGTCACTATGGTGACGATAGTATAGTTATCTAGTGTCGATTTATTTTCTGCTGGAAAGCGGCGTGCTTTCGTTTCGCGGCTCCATGGCTTGAGCCCCCGCGACTTGCACGTCGTCTAGCCTGGGGGTCCAGCTCACGATGACATTTGTCCGCGATGAGAAGCTGCGCGTACTTCTCATAAAGCCGTATCAGCCCGTCACACTCCAGGTTACCTCGCCGCCGCTGGGAATTCTCTATCTGGCGTCCACGCTTCGTCAGCGATTTGGCAGTCGCGTCGACGTTCGTGCCGAAGACCACTGGCTGGACAGGCGACGTTACCGTGACATGGAAAAAGACTTGGCCGAGTTTCGCCCGCATGTCGTGGGGATTTCGGCTCTGAATTTCGAGGCAGAAGAGTCGGGGCGAATCGCGCATCTGGTACGGCGGATTCTACCGGATACGAAAATCGCCATCGGCGGCCCCTTCGCACACGGGGCAACGAACCTTGAGAAGATCGTCAACACCGGCCTTTATGACGGAGTGTTTGACGGCGAAGCGGACTGGAGTTTTCCGATCACCGTCGAGCGATGGTTTTCGGGAAACCAGAAGCTAGACGACATCGTCGGACTAACTTGGCGCGATGGCGACCGTTATGTGACCAATGGTTGTTCATCGCCGATAGATGGCAAGCAGATGGTGGGCGTTGTCGGAGATCTGGACGACATTCCTTTCCCGGCCTGGGATCTGGTCGACTTCGATGCCTATTCCAAGCGGATTAACAACAACGGTAACATGCGAGGCAAGCGCTACGCGCCCATCTTCACCTCGCGCGGCTGTCCATTCTTGTGTACCTATTGTCACGACATCTTCGGTAAGAAGTTCCATGGGCGGTCTCCGGAAAACGTGCTGGCTGAAGTGAAGTTGCTTGGCGAGCAGTACGGAGTCGACGAGCTACAGATTGTCGATGACATCTTCAACATGAACTCGCGGCGGATGAAAACCATCTGCCGGGGGTTGGCCGAGCATGGCATGTACATCTGTTTTCCAAACGGACTGCGGGGTGACATTCTTGATGAAGAGGGAGTCCAAGCTCTGGTCGACGCCGGCATGTACGAGGTAGCCGTTGCGATCGAAACGGTCACCCCGCGTTTACAAGACATGATCAAGAAGCGATTGCGGCTCACCGAGTTGCTCAAGGCGATCGACTGGATGTCGGAGCGGGGAGTGATGGTCAAGGGGTTTTTCATGCTCGGATTTCCGACCGAGACCCTGGAAGAAATGCAGCGGACGATAGAATTCGCCGTTAAATCCAAGTTGACACACGCTGTTTTCAACCTGGTGACACCCCAACCAGGAACACCAATTTATGATGACGCATATCGTGAAAATGCCGAGGCGCTGCATAAGGTGGTGCTGCACGATTACTTTGCGGCCACTTGCTGGTATGCCGAGGCTTATGGCCAGGACATGCACAAGATTCGCGGTCGGGCCTATTTCCGCTTCTATCTTTCCAGTCCACGGCGAATAGGGCGACTACTTCGGTACATGTCGGCCAAGGATCTGTTTCGCGGATTTTACTACTGGGCACGAAAAGTCTTCGTTCGCAATTACGCGGACAAGGGTCTCGACGACGCTCTCCCCGATGCGTTGAAGTCACTACGAAAAACCGTGCCAGATCGACGAGAAGACCATGCGCTCGGCATAGAGTCGAGACTGACCGTGCTGCAAGAGGATTCGCTCTCGTGACCGCGCCGCTCCAATCGGCGTGGCAATTCAAGTGGCCCATGGTCCCCGGGGCAAATCCACCCTCGAACCACAATGGTATTGAATTCGCCCAATAAAACCTAGCCACGCCCTCCCTTCCCCATGGCACATTGCATCGTCGCGTCCGACGGTACAATGAGAATTCCTGAAAAGCAATTCGGCACGTGATGGTGAGGGTGATGGACACAATTCGGATTGGCATCGTTGGTCTAGGTGGCAATGCTCGGCTGCGGCATGTAGCGGGTTTTCGCGATTGTGAGGATGTGGAAATCGTTGGCGTCTGCAATCGACGTCGCGAATCGACGGCTGCCGTCGCGAAAGAATTTGAAATTCCACGGGCATACCGGCATTGGGAAGAGCTGGTTGACGATCCATCGATCGACGCCGTGTTGATCGGCACATGGCCCTATTTGCATTGCCCGATCACGTTGGCGGCGTTGGACAGCGGAAAGCATGTTCTCACCGAGGCACGCATGGCGATGAACGCCGTCGAGGCACATCGCATGCTGGAGGCCAGTCGTGGTCGTCCGGAACAGGTCTGCCAAATCGTGCCCAGCCCCTTCGGGCTGCGGGCACATCGCGTGGTGGGGCAATTGATCCACTCTGGCTTCCTGGGCGAACTTCGCGAAGTCGTGATGCTGGGAACCAGCGACGCACTGGCTGATGCCGATGTTCCACTGGCGTGGCGGCAAGTTGGAGGGCTCAGCGGCTTGAACATGCTGACGATGGGTATCTTGTATGAAACGCTCTCGCGGTGGGTCCCCAATGTGGTACGCGTGACGGCGCAAGGACATGCGTTTGTGCCGGAACGTCTCGATCCCAACACGGGCGTTCGCAGCCGCGTTGGATCGCCCGACAGTTTGCAGGTGTTCGCCGTCCACGAAGGCGGCGCACGCGGCTTGTATCACTTTAGCGGCGTCACACGTTTCGGACCCAACAGTCAAATCCATCTGTACGGCAGTGAGGGAACGTTGAAATACGAATTGCTGCCCGAGGATCGCTTGCTGGGCGCGCGACGAGGCGAAGAAGGCCTCCGCGAGATTCCCGTTCCGCCGGAACATGAAATGCAATGGTGCGTCGAGAAAGAGTTCATCGACGCGATCCGGGGAATTGGCCGTGTCGAGATGACCGACTTCGAAACGGGCGTCCGCTACATGGAATTCACCGAAGCGGTCGCCCGCAGTATCGCCACGGGACAGGCTGTTTCCTTGCCATTGGAATTTGACGAGGAACCAACGGGCGAGGACGATTCAAGCTAACGCTTAACCCATTTTCGTGCGAAACGATCTGTCTGACACGATTCAAGGAATTCTGTTTCTTGTTCCGCGTGGGGTCCTGAACTGCTTAGGCCGTTTGCACGCTAGAAAGGTTGCCTTGAGGCCAGGAATCCGGTAGTAGCATCTTCGTTTGGCCCGGTTCCCAGCAAAGCCTACAATAGGAGTTGGCTTTGAAACAGCCGTGACAATCGCTCATTCCGCGTCGCGGCCAATTGGGCGTGCGTGCATGAACTTCACTCATCATGTTGACGAAACTCCACTGCCGGGCTATCGGCTGCTTGCCCCGTTGGGGTCTGGGGCCTTTGGCGAGGTGTGGAAGGCCAGCGCGCCCGGAGGGACTGAAGTCGCCCTGAAGTTCATCGCGCTGGATGGTGATCATGGACTCCGCGAGGTGAAGTCGCTGGAGTTGGTGAAAACGATTCGCCACCCGAATCTCTGCACAATCTTCGCATTGTGGGCCCGCGACGCCAACGGGAACGTTCTAGAAGACGACACGATCGATCTCAAGGGGCTTGCCGATACGAAAAAGCCCAAGGCGACCGATGAGACGCTGCTGGCGACCGACGAACTTGTGCGAAAACGGCCCGTCGAACTGGTCATCGCCATGGCGCTTGGCGAGAAGACGCTCGCCGATCGACTCAACGAAGTCCGCGCCGAGGGATTCGACGGCATTCCACCCGAAGAATTGTTCGAGTACATGGAAGCCGCCGCTCGAGCGATCGATCACCTGAACAGCCCCCGTCACGATCTTGGCGAGGGGCCCCAAGCGATCCAACATTGCGACATCAAGCCGCAGAACATCTTGATCGTTGGCGATACAGCCCAGGTTTGCGACTTCGGCATCGCGCGTCGCTTGGGCAACCGGCAGATGACCCAACAGGGTGGTCTCTCGCTGTATTGGGCCG
>Ga0114931_10004587_pt1 | contig 17240 bp, 21 predicted proteins | sample 2SBtaG_FD_89579 | JGI IMG/M metagenome (GOLD analysis project Ga0114931, IMG submission 89579) | Deep subsurface microbial communities from Kolumbo volcano to uncover new lineages of life (NeLLi) - 2SBTROV14_V59a metaG | ecosystem: Environmental > Aquatic > Marine > Volcanic | place: Kolumbo...
ACCTGGATCACGGGCCGGGACTCTCCTACCGGCGTATCGTGAGTATCCTGATGCAGGCATGCGCCGCCCTGGAATATGCCCACAAAAAGGGCGTGGTACACCGGGACATTAAACCCTCCAACCTCTTTTTACTGCCGACGGATCAGGTCAAGATCTTGGACTTCGGCGTGGCCGCACCGGCAGGGGCGGAGGCCGGCAATATTGCCGGCACAATCCATTACATGGCCCCCGAGCAGATCGCGTGTGAACCGGTGGACGGCCGTATGGATATCTACGCCCTGGGCATTAGCGCCTATGAAATGGTGACGGGCGAAAAACCCTATCCCGGGGATGATCCCAATGAGCTGATGACCATGCACCTGAGGGAGGATATTCCGGACCCCGCAGACAAGAGGCCGGATATCCCGAAAGAACTGCGGGCATTTATTGCAACAGCATGCCGCCGGGATCCTGATGAAAGATACCAGGATTTTTCTCCACCACTGCACGATCTGCAATCCCTGGCCGCGAAGATTGGGTTGAACGGCGACCACCTGTTTCCGGAAAAGACCAGGATGACGACCGTACATCTTGTGTATGGTGATGCAGAACAAACTGCCGTAGACGAACTCCTGGAAGAGATTGGAGATAGGGCCCGGGAACTGGGCGTTGTGCTCAAGGCGGCCCCATTGAATGATTCCTGAAACCCATGGCCTTCCCCACGAACTGGAGTACAGGATCGTAAGCGGCAGGCGTAGGTGGGTGGAGGTAAATTTCAATGGCCTGCGGATCTCTCAGCTTTGGGGAGGAAAGGACAAATACCCACATAATTATTTGGCTGAAGATATACATTTGCGTTGGTATTTGCTGTTGGCGGCACTTCAGGCCTTAATCAAAAAGATGGGCGTCTACATAACGGGCGAGGATTTCTGCAGTAGCTCTCGGGGGTCGGACAATGAGGTAGTGGTCCACGATGGAATGGGCCAACTCGTGTGCGAGTATTCCTTCATGCACATCGGAAAGATTAAGATAGATGCTGTTATGATTATAGGCATACCATGCCTTCAGGCGGCATGGCTTTCCGTAATTTTCATAGAAGACAGAATGAAACTGTTTCGCGTTTCGCAATATTCTGATGCTGACTTTCTCCATTCCTTTGCGCATATCCAGGATCCCTTGCACCCTCTCATAAAGGGCATCCACTTTTTTTTCAAGTTCCTCTGACACGTTTGCAGATTTAGTCGAGGGAAATAGTTTTTTGAAACTCCAAGCGCCTGCGGAATATTCAACCTGCCGGTCAAATTTCTTTAGATCTTTCTCGCCAAAGTAGAAAAGAATGGTGTGCCTGGTTTCCAGTCTCTGCCAAGATGACCTCACCATCTCTTTTGCGTGAAGGACACTTAATGGAAGCATCCACAAGAGGAATACCAGGCATGATTTGAATAATATTTTTCGTAGGGTTCGGTATCGCATGGAGCTCATCTCAGTTCTGCATTCAAGTTGTTTATTAAATCGGCAGGCTGCTCGTGTTTCTTTAGCCTCTTGGTCCGGTCTAGAATGAAAAAATCCCGTCACCAATTTATTGGCAACGGGATTTTCTCAGGACCTACTGAGGTTACAAGCAGCTCAAACTTCTCGACGCTGCAAATTATTTATACCATACGCTATTCTCTCTACTTTGTAAGTTGCTGAAAAACACCGTCCCATTCTCCTTCCGGCGGATTCTCGAGATAAATCCTGCATCGTTCAGATATGACTTTCGAAGGCCCATCTTCCGGCCACAAACTCAATGCCTTTGCAAGGTGGGCCAGGGCTTCCGTCCATCTTTGATTGCGATAGGCTGCAAGCCCATCGGTGTACCTCGAAAAGGCATCCATCTGCTTTTCAGGGAGGATAGCCTCTGCACTGGCTACAAGCTCATAGACATGCACCGGCTGCACTCGCCCTTTGACCCTGACCATGTCAACTTCCCGCAAGATAAAGGAATCACCAACCAGTTCAGCGGTGTTTTCGCCGATCAGGATCTCCGTGCTGTACGCCTTGTTCAAGCCTTCAAGTCTGGACCCGAGGTTGACCTGATCACCCAGCACCCCGTATGCGAACCGATAAGGCGACCCGAGGTTTCCGACCAGCATCGGCCCGGAGTTGACGCCGGTCCGCGCATGCAGCGCCGGCCGGCCTATCTTCGGCCACTCTTCCCGGATCCACCTGAGCCGGTCACGCATGCCAAGCGCCGTTTTGCACGCCAGGATCGCATGATCGGAACGTTCAAGAGGTGCACCAAAGATGGCCATCATTTCATCAGCGACATATTCCTTCAGGGTGCCGTTGTGTGCAAAGACCTGTTCCGTCATATCCTTAAAATAGTCACTCAGGATGTTCACCATCTCATTGGGCGAAAGGCGCTCGGAGTAGGTGGTAAAGCCTGCCAGATCACAGAACAGGACGGTCAAAACCTTTTCTTCGCCCCCCAGCTTTAGCCTCCCTGGACTTTGCAGCATCTCTTCAATCACGGCATTCGACACATAGTGGCCGAAAGTCTCCCTGATCTTCCTTCGCTCCCGTTCTTCAGTGAAATAATGATATGCTGTAAGAGTTAGATAAGTCAAAATGATGACCAGTAAGGGATAAGCCATGTTGATCCAGGTGCGAAGACTCACAAAAACCCACCGTGCAAAAAACACATAAACGGCAAAAATCCCTATTGTGAAGAGAGCACCCTTAACGGCATCCAGGCGCGGAAGAGCAAAACCCATGACCATGCCGAGAAAGAAAATGGCAAGGAGGTCACATGCCATCGCCCAATTGTCTCTTGTTATGAATCGCTGTTGCAAGATGTTGTCTATGACGGTTGCCTGGATTTCGAGACCGGGGTAGACAGGGGTGAGGGGCGTAATCCTCTGGTCATAGATACCCATTGCCGTAGAGCCGACTAAAACAATCTTGTCCTTGAAAGCCCCTTCGGGAAACTGGTCATGAAGGATATCAGTGATCGAAAAATGGGGGAACGTCCTGGGAGGCCCGAGGTAATTAATGAGCATCTTACCCTTTTCGTCAGTATCTATGAATCGTCCCCCGACTCCTATGCCTTGTACACCATCCACAGCAATTCTGACCCGCAGAGGAGGAAGATCCAAATAATGCCAGGCGCACAAAAGAGACATGGGCGGAAAGAGCCCCTTGCCGCATTTGATGATCAAAGGCATCCAGCGTATCACACCGTCCCTATCCGGGACCATGTTGAAAAAGCCTGAATTGTGAGTAGCCTCGGTTAGAATCTCAAGGTTTCCTTCCGGAGCATAGGCACTGATAAGGGGCGGGGCAGAGGATTGGTCTTCATACATAACCAGGGGATACCTGGAAGGTGCAATCTGCCTGATTTGACGGCCAATTTCTTCCCGGCTTATCTGGTAATTCAGCCCCTTTTTGCTCATGTGAAAGAAGTAGCCGAGAACCACTGTTGCGACAGATCGCTTTATGGCCCTGGCAAGCGCTGCATCACTCGATGTAGAATCCTTCTCGGGTTCCAGGAACCCGATATCAAAGCCGATAACCTTTGCCCCATCCTGAGAAAGCTTATCCACGAGGGCGGCCATTCTTGACCTGGGCCATGGCCACCGGCCTTCCGTATCAAGGCTTTTTTCATCGATCACCGCCAAGACAACCGCCGGCGAAGGCCGGAGATGACCTCTTGATAGGAAACGGAGGTCGTACAATTTCAGATCAATAAGCTCCAGAATAGGAACACTGAAGAAGTAGAGCACCAGAACAAGCACAGTAGAGCCGATTGTAATGGAAAACGGATTCAGAGAAAACAGACGTGCAAAAAAAGATCTTTTTGGCTTTGCTTTCCGCATTTCTAGATTACCTATAATACTGCGCCTGTCTCTCGAACAACTGTGCGTATTTTCCACCAAGCTTTATCAACTGTTCATGGGCCCCGCTCTCGATAATTCTCCCAGCATCGAGTACAAAGATTCGGTCGGCCATTTTTACCGTAGAAAACCGGTGGCTGATAAGGACGGCCGAATGCCCGTCCAGCAGTTCCCGAAACCGATTAAAGACCTCGTATTCGGCCTTCGCGTCCAGCGCGCTTGTGGGCTCATCCAGCACGATGATCCCGGCATCGCGGAGGAATGCCCTCGCAAGGGCCATTTTCTGCCATTCGCCGATGCTCAGTTCTTCGCCCTCGTCAAACCACCGCCCCAGCACAGTATCGTAGCCCTTGGGAAGCTTATTGATCAGCTCCTCGGCGCCTGCCCTTTGCGCAGCTTCTTCTACCTGGTGTTCACCCTCACCAAGATGGGTGTTCCCGAGCCTGATGTTTTCCCGCGCAGTCAAATGGTATTTGGCATAGTCTTGAAAAATAACACCGATTTCCCGTCGATATGCAGTGGTTTCAAAACGACGGAGATCGATTCCGTCGTATGTGATGATCCCCTCTTGAGGGTCGTAAAGACGGCAGACGAGTTTTGCGAGCGTGGTTTTGCCCGACCCGTTCTCGCCCACAAGCGCAATCACCTCCCCCGGGCCAACGGACAGAGAAACGTCATCGAGGACCTTGTGGTTATTGGTGGGGTATTTAAAACTCACGTTCTCGAAAAAAAGCCCCTCTTGCATGGGCCGGGGGACTGTAACGGGACGAAGGGGCTCCTTGACTTTCGGCTCAAGATCGAGGAACTCATAGAGATTGGAGAGAAAGAGGCTATTTTCATACAGATCGGCAATCCCGCCGAGCATTCCCCGGAGATACCCGAGACCCCTTTGGAACGCCCCAAAATACATGACCATGTCACCCAGTGTGATGACACCCTGGACCGTACGATATGCGATAATTACAAAGGAACCGAATACCGCGACCGTTCCGGCGGTCTGAGCCATGAATTCCGCAACAGAACGTTTTCGCGTTATTGCCAGTCGCTCACTGCGAAGTTTCCTCCGCAACTCACCGAACCTGGTCCTGAACGGATTCCCCAGGTCAAACAGTCGGATCTCTTTAGCGTGTTGGTCACCCGTGAGGAGCCAGTTAAAATAGCTCGCCTTTCGTTCTGTCTGCGTCCGTCCCTTCTCCCAGTTAAACAATTTTTCTGAATATCTGAAGCGTACAAATATCCCGGGTAGAGCCGCCCCAAGAAGAAGCACGGCCATTCCCCAGTGAAACGAGATCAGCAGGCCTGCCATGGCAAGGAGCGAGATCCCTCCCTGGCCCAATTGCACAAGATCATTGACGATACGGGTAGGCCTGTAGGGCCCTTCCTGTTGTGCGCGATGCAAGGTATCAAAATATTTTGGGTTCTCATAGTATTCCAGATCCACCTCGATGGATTTCGCATGGAGGATATCGTACATGTGATCCGTGACGGCAAGGGTCTGCGCCTCCTTGACAACACTGTTAATGAGCTGAAAAAGTGCATTGAGCAGTGCCGCCCCGGCAGCGAACCCTATCAGGAGCGCCACGTGTTTGAAGGACGCCGCCTTGTCAGGTGCCCCCAGTGAAAATGTCACCGCATCCACGATGAGCTTCATCAGATAAAGGGTCAAGAGCGGCAGCACGCCCTGAATAACAACAAGGGCCAGGCTGGTGATGGTCCAGCCCGGCCCTGCTTCCCATACAAACCGCACGGCTCGATGGAGGCGAAGCGTTTTTCTGACCTTTTGTTTTATGAAATCGTTTTTTTCCATATATTTTGTTGTTGATCTTTTGTATTATAAATTGTAGCCTTTTTGTTAACCGAAAAGTTTCATTATGCTAAGGAGACCAACATGAAATTTGTTTCTGTTCGGGACCTGCGTCTAAAACCCGGCCAAGTATGGGAATTGGCAAAGCAGGAAAAAGATGTGATTATCACTTCCAATGGACGTCCGGTCGCCATACTGACCGGAGTCGACGAAGACACTGTGGGGGATGAACTGGAGGCCATTCAGCGAGCAAGGGCATTAAAGGCACTGGATAGTATTCATAAGGCTTCGGTCAGTAAAGGCACTAACCGGATTACTGCAGATGAGATCCAGATTGAGATTGACGCTGTTCGAAAAGGGCAGGAATTTTGAAGATTGTCCTCGATACAAACATCCTCGTTTTCGCCTTTCTGAAACCGCGCAGCAAACCTGCAAGGATTTTGCGCCTGGTGCTCCAGGGAGACATCGAAATCATAATCAACGAACCTATATTGGAGGAGTACCTAGAGGTGTTAAAAAGGCCAAAATTTGATCTAAATCTGGAAAATGTCCAAACCATACTGGAAGTCATTCGCTCAAAAGGGATAAACGCCCCTTATTTGACAGAATCCTTTGACCTCCCTGACAGCAGCGATGAACCGTTTCTAGAAGCTGCCCTGGCATCAACAGCCGACGTCCTTATCACCGGCAACAAAAAACATTTCCCCAAAAAGTCCTGCAAAGGACAGAGAGTTGTCACCCCAGCGGAGTTTTTAAACGCTTTGAGCAAATAAAAACTCAGCCTGCACCTGCCAAACATCAACTTCCCTCCTGGGGCCGCATCTCCATTCCCTTAACATCAAGCCTGTTCTTCGCCGTTATGGAATCGTAAACTCCAAAAAGGAAGCAAAAATGGAATTTAGACCTCGTTTTTTCCAGGATACGGAGCAGAATTTCTTTCTCTTTGGTCTATGAAACCTGCCATGCTTTCCTGCAACCACCCAATGGTTCCAGCATGTCAGGATGATTGACAAAGGCCTCACTTCAGTTTTTGGAACAATTTATTTGGAGGAAGGATACGAGCGAAAGATAACCGATAGGATTGGTTGACGGGGGAAACAATAAAGCAGGGAATTTCAGGATGATTTTCATGAAAAGATCGTAAACCGGATAAATCGCTGGATGAGGGCTGGCGCTTAAATTTACATTCAATAGCATACAAAAGTTTTGTGCCGCGGCTGATGAGAACATCGACTTCGGCCCCATGACTTGTCCGCCAGAAAGATAGCTTCCAATCTTTTTGATCGTATTCATTGAGACGAACAATTTCCTGGAGTATCCATTGCTCGAAAAGGCGCCCCCGTTCCAAAGGAGTGGGTGGGTCTTGAAGACTGCCTAAGAGAGCCCGTGTTACGCCATTGTCGAAGAAATAGAATTTTGGTTGGCGGCTCATGCGTTTTCTCGCACTTTTCAAATACGGATAGAGAAAAAAACCGACAAGCGTATCTTCCAGGATGGAATAATATTCCCTTACAGTCGATAGTGCCACCTGACAATCACGGGACACAGCCGAAAAATTAACTTGTTCAGAATACTGGGCTACGGCAATATCCAAAAAATGTTGAAAGCCTTGAAGATTTCGTACCAGGGCTTCCGCCTTGATTTCTTCTCTGAGATAGGTGATGGCATAGGCTCGGAGGAGATCCTGAGCTTCCTTTGCTTTCTTCTGTTTGAGGGTGCTGTAGACTTTTGGGAGAGAACCGTAAGAGAGAACCGACTCGAGGTTAAAATCGCCTGACAATTCGTCAAGGGTTAACGGGTGCATTGTACGATATAAAGCCCTTCCTCCGAGGAGATTGGAAGCGCCGCGGCGCAGTTTACGGGCTGAAGAACCGCACAAAATAAATTGAAGATCAGGTCTCTGCTCCATGAGAGCGTGTACGATATCCAGAAGTTTAGGGACGCGCTGGATTTCATCGATAAGTATTTTATTCCTTCCGTCAGGGTCAAGATCATCTATTTGCTGCTTCAGAAGATTCGGGGTTTTGTTGTACGACAACTGAAGTTCCGGATCGAGAAGGTCAATAGTCAAATGAGGTTTTTCATCGTGAAGCAGGGTGCTTTTACCCACCTGCCTCGGCCCAAGGAGAAAAAAACTGGTTTCAGGCAACCGCTTTTTCAGGGTTCTTTCAAACATAGTCGCTAATTTACCGTGTAGATTAACAACTTGTCAACAAAAATGTGGCAAGGTTCGTTGAGGGCAAGGAATTCGAGCTTCGTTTTTTCCAGGATACGGAGCAGAGTTTCTTTCTCTTCGGTCAAAGCGGCACAGGCAAGTCCACATGGTTTAGTCGTGAGAAAGGATTATCCTGAAGCGGATGTCTGTCTCTTGTATCGGGCGAAAGACCGGTTTAAGGTACAAAATATTCTTTGCCTTCGGTGCGATGATTTCCAGAAAAACCTGATACCCCAAAATCCCATTCGATTTTAGCCCGCAGCTCTCAACAATCATCTGCAATCAATAAGGTCCTGACAGCAAAAAAACATCTGATGGTCCGTGAACAGCAGCACAGGGAGGTCGTAACCTTCCATCAAAATCTGACCTTGCTATTGGTTTTCAGGAAGGGAGTTCTCGTCCACAAACAGCTTGAAGGGCCGCCGGATCCACCACCGGTCCAACCCGGGCCTGCACCTGCCAATCATCCACCTCCCCATAAGGAGGTGCATCTCAACCCCATTGGGCTTCAAAAAACAAATAACCCGCGGCCTGGCCCGATTAGGCACGGCTCGTCTAAAGATACCTGATTTTAAAAGCCGGTGATAGGCTGGACGGAGCATACGGGATATTGTCAGATTAGCGCGTTTAATGGACCGAAGCGCTGAGGCGTACATCATGCCCCTTCTTCCCCCGTGGATCGGAACCCTTTTGGCGCCCCTGAGTGCGGAGTCAACCCGACCTGTGATCTCCTCGGGTTGCAAAATCCATGAATCAATATTGTTGTTATTGTCACCTCTGGTTCTCACACCCCGGGAGTCAACAGAGATGACACGATGAGTGACATGCTGTTTTCCTTCAGGCGCCTGGAAGACAACCACATCTCCCACACGTATGTTCCTGCTCGCATAAGGAACCACCCGGATCTGATCGCCAGCCTTCAGGATGGGGTTCATGCTAGGACCGTTATAATTTAACATATTGGAACTACTTACTATTTTGTTTCCTTTGGTTCTTCCTTTCAACACCAAACTTGCAAGAAATACCTTACCAGGCACCCTCTCGATCTCTTCCCATAACTTCTGGGGCAGGATGAGCTTATATCGGAATGGACGAATTCGCAGAACCGTATGAAAGGCATTGAGAAAAACCAGGAGCCGGTAACAGCAGCATACGGCTTTACGCTCGATCAGCTCTGTGTGAAACAGTAGCACGCCCATATCAAGAATCTTGCAATTCACGTACTAGACGAGACTGCCAAATTGGATATAGCAATCACGGATTATCCACTTGCACAATCTACGCGTACCTTACCCATAACAAGGAGCAACGGACTCCAGGAGGCTAACCAGCCACACCTAAGCCCTAATCTGGATTGGTAGGTTAGTTTGAAGTGCCGAAACCACATAGCGGCGGGCTGGGCCCTTCCCCCCCTAGAGAGCAGGTACCCGAGGCCACAAAGCCGTCCGAACATAATGTGAGAGGACTGCTACCCACGCCGCAAGCACCCACCGCAGAAGGACTTTCAGCATCGTTCAGCACAACAATCCTTGGTTCAACCCATTCCATCAACACGCCCTCCATTATTTAACACCGACATCGAAGTCGGCTATGTTGAATAAACTTGGAAGCGTTGGATTACCATCCAAACTACCCGGATTCAAAATCACTCAGCCCGCCATATGTCCAACGCATCCAGTTAGTTATGTACGCTTCAAGCCGCCTTTGGCTTAACAACGGGGGCTGTTGCTTATAAAGCAGAAGCGCACCACGAAAAAAACTATTAATCATCTTTTCCGCCAGATCTAACCCTCCAGGTCCGAAGTGGTATCCTAAGAAATCAAACCCCTTATACCCCCGAGCACCTGTTCAACCTCTTCCCAGAACCTGCCATGCAGACTGACACGAAGCCTGAAAGCCGGTATCTTTTTCGCCACTTCACAGGCATTGTTAAACAGGTTTCTATTGAATGCTCTTTTATACTCGTTATCGGCGCTTCTCCAGAACCTTCGGCATACCTGTGTGGCTGATTCGTTCATATAGACGGCTGATTGACCTTGGCCCAAAGGAGTAGCCCCATCAATTTCTGATTGCTCAATGAAAAACACCCCGGAGACGGGAATGGAGCGCTGCACATTAAAGGTCTTTTCAGATCCTCTCCACAGGTAATCGCTCCAGGTGGGAAAGGGGTGGGCCCTGAAATTTCCTTCATTGTCTAAAACGACAAGGACTTCATCATCACAAAGTGCATCCCAATAATCAGGCAGCCGTCTGCAGCAGGTTGATTTGCCTGTATCACCCGCGCCTGCCAGAATTATTCCCCTCCCGTCCAATTCAACCAGACCCGCGTGAAATGGAAGTCCGCCCTGGTCTATGCTTCCCCGGTAGATTGGATAAAGGGCGTTCCACATGGTTACTATTTCCGTTTCAGGAATATTAAAAGGTTTGACCGTGCAGATTGTATCAGGGTTATCCTTGTGATACCAGACTGATAAGGTACCCATGTTCTGGCATTTCCAGTCATTCGTAGTTACTTCCCGCATGTAGGGAGGGTCTGATCTACCCTCATCGCTGGCAATGAAAGAGATTCGTCTGGCGCCGTTTTCACCCTGGGAGGCATCCAGTTCCATGATGCCTGCCAGTTTTTCAACCCAGGGTTGCAGCGCCACCGAGGCGGTTTTCATATGCCAGCACGTGTTGTTACTCAACTGTAATCGGTAAGACTCCGATTGATAGGGATTGTTAGCCATGGGATAGTTATCAGTTGTTAGTTACCAGTTACCGGTTATCGTTTATCAGCCCCGGGTTTTGACCGCAACGATCCAGAAACAACGAACTATGGGCCACGAACCTCGAACATCCTTACGTATCTTTCGGCCGCAACCTGGTTTCTGGAAAAAGACCCTTCCTTTTCGCCTCCTCGCAATACCAGAACGGTGCCCATAAGTTGTTGGTGCTGTAATAATTCTGCGCGATACAGCTTCCCACACAACGCCCTTTCATCAAGCAATCCCCGCATATACCTTTCAGTTTGCCTGGCAGGCCTTTGCGGAGTTCTTTGATTATTGTGGTGTTGTTCCACACATCTTCCAGCCTGTCCTTTTCTGCATCCCCAAATACCAAATCCGGGACCGTCTCCCCTATACCGCACATGGCATAGGACCCGTCAGAGAGGACCCCGAGTATACCTAAAATCCCACAGACGCCGCACCCGTCACCATTGTCGCCGAACATTCTCCCTAAAGGGCGGAAGGCCATGGGGTGGCTGTATACGAGCCTGATGTCGGTTGATTTTGAAAGGGTGGTTTCCACCCATGTGCCCAGCTCCACAAGCTCATCAATGCCAAGGGTCTCCAATGCCTCATGCATCTTTTCTCCCCTTGCCGTGGGCTGGACCAGGTTGAATTTCACGGAACCGGCCCCAAGTTTTTCCGCAAGCCTGACAACCAGCTCCATCTGGTCTTTGTTCCGCCGCATGATGGACATGATAATTTGCGGTTTAAATCCTGCTATCACGAGATTCCTGACACCCTCTAAGGCAGCATCAAAACACCCCTCCACGCCCCGTACCCATTCATGGGTTTCCGCATCAGCACCATCTAAGCTGACCGAGACAAAGGGATTCTCAGAGGTTGACTTCATCGCCTCAGCCAATTCAGGGGTGCACAAGGTTCCGTTTGTCTCCACGGTAAGGCGGAGTTCCTGAGAACGGACTACTAGCAGGAGTTCCCGGATCTGTGGATGAAGGAGGGGTTCGCCGCCAGTGAGCTTTACCGCTGAAAGCCCTAAGGGTTTTGCCTGTTCGATTATTGAACGAAACAGGTCCGGATCCAAGGCAGGATAAGAGGCGGCAGCCGACTGGTATTTCGGGGCTATCCAGCAGTGACGGCACTTGAGGTTACAGCCCTCGGTCAGGTAGAAATATATCTGATTCAATGGATATTTTCGTTTTTCCTGGTCTTTGGTCATATCTGGTAATAGTTCTCCGTTATCTGTCCACTGACTACTGCCCTATGCCCTGATTACTGATAACTTTTAATCTTTAACAGTTTTCTTTTTACATTTCACTTTTCACTGTATCAGGAAGTTTGCCTCCTTGCTCCAGAAACCGTTTTAAACATGCATCAGGGCTCGGGTGATTCTCTTCACCGAGCAAGTTGTACGCAAGGGCAGGACAGTTGCCACGACAGTACGGAACATATTCGCAGCCCTGGCAGAATGCAAAGTCGGAAAGTGGGATATCTCGCCGGTTCCTCAACCGCGTCAATTCCGGGTGATCCTGCCAGACCTCTCGTAGATCATTTTGGTTGATATGGCCGAGCTCGATATGGCTAATCTGGAGGCATGGGACCATCACCCCGTCCCCCCGGATGGCCATTTTCGAAAACACCCCGCCGCATGAACGCAGATAACCACAATTTGGAAGATTTTCACGCTTTTCCCTTCTCGCCTGCTCCATTTCCAGCCAAGTCTTTGCCTCGGCCAGAGGACCGGCTGCGGCACTAATGCGGCCATTGTATTCTTGATTTAATCTTACCAGTGTCTCCATTGCCATAGAGCGTTCATCAACCGTCAGTTGCACTTCTTCCGCATTAGACCTGCAAAGCCCCATGTAAGAGGCTGCATTGGTTGAAAAACCAGCGAGTTTGAGATCGTCCAAAAGGAAACGGGCAATCTTTTCAAGGTCATTTAAATTGTGCCGGTGAATGGTCACCCTGACGGTAACGGGGATGTGGTGCTCCTGAAGACACTTCAAACCTGAAACGGCCTTTTCAAAATTTCCATTACCGCGGCAGGCGTCATGGGTTTCGGAGAATGACCCGTCTATGGATACCTGGACACTGTTGCAGCGCCCTGTTGAGGCAAGAAACGAGGTCATTTCATCGGTGATTAGGGTGCCGTTACTCAGGATGCTGAATCGCATCCGGTTCTTGATGATGCCTTGTATCAACTCCTTCAGATCTTTCCGTACAAAGGGTTCTCCCCCTTCGATGGTCACATCCAGGACGGCACAGCGGTTCAGTTCCTCAAAAAACCTGAGCCATTCTTCTTTGGGAAGATCACTGCCGCTGTCTCCTGCGCTCGTAAAATGGGAGCAATATGTGCACCTCAGGTTGCATCTGTTCGTTATGGACAGGTCAACCGACTTGGGCGTTTTCATAACCCTCATGGCATCTTTACTCCTGTTGTAACTCATATCCCGCCAGTCCCCTCTTGATGAGGTCATCTATGAAGTCGTGGACATGTGTTTCCGCATCTTCCGGCGCATTTTTGCATTCGACGCGCAGGTCTTTCATGATATCCCCAAGGGTATGTTGACCATCAAGGAGCTTGTAGATAAAGACGCTCACGGGATTCAGCCCGAATGAATCGCCCGTATCCGGATCAAAGAGGATAGCCCAGTCGTCAAATTCCTCTCTGAGCACTATCAGCTTATTGGCAATAGGTTTCTTAGAAGGTTCCATTGCATTCCTCCTCATTACTGTTTTACAACGATTATCCGCGTGTCAAAAGGTTTCGGAGGCCAAAGAGCAGCAGGCGGGGCTGTTTGAAGACCAGGCGCAGGAGCAGCTTTTCTGTCTCGTCCCTCGTAACATTGCCGAGCAGGCGTCTACTGGAAGGGCTGAGCAGGTCGAGCAGCTTCACATAGTCGGACTGGCTGAACTCATGTAGAATTTTTCTTATCACCCCGTGGAGGCCGAGTTCTCTTCGAAGGGAACCAAGGCCTGACTTGCCCTTCAAAATAGACTCTGCAACCCCCAGCGCTCCTCTCAGTCCTGTGACAACACCGCCGACCGTGGACACTTTCACATGACCCGCGGCATCTCCTACGAAATAGATATCGCCTGCTCCGAGTTTTCTGCGCACAGGCACCTTGCCGTTATAAAGGGGAATCGGAGCACTCTGCAGATCCAGGGCTGTAATGCCCTTTTTTTCGAGAAAGCGTTCGAGGTTGGCCTGCCCTTCGTTTTTATCCTCGGCTATGAGGCCCAGCACCCCTCTCGTAGAAGAGTGCGGGATGAGCCAGTAAAAATACCGGGTATCCTCGGGCAGGAACCAGACCCTGGTGGTGTAAGGTGTCATACCCTTTGGAAGCTTAACAACGGCCTGGAGTAACGACACAATCGGCGGTTTCGGCCATCCTCCGCACCGGGCAACCCTGCTGAATGCCCCGTCCGCGCCCACAAGGACGTTGGCCGAATCTTCCAGAGGCTTTCCGTTCCCATTGGAAGCAGTAAAGGTTAGCCTGGTGCCATTGGGTTTGAAATTCAGGAAACGTTGGTTCGTCAGGATCTGCGCACCGCTTTCCTCCGCCCGGACTGCCAATGCGTGGATCAATTTCGAGCGCTCGATGACCAGATCCGGTTGCCGCAGATCAAATGAAGCAGCCTTTCCATCGGCAAACAACTCGAAACGGAAGATTTTATTGACCACCACCTCCTCACTCAGCGCTCCGGTTAGATGCCGGAATTGGTCTGTAACGATGAGGGTACGGAGGGCGGGATTGATGCGTTCTTCCGCTTCAAAAACCCTGACGTTTTGCCCCCTGGAGGCAAGCAGGTGCGCGGCATAAAGGCCCGCAGAAGATCCTCCGATTATTGCCACATTCTTACTCATAAATCAGTTCTCCAAACAATGTGCGAATAGAATCAATATCGAGCCAACGCATATCCAAATCAGCACCACCAATAGAAACGGCGAAATGAGCAAATTCACTGGAATGAAACGCAATTTTCTTTTTGGGTTTTAGACAGGATTCCCTGGATTGACGGATTTTTCTGTTCCAGAGATTGGAATTATCTTATGGGAATCAACGCGTGACTTTTCCAGTTGTCCGTAATAGGCTTTTGCCTCTTTTACGCTGAGGATCTCTTCTCCTTGATTTTCCTTCATCAATTCAACCAAAGCGTAATTTTCGAGGACTTCTTCTATTTTCTTGAAAATATCGATAGGAATTTGAACACCGATTATTTTGTTCCCCTCGTCCACGATATATTGTTTAGTTATTGTTTCCATGATTTCCCCACAGAAAACTTTTAGATTCCTTTGGTATGCGGAAGCCCCCTAGAAGGGGCCTTAATCTTATTCTTAGGTTTTAGACAGGATTGACCGGATTTGCTGGATCTCTTTGTCAGTTTCCGGATTAAACCACGCCACACAACGTCGGCGGACAAGCAGACAAAACACAATCGCCTTCGGCGAAGGGATGGTCCCGACAATATCCTCCTTCTCTTGGAATTCTACCCTCAAGGGCGTTCTTTCATCAGTTAGCAGTTACGCTGATCCACAATTTTTTCTGCAAGGGTTTCTACACTTGTCTCTTTGAGCCATTTATGCCTTTCTTTTGTATAGTCTCCCCGGCCTGTCTCAAATTGCTGTAAAAAGCGGATCATGCCTTCCGGACCCAATTGACGTTCTAAAGCCTTGAGCCCCTCTATTCTGATCTCATCAAGAGTCATAGTTTCTTTGTTCATCTTCTATCACCTCTTTCAGCCAAATGAGTGGATTGTGAACGTTTACTTTGAGCTGCCCGGAATTTATACGTGCAAATCGCAAAAGCTTATCATCGGTGGTCAAAACATACTCGCCCATTACAAATCCAACAAACCCAGCTTCAACAACCTCTTGGCGATCTTATAGATATCCTTTTGATCGCCCTCTTTTCTCATACCGACTGTCACGACCCAGACAACAGAACGATCTTCATCGATCTTGTAGATAGCGCGATATCTCCCTGCAACATGTAGAGAACGAAAACCAGCCAGCTTTTTCACTAATGCTTTTCCCTGTTTTTCAGGGTCTGCCCTTAGTGCCCCTATTCGGGCCATGATTGTCGACTGGATTCTCTTATCCGGTATTTTTTCAAGCAGCGAAAGGCAGACTTCGGTCAGCTCCACTCCGTAAGTCATATGCCTAACCTTTTGCGTGACTCCTCAATACTGTATGTTTTACCGGATTCTATATCTTTTATCCCCTTTTTTATATCTGACATGAGCTTCGCATCAGCCAAGATTTCTATGGTTTCCAACAGGCCCTCATACAACTCCCAGCTCATAACGGCCATAACTTCCTTATTTCTCCGGGTAACGGCAAGAATCTGGTTACCCGCGGTCGCATCCGGAAGCTTCATAAACTTATTTCTTGCCTCGGTTATGGTTAGTTTCTGCATTTTTTATTCCTCTTTGTAGTTCTCGTACATATACTTGTACATAAAACCGGACAGTATGTCAACGAAGTTTAGTGCCTGCTATGTAGTCTTCTCCGCCGCAGGCGGATTGTGTTTTCTTCATTCCTTCAGGGAATGAAGAAAGACAAAGAACAAATCCTGTGTATCCTGTTGATCCTGTCTAATTTCGTAGTTTATTTCCCCTTGTCTCCCACTTTCCCCTGAAGCTGATCCAAAAAGACAAAAAGATAAGCCTTAAGTCCAGCCAGAAAGATTGTTTGCGGATATAGAGGAGATCATATCGAAATTTCTTGCGAGGTGGAACGTCCTTCGGGATGTAGATCGTTGCGATACCCGTCAGACCCGGCCTCACCTGTAGCCGCTCCCTAAAGCCAGGGACATCTTCATAGCTCAGTGATTGCCCCTTTCCGTCCTGGACCTTCTCTCCCACGGCCAGGGATCTTGGGCCTACAAATGACATGTGCCCCAGGAAAATATTGATGATCTGGGGAAGTTCGTCCAGGCCTGACACCCTCAAGACCCTGCCCACCTTTGTCGTCCTTACATCGTCCTCCTCGGCAGGTATGATGCCGAATTCCTCATCCGAATCGGAAGACATGGTGCGAAATTTATAGGCCGTAAAACGTGTCCCGCCCCTTCCCCACCGTTCCTGACGATAGAATATAGGCCCGCCGTCCTCCAATTTGATTGCCAGTGCAATAGGAACAGAAACCGGCAAAGACAAGACAAACATGATCCCGGAGAGTACGATATCTAGACACCGCTTCAAAAACGGACCCTTGACCTCTTTGATGGCGAAGGGCAAAGCCCGCCCATCAGCCAGATGTTCCGGTTGTGTTTCGATGGGAGCGGCGCTGGCGTTATCAACAGAAGAGATTGTCTGAAACTCCATTGGATGTCATGTGATGTTGTCCTGTCTTGGACGAGAATTTCTGAGAAAGGGAGGGGAGAACCTTTTTCTCAGCACCAAGAACGGCAACAAGATGGGATTCAAGGCATAGTAAAAAGGCAAGGTTTTTGACCCGGCAGGGATGCCATAACGGAGTCTGAGCTCGCCTCTTTGAGGGAAAATTCTCATCAAGAAATGCCGCAATATCCGGTACGAAGAGCCAAGCAAGAAAATGTAGAGCAATTTGCTTGCAAAGGGCCTTTTGGCATCTTTGAACAAGCTGTTTATGGCCGACCTCCTGAACAAGGCAT
>Ga0114931_10004588_pt1 | contig 17240 bp, 14 predicted proteins | sample 2SBtaG_FD_89579 | JGI IMG/M metagenome (GOLD analysis project Ga0114931, IMG submission 89579) | Deep subsurface microbial communities from Kolumbo volcano to uncover new lineages of life (NeLLi) - 2SBTROV14_V59a metaG | ecosystem: Environmental > Aquatic > Marine > Volcanic | place: Kolumbo...
CGGTTGCGCGCCGCATAGGCGAGCTCGGCGAGCCGCAAGGCGGCGACCGCGCCGACCGCGAGGTAAAGCGGGCTCACCCGGTCTCGAGGATCACGAACCCGGCGGTGAACCCCGGCCCCAGCGCCGACATCAGGGCCCGGCCCGGCGCCTCGGCGGCGAGCGCGCGCTCGAGCACGAAAAGGACCGTTGCCGCCGACATGTTGCCGTAGTCGCGGAGCACGCTGCGGGCGTGCACCAGGGCGCCGGGGGCGAGGCCATAGGCGGCCTCGAGGGCATCGATCACCTTGGCGCCGCCGGGATGGCAGACGAAGCTCGCGATGTCGGAGAGCCCGAGGCCGTGGCGCGCCAGCACGCCCTCGGCGGCGGCCCGCATCTCGGCCCGCACCAGCCGAGGGATGTCGCGCGAGAACAGGACCCCGAAGCCGTCGTCGGCGATCTCCCAGCCCATCACGCCAAGCGAATCGGGCCAGGTGTGCTCGCCCCAGCCGGCGATCACCGGCCCGGCGCCGTCGCAGGCGATGACCGCCGCCGCGGCGCCGTCGCCAAAGAGAGCGGTCGCGATCAGGTTCGACTTCGAGCGGTCGCCGACCCGGAAGGTGAGGGCGCAGAGCTCGACCACCAGGAAGAGCACCCGGCGACCGGGCTCGGCCCGGGCCAGGGTCGCCGCCCGCGCCAGGCCGAGAACGCCACCGGCGCAGCCCAGCCCGAACACCGGCAGGCGCTCGACGTCGCGACGGAAGGGCAGGCGCTCCATGAGGAGGGCGCCGAGGCCGGGGGTGGCGATCCCGGTGGTCGAGACCGTGACGATGGCGTCGATCTCGGCGGGCGCCAAGCCGGCGCGCGCGAGCGCCTCGACCCCGGCGCGCTCGATCAGGGCGAGCGCGTTCTCGAGATAGAGCCGGTTGCGTTCGCCGAGGCCGTGCTCTTCGCCGTACCATGCCATGGGCACGCACGAGTAGCGGCAGCGGATGGCGGCGTTGCCATAAACCTTCAGCAGCCGATCGAAATCGACGAAGGCGCCGTTGAACAGGCGCTGGCCAAAGGCCATGACCTCTTCCTGCCGCAGGCGGTAGGGCGGCACGGCCGTGGCGAGAGAGACGATGTGCGCGTTCGCTGTCATGACGGCAAAGATCGGCAGACGATCGAGATCGGCCCGCTCGAGGTCGCTATCATAGAGCATCGAGGACACGGGGTATCCAACGATGTTCGAGGGCTTCGAGCGCCTGCGCGCCGAGGGGCGAGGGGCCGCCGATCAGGTGGCGCGAAGAGGCCGACGACGCGGGTGGCCGGGCGCTCGGTTGCGGTCACTTTCTCGCCGAGGAGCGCTCCGAGGAAACGACACCCGCACTTCGCGGCCTGTTCGCCACCCGATGCTGCGCTTGCACCCCCCTGGTCGCCGCCACATATTGAGCTGGCGACGGGCGATCGCCACCGCCGCGGTGCGAAACTGCGCTATAGTGGCTAGGTGATGAAGGACGAGAAGGCTCAGGAGGGAACGGAGACGCCGGCCGGGCCGGGCGGGGTGAAGCCTCGGCTGCGACTCCTGACTCGGCTGCGCAACCATTTCCTGACCGGCATCATCGTCACCGCGCCGCTCAGCATCACCCTCTATATCTCATGGCAGTTCATCAGTTGGGTGGACGATACGGTCACCCCCCTGATCCCGGTGGCCTATCGGCCTCAGACCTATCTGCCGTTCGGCATCCCGGGGCTCGGTCTGGTGGTGGTGATCGTCGGGCTGATGGTGATCGGGGCGCTCGCCACCGGGATGGCGGGCCGCTCGGTCGTCCGCGTGGGCGAGCGGATGCTCAACCGGATGCCGGTGGTCCGCAATATTTACGGCGCCTTGAAGCAGATCTTCGAGGCCGTGTTCGCCCAGAAATCCCAGGCCTTCCGCCAGGTGGTGCTGATCGAGTACCCCCGCCGGGGGAGCTGGGCCATGGGCTTCGCCACCGGCACCACCCGGGGCGAGGTCCAGAACGTGATCGAGGACGAGGTCGTCAACGTCTTCCTGCCGACCACGCCCAACCCCACCTCGGGCTATCTTCTGTTCCTGCCCCGGCGCGACGTGACCTTCCTCGCGATGTCGGTCGAGGACGGCATCAAGATGGTGATCTCGGGTGGCGTCGTGACCCCGCCCGATACCCGACTGCCGCCGCCGCGCCCAAAGGTGGCGGCGACGGCGCGCGCACTCCCCGAGGACGAGGTCGCCTGAGGCGCCTTCCGCGCCCGTCACCCCGATCGCAGATAGCGGACCGCGGCGTCGCGCTCGAAGAGATAGAGGAGCGTCCGCAGCGCCGCCCCGCGCGGGCTCGCGAGCTCGGGATCGCGCGAGAGTATCAGACGGGCATCGTCGCCGGCGGCGGCCAGGAGATCGGCGTGGGCGCCGAGATCGGCGAGGCGGAAGTGGGGCAGCCCGCTCTGGCGTGTCCCCAGGACCTCGCCGGCGCCGCGCAGGCGGAGGTCCTCCTCGGCGATGCGGAAGCCGTCGTCGGTCTCGCGCAGGATGGCGAGCCGTGCCCGTGCCGCCTCGCCCAACGGCGGGGCATAGAGCAGCAGACAGATCGAGGCCGCGGTGCCGCGGCCGATCCGCCCGCGGAGCTGATGGAGCTGGGCGAGACCGAAGCGCTCGGCGTGCTCGATCACCATCACCGTCGCTTGCGGGACGTCGATCCCCACCTCGATCACCGTGGTCGCCACCAGGATGTCGATCTCGCCGGTGGCGAAGGCGGCCATGACGGCATCCTTCTCGGCCCCCTTGAGGCGCCCGTGGACGAGCCCGACGCGGGTGCCGAAACGCTCGCGCAGAGCCTGGTAGCGCGCCGTCGCCGCGGCCAGATCCACGGCCTCGGATTCCTCGACCAGCGGGCACACCCAATAGACCCGGTGGCCGGCGGCGCGCGCCCGATCGACCGCCTCGATCACCGCCTCCAGGCGCGAGAGCGGCAGCGCCCGGGTCGAGATCGGCGGCCGGCCGGCGGGCTTCTCGGTCAGCTTGGAGGTGTCCATGTCGCCATAGGCCGTCAACATCAGGGTCCGCGGGATGGGGGTCGCGGTCATCACCAGCATGTGGGCGCCGCGGCCCTTCTCGCCCAGCGTCAGGCGCTGGTGGACGCCGAACCGGTGCTGCTCGTCGACCACCGCGAGGCCGAGATCGCGAAAGGCCACGTCGGACTGGAACAGGGCATGGGTCCCCACCGCCAGGGCGATCCGGCCGTCGGCCAGCCCGCCGAGGATGCGCTGGCGCGCCTTGCCCTTGTCGCGCCCGGTGAGCAGGGCGAGCGAGAGCCCGGCGGCCTCGGCGAGTGGCGCCATGACGGCATGGTGCTGACGCGCCAGCACCTCGGTCGGCGCCATGATCGCGGCCTGGGTCCCGGCCTCGACCGCGAGCGCCATGGCCAACAGCGCGACCACCGTCTTGCCGCTGCCGACGTCGCCCTGGAGCAACCTGAGCATCCGCCGGCCACTCGCCATCTCGGCGGCGATCTCCTCGACCGCGCGGCGCTGCGAGGCGGTGAGGGTGAAGGGCAGGGCGGCGATCAGCCGAGCGCGCAACCTCCCGTCGCCGGCCAGCACCCGTCCCGGGCGGCGACGCTGGCGCGCCCGGACGAGGGCGAGGGCGAGCTGGTTGGCGAGCAGCTCGTCATAGGCGAGCCGCCGCCGCACCGGCGTCATGGGGTCGAGGTCGCCGATCGCGGCCGGCCCGTGGACGGCGACCACGGCCTCGCGCCAGGGCGGAAACCTCTCCTGGCGCCGGAAGGCGGGATCGAGCCACTCGGCGAGCGCCGGCGCCCGGGCCACCGCAGCCTCGATCGCCCGGCGCAGGGGCTTGGCCGTGAGACCCTCGGTCAGCGGGTAGACCGGCTCGATCGGCTCGATGCTCGCCGCCTCCTCCGGGGCCAGGACGTGGTTGGGGTGGGGCATCTGAATCTCGCCGCCGAAGCGCTCGATGCGCCCGCTCACTAGCCGCCTCGCCCCGACCGGAAGGAGGCGCGCGAGATAGGCCTCGCGGGCGTGGAAGAAGACGAGGTGGAGGAAGCCGGTCTCGTCGTAGCAGCGAACCTTGTAAGGCCGCCGCGGCGAATCGGGCGGCAGGTGGGCATCGACGGTCACCGTCATGGTGACGATGGCCCCCGCCGGCGCCTCGGCGATAGGGGGCGAGAAGCGGCGGTCGACGATCCCGCTGGGCAGGTGCCAGAGCAGGTCGACCACCTTGGGCCCGGCGAGGCGGGCGACGAGGCGGGCGAGCCGCGGACCCAGCCCCGGCAGCGTGCGCACGTCGGCGAACAGGGGAAAGAGAACCTCGGGGCGCATGGGAGCGATGCGATGGTCGTGGGCTGACAGCGGCGACGGCAGAGCTTATAAGCTATCGGCCGCCGGAGTAAGGGATGGACGAGGGCAGCGAAATCCGCCGCAAGCGCCTCCGCTATAGTAGCCGCCGTCGCGGGACCAAGGAGCTCGACCTGATTCTCGGCCGCTTCGTCGAGCGCCATCTGGCGGGCCTTTCGACCGCCGAGCTCGACCGCTACGAGGCCTTGCTGGGGTGCGACGACGGCGACATCTATGCCTGGGTCGTGGGCCGGGCGAGCCCGCCGCCGGGCCTCGCCGACGATATCCTCTCCTTGATACGAAGCGCAAATACCAATTTCTAATCTCTTGAAAACGCTAAAGGACTCTCTCGAGACGCGGGCGTCCGTTTTGCTCGGGGGCGCGCCCGAGGGGCACGATGCCCGCCTGCTCGGCCTTCTCGTGCAGGCCGCGGGCGGGCGCGACGTGGTGTTCATCGCCCACGACGACGCCCATATGGCGCGGCTCGGCGAGGCCTTCGCCTTCTTCCATCCCGGCCACGCCTACCTCGCGCTCCCGGCGTGGGATTGCGTGCCCTACGACCGCATCTCGCCCAATCCGGCGATCGTCGCCCGGCGGGCCGAGACCCTGGCGCATCTGGCGGAGGGGACGGAAGCCGGGCGCCTCGTCCTGACCACGGTCAACGCCGTTCTCCAGCGCCTCCCGCCTGGCGAGGCCTTCGCCGGGCGCCGGCTGGCCATCGCCGTCGGTGCCGATCTCGGCCGCGAGGCGCTCATCGCCTACCTCGCCGGCGGTGGTTATCAACGCACCGGAACGGTGATGGAGCCCGGCGAGTTCGCCCCCCGCGGCGGGCTGGTCGATCTCTATCCGCCGGGCGCCGACGAGCCGGTGCGGGTGGACTTCTTCGGCGACGAGGTCGAGAGCATCCGCAGCTTCGACCCGCTGACCCAACGCAGCGATCGCCGCCTCGACCGGGTCGTTCTCGGGCCGACCGGCGAGACCCCGCTGGATGCGGCCTCGATCGCCCGCTTCCGCGCCGGCTATCGCGAGGCCTTCGGCGCCATGACCGCCGAGGATCCGATGTACGTCGCGGTCTGCGCCGGGCGTCGCTATCCCGGGATGGAGCACTGGCTGCCGCTGTTCCACGAGCGCCTCGTCACCCTGTTCGACTATCTTCCCGGCGCCGTCATCTGCCTCGACCACCTCGCCGGCGAGGCCGTGACCGCACGGCTCGCCACCATCGCCGATCACTACGCTGCCCGCCGTGAGGTCCCGGCGTCGGAGACGGCCGCGGTCTACCGGCCGCTGCCGCCCGAGCGCCTCTACCTGAGCGAGGAAGAGTGGGGGGTGCGGCTCGGCGAGACCGGCCCGGTGCACTTCGCCCCGTACCGTATCGCACCGCGGAGCGGCGCCGTGGTCGTCGATGGCGGGGGCAAGCAGGCGCCCCGCTTCGCCGACGCCCGGGCCAAGGGCGCGGACCCCTTCACCGCCGTCGCGGCCTACGTTCGCGCCGAGGCGGCGGCGGGGCGGCGGGTCCTGCTCGCCTGCTATGGGACGGCTTCGCGCGAGCGCATCGTGCATCTGCTCGGCCACCATGGCGTCACGGCGGCGGCCGCCGCCGACTGGTCGGCCGCGAAGCGCCTTGCCGCGGACGCCGTGGCGGCGGTGGTGCTCGGCCTCGAGCACGGCTTCGAGAGCGCCGATCTGGTGGTCCTCGCCGAGCAGGACGTGCTCGGCGACCGCCTGGTGCGGCCACCCCGGCGGACCCGGCGGGCCGACGCCTTCATCGCCGAGGCGACCAGCCTCGAGGTCGGTGATCTGGTGGTCCACGTCGATCACGGGATCGGCCGCTACCAGGGGCTCGAGACCCTGACACTCGACGGCGCTCCGCACGACTGCGTCCGACTGGTCTATGCCGGCGATGACGTCCTCTATGTTCCGGTCGAGAACATCGAGATGCTGTCGCGCTATGGCGCCGGCGATGGCCCGGTGCAGCTCGACCGCCTGGGCGGGGTTCAGTGGCAGGCGCGCAAGGCGCGGCTCAAGCGCCGGATCAGGGAGATGGCGGGCGAATTGGTGCGCATCGCCGCCGCCCGGCGGCTCCGCCCGGCCCCGGTGCTGAGCCCGCCCGAGGGCGCCTATGAGGAGTTCTGCGCCCGCTTCCCCTTCGTCGAGACCGAGGATCAGCAGCGGGCCATCGACGAGGTATTGGCCGACCTCCGCGCCGGCCGGCCGATGGACCGCCTGGTCTGCGGCGATGTCGGCTTCGGCAAGACCGAGGTCGCGCTCCGGGCCGCCTTCGTCGCCGCCCTGGCGGGCAAGCAGGTGGCGGTGGTGACCCCGACGACGCTTCTCTGCCGCCAGCACTTCGCCAGCTTCCGCCAGCGCTTTGCCGACTTCCCGGTCGTCGTCGAGCAGCTCTCGCGGCTGGTGCCGGCGAAGCGCGCGGCGGCGGTCAAGGCCGGGCTGGCCGCGGGCAAGGTGGACATCGTCATCGGCACCCATGCGCTCTTGGGCAAGGCGATCGCCTTTCGCGATCTCGGCCTGATCGTGGTCGACGAGGAGCAGCACTTCGGGGTCGCCCACAAGGAACGCCTCAAGGCGATGTGCGTCGACGTCCACGTCCTGACCCTGACCGCGACCCCGATCCCGCGCACCCTTCAGATGGCGTTGAGCGGGGTGCGCGAGCTCAGCCTGATCGCGACCCCGCCGGTCGACCGCCTGGCGGTGCGCACCTTCATCACCCCCTATGACCCGGTCGTGGTGCGCGAGGCCCTTCTCCGCGAGCACTTCCGCGGCGGTCAGTCGTTTGTCGTCTGCCCCCGGATCGAGGACATCGAGCGCCTGGTCGCGCGGCTCGAGCGCCTGGTCCCCGAGGTCAGGATCGCGGTCGCCCACGGGCGGCTTCCGGCGCGCACGCTCGAATCGGTGATGCTCGCCTTCTACGACGGCAGCTATGACGTGCTGGTCTCGACCGCGATCATCGAATCGGGGCTCGACCTGCCCAACGTCAACACCATGGTGGTCTACCGCGCCCACCTGTTTGGCCTGGCCCAGCTCTATCAGCTTCGCGGCCGGATCGGCCGGGCCAAGGTGCGGGCCTATGCCTACCTGACGCTGCCGGCGGCGGGGGGCCTCAGCGCGGCGGCGACCAAGCGGCTCGAGGTGATGAACAAGCTCGATGCGCTCGGCGCCGGCTTCACCCTGGCGAGCCACGACCTCGACATCCGCGGCGCCGGAACCTTCTCGGCCGCGAGCAGTCGGGCCATATCCGCGAGGTCGGGATCGAGCTCTACCAGCACCTGCTGGAGGAGGCCGTGGGCGAGCTCAAGGCGGGGGCCGAAGGCGTCGCCGAGGCCCCGCGTGAGACCTGGACACCGCAGATCCGCCTCGGCCTCGCCGCCCTGATCCCCGAGCGCTACGTCGCCGATCTCGGCGTCCGCCTCGGCCTTTACCGGCGCCTCGCGGGGCTCGAGACCCGAGCCGACATCGACGCCTTCGCGGCCGAGCTCGCCGATCGCTTCGGGCCTGCGCCGGCCGAGCTCCGTCACCTCCTCGACCTGGTGGCGATCAAGCAGCTCTGCCGCGCCGCCGGCGTGGTCAAGCTCGACGCCGGCGAGCAGGGGGCGGTGCTCGCCTTCCACGAGCGCCACTTCGCCGAGCCGGCCGGCCTGGTCGCCTTCATCGCCCGCGCCGGCGAGGGCGTGCGCCTGCGCCCCGACCACGCCCTGGTGGTGCGCCGCGACTGGCGCGATCCCGCGGCCCGGCTGAAGGCCCTGGAGGCGCTTCTCGGCGAGCTCGCCGCGATCGCCGGCCGCGCCGCCGCCTGAGGGTTACCCCGCGGCCGGCTCGCGGGCGGCATCGAAGACGCGGAGGAAGACCTCGGGCGCCTGCGCCCCCGAGACCGCATAGCGGCCATCGACGATGAAGCAGGGGACGCCGGTGATTCCCAGCCGCCGCGCCTTGAGGTCCTCGGCCCGCACCGCCTCGACATCGCGCGCGGAGGCGAGGTAGTCGGCGACCGCCTCGCCATCGAGGCCGGCCTCGACCGCGACCGCGCTGAGATGCTCGGGATCGCCGATGTCGATCCCGTCGATGAAATAACGGCGGAAAAGGCCCTCGACCACCGCGTCCTGGCAGCCGTGGCCCTCGGCGAGGCGGATCAGCCGATGGGCGTCGAGGGTGTTTGGGGTCCGCGCGATCCGATCGAAGGCGAAGGCGAGGCCCTCGGCAGCGCCGGCCCGGGTGATGTCGGCATAGACCTGCCGTGCATTGGCCGCGCCGCCGAACTTGAGCGCGAGGTAAGCCTCACGCTCGAGGCCCTCGGCCGGGATATCGGGGTTGAGCTGGAAGGGCCGCCAGCGAATCACGGGCGCCGGGCCGGCGCCTATCGCGATGGCGCGCTCGATCCGGCGTTTGCCGATGTAGCACCACGGACAGACCACGTCGGAGACGATGTCGATCTGCATGCCGCCAATTTAGGGCGCCCTCGGGCCGGGCGCCAGGGGTCAGGCGAGGGCGGTGCGGGCCCGCTCGATGAGGCCTTCTGCCGTGTCGCCAGGAGCCATCTCGGCGGCGCTGCTCTTCAGCCGCACCGTCACCGACTCGGCGCAGCCGGGGATGCCGAAGGCGGTGCGGGCGACGATGCTGGCGATCCGGGCGAGCACCCGGCGGGCGTCGTCGCGCCCGGTCTCGGCCATCACCACGCAGAACTCCCCGCCGCCATAGCGCGCGGTCAGATCCTCGCCGCGCACCAGGCGGGCGATCAGCCCACCAACCTGTCGCAGCAGGCGGTCGCCGCCGGCATAGCCGTGGTCGCGGTTGATCGCCGCCATCCCGGCGACATCGAACATGCCGATGGAAAGCTCGCGACCCCAGCGCTCGCAGTCGGCGATCAGGCTGGTGAGGTAGTCGTGGAGATAGCCGAAGTTGTAAAGCCCGGTGAGGCTGTCGCCGGTCTCGACGTGGAGCGAGCGCCGGTAGGCCGCCTGCATGGTCTTGCGGTAGCGCTGCTGGCGGACCAGGAGATCGAGGCGGGCGCGGAGCTCGTCGGTCACCACCGGGCGGAAGAGGAGGTCGCTCGCCCCGCTCTCATAGGCCGCGGCCACGTCCCCCAGGCGATCGGCGTCGGCGATCATCAGGATGGGAAGGTTGAAGAGCTGGGCGTTGTCGCGAACCTCGTGACAGAGCTCGAGCCAGGGCCCGGCGTCATCGATCCCGACCACGGCGGCGTCGAAGTTGCCGCCGGTGAGCTCGGCCATCGCCCCCTGGGGGTCGCCGACATAGGCGAGGTAGGATGCCCGACCGACGGCCTGCTGGACGGCCTCGAACTCGCGCCCCAACTCGCCGGCGGCGAGGACGGTGGCGACGCCGGCCCGCTGGGACACCGGAAAGGCGGTCTCCGTCGGCAGCCCATAGTGCCCCCGGGTCATGTCGCGCCGAACGAGCTCGCTGCGCATGACCCCGAGGCGAACCAGGGCGCGCACCCGGGTGAACAGCTCGAGCTCGTCGCGCCCGCTGATCACCACGTCCTCGATGCCGGCGGCGAGCGCCTCGCGGCGGAGCCCGTCACCGCCGTCGAGGGCGGCGAGCACGATCGGGATCGCGGCCGTGCGGCTGTCGCCCTTGAGCAGCCGGGCGGTGGCGAGGCCATCCTCGGCGGCGAGGACGGCGACGTGCGGCCCGGCCGCCAAGGCATGGGTCACCACGTCGCCTTCCGGCGGAACGCTGTGGACGAGGCAGCGGCGCGACGCCAACGCATGGGTGAGGACGGCACCCACATCGCCGTCGCCGGCGGCCACCAGAACGTGCGCTTGGCTGGTCATCGTACCCTTCCCCTGACTTCTCGCGAGGATGCTGCGCGGCGGGCCTTTAACGAATGGTTGCCGCGCGGCGTCGCGATGGCGGCGGATCGCTGTTGGGCCGATGCCGTCGAGGCGGCATAATGGCCGCGGAATGACATCGGAGAGCCGCCGTGGACGTTCAAGCCGACCCTTACGAACGCGACCTCGGGCGGAAGGCGGCCAATTACGTGGCGCTGACGCCCTTGAGTTTCCTCGCCCGCGCGGCGGCCGTCTATCCCGGCCGCACCGCCTGGATCGACGGCGACAGGCGGGCCAGCTACGCCGAGTTCCATGACCGCTGCCGCCGCCTCGCCTCGGCCTTGGCCGCTCGCGGGATCGGCCGCGGCGACACGGTGACGGTGCTCGCCCCCAACGTGCCCGAGATGCTCGAGGCCCATTATGGCGTGCCGATGGCGGGGGCGGTGCTCAACACCGTCAACACCCGGCTCGACGGCGCCACCGTCGGCTTCATCCTCGACCACGCCGAGGCCCGAGCCTTGATCGTCGAGGCGAGCCTCGCCGCCCTCGCCCGCGAAGCGCTGGCGCAGGCCCGCGCCAAGCCGCTGGTGATCGGGATCGGCGACGAAGGCGGGGCGATCGGCGAGATCGGCTACGACGACCTGCTGGCCGCCGGCGACCCCGAGTTCGCCTGGGCGCCGCCCGACGACGAGTGGCGGGCGATCGCGCTCAACTACACCTCGGGCACCACCGGCGACCCCAAGGGCGTCGTCTATCACCACCGGGGGGCCTATCTGAACGCCATCGGCAACCTGCTCGCCTGGGGGATGCGCGACCACCCGGTCTATCTGTGGACCCTGCCGATGTTCCACTGCAACGGCTGGTGCTTCCCGTGGTCGCTGAGCGTGGTGGCGGGGACCCATGTCTGCCTGCGCAAGGTCGAGGCGGCCGCCATCTTCGCGGCGATCGCCGAGCACGAGGTGAGCCATTTCTGCGGCGCCCCGATCGTCCTCAACATGCTCGCCAACGCGCCCGCCGAGGTCCGGCGGTCCTTCGATCACACGGTCGAGGTCGCCACCGGCGGGGCCGCGCCGCCGGCCGCGGTGATCGACGCCATGGCGGCGATGGGCTTTCGCGTCACCCATCTCTATGGCCTCACCGAGACCTACGGCCCCTCGACATTCTGCGCCCGGCAAGAGGATTGGGGGGCGCTCGACGGCGCCGGGCTCGCGGCCATGCTCGCCCGCCAAGGGGTGCGCTACCCGACCATGGCGGGGCAGACGGTGGTCGATCGTGACGCCATGACGCCGACGCCTGCCGACGGCGCCACCATCGGCGAGGTCGTCCTCCGCGGCAACACGGTGATGAAGGGCTATCTCAAGAACCCGCGGGCCACCTCGGAGGCCTTCCGCGGCGGCTGGTTCCACAGCGGCGACCTCGCGGTGACCCACCCCGACGGCTACATCGAGATCAAGGACCGGGCCAAGGACATCGTCATCTCGGGCGGTGAGAGCATCTCGACGATCGAGGTCGAGAGCGTGCTCTACCGCCACCCGGCGGTGCTGGAAGCCGCCGTGGTGGCGCGCCCCGACGAGACCTGGGGCGAGACCCCGTGCGCCTTCGTCACCCTCAAGGACGGCGCCGAGGGGGTCAGCGGGCGAGCGATCATCGACTTCTGCCGGGCCAACATGGCGCACTTCAAGGCGCCGAGGGCGGTGGTCTTCGGCCCCCTGCCCAAGACCTCGACGGGCAAGGTCCAGAAGACGGTGCTGCGCGAGCACGCGCGGTCGCTCTGATCGGGCGAGGAGAGATGCCGACCTCGGCCGTCGCTCTCGACGGGCGGGTCGCCCTGGTGACCGGGGCCTCGTCGGGGCTCGGCCGCTCGTTCGCGCTGACGCTCGCCCGGGCCGGTGCCAAGGTCGCGGCCGGCGCCCGCCGGCTGGACCGCCTCGACGCCCTGGTCGCCGCGATCGAGGCCTTCGGCGGCCGGGCGCTGGCGCTTCCCCTCGACGTCACCGATGCCCAGAGCGTGGCCGAGGCGGTGGCGCGGGCCGAGACCGAGCTCGGCGCCCTCGACACCCTGGTCAACAACGCCGGAATCGCGACGACCCGATCGCTGCTGGAGACCCCCGAGGCCGAGTGGGACGCCGTGCTCGACACCGACCTCAAGGGCGCCTTCCTGATGGCGCGGGCGGTCGCCCGGCAGATGGTGACCGACGGCCGCGCTGGCGTCATCGTCAATGTCGCCTCGATACTCGCCGAGCGCCCGGCGAAGGGGCTCGCCGCCTACGCGGCCGCCAAGGCGGGGCTGGTGCAACTCACCCGGGTGCTGGCGCTCGAGCTCGCCCGCCACCGCATCCGGGTCAACGCGCTGGCGCCGGGCTATGTCGTCACCGAGATGAACCGCGAGTTCCTCGCCGGCCCCGGCGGCGAGCGCATCCGCGGGCACATCCCGCTCGGGCGCTTCGCCGAGCCCGCCGATCTCGACGGCGCGCTCCTCTTCCTGGTGTCCGACGCCGCGCGCTACGCGACCGGCACGGTGGTGACGCTCGACGGCGGCTTTTCCCTTGCCTGAGAACGCTTTGAGGCGGCACCGTAGGACCCGCTGTCGGACCGAGCCGGAGACCCGATGATCGATTTTCGCCTCGACCCCGCGATCGAGAGCCTGCGCCGGCGCATCCGCGCCTTCGTCGAGACCCGCGTGATCCCGCTGGAGGGCGACCCGAAGGCCCGCGATGCCCACGAGAACATCGCGCCTGCGGTGCTCGACGGCCTGCGCGCCGAGGCCCGGGCGGAAGGGCTGTGGGCGCTCGCCATGCCGCGCGAGCGGGGCGGGCAGGGGCTCGGCATGGTCGGGCTGGTGGCGACCTACGAGGAGATGAACCGCGCGATCTTCGGCCCCGTGGTGTTCAACGCCGCCGCCCCCGACGACGGCAACATGCTGCTCTTGGCCACGGCCGCACGCGAGGACCAGAAGGACCGCTGGCTCCAGCCGATCATCGACGGCCGTGTCCGCTCGGCCTTCGCCATGACCGAGCCGGCCCCGGGCGCCGGCTCCGACCCAGGCCAGATGCGGACCACCGCCACCCGCCGGGGTTCGAACTGGGTGATCGAGGGCCGCAAGTGGTTCATCACCGGCGCCGGCGTCGCTCGCCATGTGATCGTCGTCGCCCGAACCTCGGACGATGCGCGCAAGGGGCTCACCGCCTTCCTGTTCGACGCCGATCGGCCGGGATGGCGCGTCCTCCGCCGGGTTCCGATCATGGGCCCCGAGGAGCACGGCGGCCACTGCGAGATCGCCTTCGAAGGCCTTGAAATCCCTGACGAGGAGCGCCTGCTCGGGGTCGGCGACGGGCTCAAGGTCACCCAGATGCGGCTCGGCAAGGCGCGCCTCACCCACTGCATGCGCTGGCTGGGGATGGCCCGGCGCGCCCTCGAGATCGCGCTTCCTTACGTCCGCGAGCGCCAGAGCTTCGGCATCCCGCTCGCCCAACACGAGGGCGTCCAATGGATGCTGGGCGAGGCGGCGATGGATATCGAGATCGGCCGGCTGCTGACGCTCCGCGCCGCCTGGCGGCTCGATCAGGGCGATTTCGCCCGCAAGGAGGTCTCGATGGCCAAGATCGCCGTCGCCGACGTCCTCCACAAGGCGGTGGATACCGCGATCCAGCTCTTGGGCGCCCGCGGCTACTCGGCCGACACGCCGCTCGAGTGGATGTACCGCTACGCCCGCCAGGCCCGCCTGGTCGACGGCGCCTCCGAGGTCCACAAGATGGTGCTCGCTCGGTGGCTGCTGGAAGAAGGGCGCGATTTCTGGCGCTGGGACGGCTGATTAGTGGCCGAACCTGACCTTATGACGGAGGACGGGGCAAGCCGTCACGGCGTCACGGCGGAAGCGCTCTCGCGCCTCGCCGCCTTCCTCGCCGAGGCCGCCCGCGGCCCGGTCACGATCGCGCGCCTCGGGCGCATACGGGGTGGTGCGATCCAGGAGAACTGGCGCCTCGATATCGCCGTGGGGTCAGGCCCGCTCAGCGGCCGTCACAAGCTGGTCCTTCGCCTCAGCTCGCTCGAGGCGCTCGCCTTCAGCCACACCCGGGCCGAGGAGTTCGCGATCCTCCGCGCCGCCTACGACGCCGGCGTCGCCGTTCCCGAGCCCCTGTGGCTGGGCGAGGACCCGGGCGTGCTGGGCCGGCCGTTCCTGGTGATGCGCCGGCTTCGCGGCACCGCGATCGGCCGCAAGGTCGTCCGCGACGCCCGCTTCGCGCCCGTGCGCCAGGCGCTCGCCGAGAGATTGGGCGAGGAGCTCGGCAAGATTCACCGCATCCGCCCCGGCCATCCTGGGCTCACCTTCCTCGGACCCGCGCCGGACGACCCTGCCGCCGAGGCCATCGCCCATTACCGCGCCGCGCTCGATTCGGATGCGGAGGCGCACCCGGTGCTTGAATGGGGCCTCCGCTGGGCCGAGCGCCGCGCCCCCCGGGCAAGCGGGGTCGTACTCTGCCACCGCGACTACCGCACCGGCAACTACCTGGTCGACGCCGGCCGACGGCGCGACGGCCTCACCGGCATCCTCGATTGGGAGTTCGCCGGCTGGGGCGCGCCCGAGGAGGACCTCGCCTGGTTCTGCGCCAAGTGCTGGCGCTTCGGCGTGGTCGACCGCGAGGCCGGCGGGATCGCCGAGCGCGCGCCCTTCTACCGCGGCTACCGCCGGGTCTCGGGCCGCGAGATCGACCCCGCGGCGATCCATTTCTGGGAGGTGATCGCCCATGTTCGCTGGGCGGTGATCGCGCTTCACCAGACCGACCGCCACCTCTCGGGCGCAGAGCCCTCGCTCGAGCTCGCCGCCATCGGCCGCCGCCCACCCGAGATGGAGCTCGAAGTTCTTCGCCTAACCGGAGCGTTGTGATGGAAGATCGCCCCTCGGCCACGGACCTCCTGGAGATCGCCCGGACCACCCTTCTCGAGGCCTTCCTGCCGCATATCCCGGCCGAGCTCAGGCTCGAGGCCCTGATCGCCGCCAATGTTCTCGCCATCACCGCCCGTGAGGCCGCCTTCGGCGAGACCCCCCTGCGCCACGAGCGCGCGCGCCTCGCCGCGATCTACGACGCCGCCGTCCCGCCGATCGAGGAGAGCGCCGCCCTCGCCGCCGAGGCCCGCCGGCTGCGCGCCCGCCTCGCCGCCGACATCCGCGCCGGCGCCTTCGAGGCCGACCCGGCACGGCTCGATCAGGTTCGCGAGCACCTGGTCGCCACCACCCTCCAACGGCTCCGCATCAACAACCCCCGCTACCTCGAAGCCGAAGGCCTCTCGTGAAACCCTGTTTCACGTGGAACCAAAGGCTTATCGCGTTAACCAACGATTAACCATTAAGTTCAGACGGCGCTTGGCCGTCATACGGCAGTGCGGATGGAAAACGCCATTCGTTATCCCAATCAATCCCTTATGATGGATCGCCCTGTCATCCCGGCGGTCCGGGCGCCGGCGGAAAGGCGAAGGAGGCGCGGTGGTGGGTGAGGCGAGAGGCGAGCCGGCCGCGGCGATCGAGGCGCTGGTCGACACCGCGTGCTATCCCCTGCTCGAGCCCGAGAGCGCGACCGTGCGACGGGCGATCACCGAGGCCCGGGCGGCGCTGGCGGCGACCGGCGAATGCACGCTTCGCGGTTTCCTCAGACCCGAGGGCGTCGCCGCCTGCGTCGCCGAGGTCGTGCCCTCGATGGCGGGCCTCGCCTACCGCCACGCCCGGCGCCACAACGCCTGGTTCACCGACGACGACCCGCCGCTCGCCCCCGACCACCCGGCGCGGGCGCGCCTGGAGACCGCCAACTGGGCGCTCACCGCCGACCGGCTGGCCGGCACCGCGATCGCGCGAATCTACGAGTGGCCGCCGCTCGCCGCCGCGCTCGCCGCCATCCTCGACGTGCCGGCGCTCTACCCCATGGCCGACCCGCTGGCCCGGCTCAACGTCATGGGCTATGGCGCGGGCGACGGCATCGGCTGGCACTTCGACCGCGCCCGCTTCACCGTCACCCTCCTCCTCCAGGCGGCCGAGGCCGGCGGGGTCTTCGAGTACCGCCCGAGCTTGCGCACCGCCGAGGACCCGAACTACGAGGGCGTCGGCCGGGTCCTCGAAGGCCGTGATCCGGACGTCCGCCGGCTCGCGCTCGCCCCCGGCGATCTCAACCTCTTCATCGGCCAGAATGCGCTCCATCGCGTCACGCCGGTGGAAGGGGGCCGCATGCGCCTGATCGCCGTGCTGAGCTTCGCAGAGCGCCCCGGCGTCACCTTCACCCCCGCCGACCGCCGCCGCTTCTACGGCCGGGCAGAGGCCGGCGACACCGGACCTGGAGAGTGGCATCCATGACAGGAAAGGATAACGGCGCATTGTCGACGCCATAGCCGGGAACCGGTAATGTTCAAACATGACGCTATAGACGGTGATTGGAAGTGATCAGACCCTGATCGCCGGACTCATCGAGTTTGGCGATGTCGTAGCCACTCTCGCATATAATGGGAAGGTGGCACGTGACCAACGCCACGACGAACGCCGTCACGACCGCGAGGCTTTGCGCGTCGCCCTAATCGAGGAGCTAAAAATCAATCGCCGATCGCTGAAAGAGAACAGCGGTAGGATTACGAGAAAACCTTCCGAGAAAGGAGGGGATCTCCTGGTGCCGACCGATCCCATGGACGGCGCTTATCGGTCGTTCCTTCCCCGGATAGGCTTACTGTCGCGGCGGTAAGTGAGCAAGGGCATGTTCGTCTATCTCGCTCTGCAGACCTACCACGCGTATCTCTATGTGTTGGGTGCCGGAGTTGATACGAGCCCCCAGCATGTCGAGGTCCCGAACAAGAACATCCCGTTGCTGGCCGAGATGGCAAAGAGTCTCATCAAGCCAATTGACGAAGCGATCGAAACGCTGGAGAGCGCCCACTATGCCCGGTAGCTTAGTCCGATTAACGCTAGTACATTACCGGTCGGCATGGGTTCGCATACAACCCGTGCCGTATGAGGTGGAGTGTCGGACTGGCAACCTCGGGCCGTTTGCCGCAGAGCCCTCAACTTGGCCTGACTAGCAGTTCACCCACCGGATCGGGTTCTGGTTGCCAGGCCTCTGAAGGTGCCGGACCGAC
>Ga0114931_10004589_pt1 | contig 17240 bp, 16 predicted proteins | sample 2SBtaG_FD_89579 | JGI IMG/M metagenome (GOLD analysis project Ga0114931, IMG submission 89579) | Deep subsurface microbial communities from Kolumbo volcano to uncover new lineages of life (NeLLi) - 2SBTROV14_V59a metaG | ecosystem: Environmental > Aquatic > Marine > Volcanic | place: Kolumbo...
CTGTTATCTGTTATCTGTTATCTGTTATCTGTTATCTGTTATCTGACAATCATGCATCAAGACATAGCCGAGTATATGCACGCGGTGGGCCGGCAGGCCGGTGAGGCCGCTCGTCTCCTCAGTCGAACCGAAACGCGAGGAAAGGACCGTGCCCTGTTGGAAACCGCGGCGGCGATCGAAGACGACAAGGCTCATTTGTTGAACGAGAACGGCAAGGACATGAAGGCGGGTGAGCAACGCTGTCTCGAACCGGCTCTGCTCGACCGCCTGGAACTGACCGATGGGCGCATTCAGGCAATGGCGGACGGACTTCGTCAGGTCACCGCGTTGGCTGATCCGGTGGGTGAAATCTCCGATCTCACCTATCGCCCGTCAGGAATTCAGGTTGGGCGCATGCGCGTGCCGCTCGGGGTGGTCGGCATCATCTATGAATCGCGGCCCAATGTGACCGCCGATGCCGCCGCCCTCTGTCTGAAATCGGGTAATGCCTGCATCCTGCGAGGCGGCTCCGAGGCCATTCACTCGAACCGAGCCATCTCCGAGTGTATTCGGCAGGGTCTGCAGCAGGCCGGTCTGCCCGAACACTGCGTTCAGGTGATCGAAACAACCGACCGGGCGGCGGTTGGTGAGCTGATACGGATGGAACAGTACGTGGACGTGATCGTGCCCCGGGGCGGCAAGGGACTGATCGAGCGGATTGCAAACGAGGCGCGTGTACCCGTCATCAAGCATCTGGATGGCATCTGCCATGTCTATATCGATGACAACGCAGACTTGGACAAGGCGATCGCGGTAGCCTTCAATGCGAAAACCCAGCGCTACGGCACCTGCAACACCATGGAGACGCTGCTGGTCGCCGCGGCAATTGCACCATCGGTGCTGCCGCAGTTGGCCGAACAATACCGGCAAGCCGGGGTCGAGCTGCGCGGCTGCCCGAGAACCTGCGAAATGATCGCCGATTGCCGGCCAGCAACCGATGACGATTGGAACACGGAATACCTCGCTCCCATCCTCTCGATTCGGATCGTCGATGGCTTGGAGGTAGCACTCGATCACGTGCACCAACACAGTTCAGCGCACACCGACGCCATCGTCACCGAGGATTACAGCCGCGCGCGCCGATTTCTGCGCGAGGTCGATTCAAGTTCGGTCATGGTCAACGCCTCGACCCGTTTTGCCGATGGCTTCGAATACGGGCTTGGAGCCGAGATCGGCATCAGCACGGATAAACTGCATGCCCGCGGCCCCGTTGGCCTCGAAGGACTGACAACGCTGAAATACATCGTTCTCGGTGATGGCCACATCCGTGAATAGCCGTTCATGATCGGCGTATTCGGCGGCACCTTCGACCCGGTGCACTTCGGCCATCTGCGAACAGCGCTGGAAATCAAAGAACGCTTGGCACTGGCTCAGGTTCGGCTCGTTCCATGCCGTCGACCGCCTCATCGTGAAACACCCGCCGCGACCGCCGAACAGCGACTGATTATGCTGCGCACCGCGGTTCAGAACGAACCGGCGATCATCATCGATTCCCAAGAGCTGCTGCGGGAAGGGCCTTCCTATTCGGTCGATACGCTGGCAGCGATACGGAAAGAGACAGGACAGAGGACGCCGATCTGCCTGATCGTCGGCATGGACGCCTTCGCCGGCCTCGAGACATGGCACCAATGGCGAACTTTGTTCGATCTTGCTCATATCGTGGTCATGCAACGGGCAGGCATCAAGCCAACGCTTCCGAAGACATTGACCGAATTCGTCGAAGATAAAACCGCGCAAACGGTCTCCGTCCTGCACGCCAACCCTTCCGGCTGCCTCCTGTTTCAGACCGTGATTCAACTGGACATTTCGGCAACGCGCATTCGCCGCATCATCGAAGAAGGGCGAAACCCGCGCTGGCTGCTGCCGGATTCCGTTTTGCAACTGATAAAGGAACAACACCTATATACTCAATCATGACAACAGATCAATTATTGAAAATCGTCCTGGCTGCGCTGGACGACGGCAAAGCAAACGATATCAAAACCATCAATGTTCAAGGCAAAACCAGCGTGGCGGACTTCATGGTCATCGCCAGCGGAACCTCCGAGCGTCATGTCACATTTCTTGCCTATCATGTTGTCGAAGCGGTCAAAAAGAAAAAGTTAAAACCGCTCGGCATCGAAGGTGAGAAAGTCGGCGACTGGGTTCTGGTCGATCTGGGCGATGTCATCGTGCATGCCATGCTGCCGCAAACCCGAGCGTTTTACCAGCTCGAAAAGTTATGGGAGAGCGATTTTGATGAATCTGTCAGCGCTAAAGCGATCTGAACAGAGATCACACACATCCGAGCCGGTTTAGCCCTCCCGAATCCGTATCCAACGATCACCGGCTGGAGACCACTACCCCCCGCAGCAACAGCCGCACATAACCGGCCGGGGAACCCAACGCATGAACTCTGCGCTCAAGCTCTTCCTGCTGGCGGCTGCGTTCTGCATTCCCGATATCGGCGGGGCCGATACGCATTCACAGACGTTCTATTTGCTAATGGCGGCGTGAATAGGCGTCACATAGGCATACTCATTGCGCTTCGCTGTCATTGCTTGCAACCAGTGCGTCGTCGGCTACGGATGGCTCGGTCGATTGCAGCGGCGCACCACCCTGCTTCGCTGCATCAATCTCCTTGTCCAACGTCGCTCTCTGTTTTTCCAGCACCAGCAGTTCGATTTCATGGCGCAGGAACACATCCGCCTCTTTCGTTGCTTCAAAGCGCCGCTCCTTATCCCTCATGTCGGCCTCCAACTCCATCCGTTTCAGCCGGCTCTCATGCATAAGCCGCACCGCTCGCCGTCTTTCCTCTTCCTCCAGCGTCATTTTCAGTTGCTCCGTCTCCTTGCCGCCCTTTTCCCGCTGCAGTTCCTCCTCGCGGCGCATCTGTTCCCGCATGAGCACCAGCTTGTCTCGCATCTCCGCATCCGCCTCCATCTGCTTCAGCCGGGAGCCGTACTCCAGCCGTACTTCATGACGCTTCTCTTCCTCCTCCAGAACCATTTTGAGCCGCTCCATTTCTCCCTTGTCCTTTTCTTTCTGCAGCTCTTGCTCACTGCGCAACTGTTCAGACAGCTCCTCTGCTTTGTCCTTCATTGCCGCATCCCGCTCCATCCTTTGCAGTCGGCTGCCATGAGAAAGCTTGGCGGCATGGTGCTTCTCTTCTTCCTCCAGCACCATCCGCAGCTGTGTCGTTTCCCTCTTTTTCTTTTCGAGCTGAAGCGCCTCTTCATGGCGCTGCTGTTCGAAAACCTTCTCCTCATGAACAAGACGCGTTTGATCGTCATGCTCCAACTGTCGAAACAGTTCGTGATTGCGCTTGTCGCGAAACACGTGGTGTCGGCGCATCACCTCCAGATAAGCCGACTGATAACGGAAACGGCCGTCCAGCGCCCAATCCTCTTCGTCGAGTTCTCGAAACAGGGGGTCGAGACGACAACCGGTACGGCATTGAATATGCTGCACCATCAGCGACTCGTTGATTCGATCCTCGATGCTATGCTCGATCTCTGTCAACCGGTCCGGGATCCAACGGTTGGCTTCGGCGGTCAACAGTTCTTCTTGTATCGCATCCTCGAGCAGTTTTTGGTAGTGCGATTTGATGTGCCCGGCGACGTCCGGCAAGGCATCGAAATGCTCTTCGACATAGGCTAAAGTGGGCTGAAACAGCACCGCGAGCTCCACATGCATCACACAGAGTCCGCCAAGCAGCTTCTGCTCCATCTCGACGGTCCAATCTTCGATGGCAAGGTCATAAACCGTATGATAAAACTTTTTGACAAACCGCCTTGGGCATCGGTATAGGCGCAAAAACGGCCCTAACCGGGCTACCACGATCCGCCGATCACCCTCGAATCCAGGATCCCAGATGCGCAGAGCCAACGTCTCGTCAACGTCACCCGACATCATCCGCTCCTCGGGACAGCTGGCGCACCACTTCATCGGCACCGACGCCGGATCGATCGGTCCTTTGACTCCTCGCCTCACGCGCCATGCGGGCGGCGATGACCGGATAAAGATTCGGTGCAAATTCGACGGCCCGGTTTCCGACCTTGCGCAAATAACCGCGACTCAACAAAAATGCGACTCCGAACATCCTGGACCAATCGGAGTAGCGCCTGGCCTGCTCGATCGGACTCTTTTCGATCACGATTTCAAGTTCGTCGTTGCGATTGATTCTTAACTGAGAAAACTGGCTGAGGCATTCAAAGACCATATCCTGCTCATGTTCACTCAGCGGTCCCGGTGCGGTAAATTCCAAACGATAAGACAGAAGGATCGTAAAAAAATCCACCATGGCGGCACAGAAGAACGCGAACAGAGAAAAGGATTCCCACATTGCGAACGAGGGAGTCACGCCCCGAACGAACGCTTCGTAAGGCTCGAGCACCGGCGCGCTGCGAACACGCCGAACATCATCGAGGACCAACGCATCGAACGCGCTCTGAACACTGATCAGATCCCCGGCGACCTGATCGTAAATTTTCTGGTTCTGAGTATCGGTCGCCAACCGCGCCACCCGTTCGCGCAGAGCACGCACCTGCCGTCCAAAGGCTTCGGCGGCCTGCTCCAACGTTTGCAGTCGCTCCTTCTCTTTCACATAGAGCTCATTGTAATGCCGCCAGAACGGTCCCCGACCAACCTGGTTGCGGTAGCGTGCGTTCACCTCCGGATGGGTCCCCAAATAGGCCAGGTTCGCCTCCTCTGCCGCTTTTTCGGTCTTTTCCCGCTGCTCCGCCACCACCTCCCGACTCATCTGCATGACATCGTCCAGGTACTCCTCGACCGAGAGCCGCAATGACGCGAAATGTTTCAGTTGAATATTTTTTTCCTCGGAGATTTCATAAAACTTGAAATAGGAAAAAGTCACGGAGGCCGCAACAGCAATCAGCAGCGACAACGAGACCGCGAGATAGCGAATGCGATTAGCCTTCCAGTGAATGCCGGCAACCTCCAGCGAAGAGATGACGATGATGGACTGAATGGCAACCGTGATGATCAACGCAATCCACCACGTGATGAAGTAAGACATCCCATAGTAGGTGGTATAGCCTGATGCGATACTCAGCATCAACACGATCGGAATCGACCATATCCGCAACAGGCCCACGAAAGTGGTCTGAGCCCGGTTGATCAACCGTGCCAACCCCCAGCGCTCAGTCATCGTTCCTGCCCCCCCACCCACGTGATATTATACCCAGCCGGTCCGAGGCGCAAAGCGCCCCTTTCCATTCCGAAGAGACGCTCATATTACTCCGAATCCTCCAGTGCAAAGCCGATTTTCAGCGTCACCTGCCAATGCGCCACCTGGCCATCGACGATATGCCCCCGGGTGTCGACAACTTCGAACCAGCGCAAGCCATGCAGCGTTTTAGATGCACGGGAAATCGCATTTTCGATGGCATGTTGTATCGATTGCGTGGAAGAACCGGTTAATTCGATGCTCTTGTAAACATGCTCGCTCATCATTTGTGCTCCGTTGCAGTTAGGTTGATCATTTTTTCATTCAGTTCGCGCAGCCGCTCCTTGGTACCGATATCCATCCAAAAGCCGTCATGGCACTCGCCGGTCACTTTGCCCACCGCCATCGCTTCGCGCAAAAGCGGGGCCAGGCGGTGGCGGCCCGGCTGACAGGACTGAAACAGTTCCGGCCGGTAAACGCCGACGCCGCTGAATGTCAAGGTGTCTTCGGCGGCAGCCACCACCCGGCCGTGGCGGATGGCGAAATCGCCATCCCTATTATGCGGCGGATTGGGCACCAGAACCAGATGCGCCAAATCCTCAGGCTGGCTGCGCAAGCGCCGAAATGGGAAATCGGTGACAATGTCGCCATTGACGACCAAAAAAGGCTCTTCGCCAAGCAACCGAAGGGCGTGGACGATGCCCCCGGCGGTTTCAAGGCCGATCCGGCCTTCGTGAGAATAGCGGATCTCAGCCCCAAAGCGGCCGCCGTCCCCAAGCGCCTTTTCGATCCGCTCACCCAGCCAGGCAAGATTGATAATGATCTCGCAAACGCCGGCAGCAACCAGCGATTCGATCGTACGTTCGATCAACGGCCGACCGGCAACCGGCAGCAGCGGCTTCGGCAGACGGTCGGTCAGAGGACGCAAGCGCTCACCGCGGCCGGCAGCGAGTATCATCGCCTTCATTCGAACAGCTCCATCCTATCCATGCGCTTGAAGACCGTTTCCTGCAGGAACCCGCGGAACTCGCCCAACCCGGAGTAACGCTCGCAGATGTTGTCGATATAGTTCAGGGTTCTTGGGATGTCGCCAAGGTAGGCCGGTCTGTCGTCCCGCAAATGCAAACGGCTGAAGATACCGACGGCTTTCAGATGACGTTGCAGGCCCATCCAGTCGAACCACTGCATCAACTGCTCGAGTCCGACGTTGCCGATGAGTCGCCGCTCTTGCAGCAACGCATGGTATTCCGCCACCCACGATTCGACCCGATCGTCCGGCCAGGCAATATAGCAATCGCGCAGCAGCGACACGAGATCATAGGTGACGGGACCGATCACTGCATCCTGAAAATCGAGGACACCGGGATTGTCTTTTTCCACCAGCATCAGATTTCGCGAATGATAATCGCGATGAACGCAGACCATTGGCTGCGCCATCGCCGATCTGATCAACAACCCCTGAAGCGTATCGAAAAGGGCTTTGAATGACGGCGTCGGTTCGAGACCGAGCAGCCGCCGTAAAAACCAGTCATGAAACAGATCCATCTCAGACCGCAGCTTCTCTCGCCGGTAGAACGGCAGCGGGCATCCCTCGATCTCAATGCCACTCTGCAGGCGAAGCAAAGCATTCAAGGCATCGCCATACAACAGCGATGCGCTGCTTTCGTTCAAATGATCGAGATAACATCGAGACCCCAAGTCGCCAAGCAGCAGGAAGCCCCGGCCGACATCTTCTTCATGCACAGCCGGCACATGAATACCCGCCTGCTCGAACAATCGCGCAACCTTCACGAATTGTGCAACATTTTCGAGATCCAGCGATGCATCCATGACAATGTACGAAACATCACCCACGACAGCCCGAAAATAGCAGCGAAAACTGGCATCGCCGGCAGTCGCTTCAAGCGATTCCAGACGCAGCCCCAAGTCCACCTCCAACCACTGGCGGATCTTTTCCAGACGTCCGTCTTTATCTGACAGCCGTGTCAACTGCCTCTGCGTTCGCTCACGCTTTCCGATTCGTTGCACAATGACACTCAAATTTGCGTTCCCAATAAGGTAGAATATTAACCAGAATCGTTCACAACTTATGCTTGATCTCGCGTGTCTCTTGATTCCACAAGAAATATTTACTCCGGGCTTCCTGCCCTCCGCCCTTCGGGCCAGCGAAGCTGTTCAAATCCGCTCCCGGCGGATTTGTCCTCAGTCGGCCGTGTTCACCGATACGCTACTCCTTCAGAAATTTCCTTGTGAGACCAATATACTGCGCGATATCGGCGCAACTTTACGAAATCTTCGGGCTAAACTCCCAGACCATCTCTTATACCAACTCAGGACATAAGCACACAAAATGAAGATATTGTGCTCTTCAGCGCCACGCATCCCCGATCCTCGATCGAAAAAGTCCAACCCGCGCGGGCGCTCCGGCGCGCTCGTTCCGATTCACTGATTCGATTCGCCGCCACTTCTGAATTTCGTGCCAAAACCACACGTGCTCCCCGATTCCGACGCTGTCGGTATTGTATGCGATTTCATGCGCTCTAGGCGAATCCACTTATGAAATCCTTAAGCCTGCCGATCGCCACCGTGCTACTGGCCATGTCAAATGCCTCGGCTGAAATCGAGGGCGGTTGGGATTGTCATCGCAGTGCGGACGACAAAGAATGGCTGTGCGCCACCCGAACACCGAAACCGCTGCCCAAAATCGAGACGTCCGGGGGAGCCGTTGTCGACGACGTCGAGCAGGCAGCCCCCCCAACCACGGTCGCCGGCCCGCAAGAGCGGCCGGCGAACGCACCGGCAACCCAGGTGACGCCCGAAGTCGAACCGGCCGATCGCCGAGCAGCCGCCGCAGAAACAGAGCCCCTTGAGAGCGAGACCGCCGCAGAAGGCGAGCCGACCGGGCCCCAAACCACCGCCGCCGAAGCAAACCAATCGATCGCGGCGCAAGCACCCGCTGCCATTGGGCAACCGGTCGACGCCGTCACCTTGATCGTCAGTGACCACTACCAAGGCAAACCGATCGCCGACCCGGCATCACCAACACTGGCCGCAGCCCCGCCGGCCGGCTGGTCGTGTGCACCGGAGGAAGAAGGCGTCGACTGGAATTGCAAACTATCCGGACCGGACCCTCAAGGTCTTCCACGGCCGGTGAAAGACGAGGAATCGGAGCCTTTGATAACGTCTTCGTTTTCCTACACGCAGGAACAATTGTTCCAAAACATGCTGGCCAAATCCACGATCGATCCCTGGGCCATATGCAGCCCGCAACTCGGCCCGCCACCGAAACCGGCGGCACCGCTTTCACCGGACGAGACGCCGATCGTCATCGATGCCAATTACACCGACATTTTCCAAAAAGAGATCGTCAGCCTGAAAGGCAATGTCGATGTCACTTGGGCAAATCGCAAGATCTATGCAGAAGATGCAACCTACGATACGGTTTCGACCACGCTGTCGGCGAAAAGCAACGTCTACTACAGCGACCAAAACCTCTCACTGTACAGCGACAGCGCTCATCTCACGCTCGATACGAACGAAGGCCGCCTGCGAAATTCACTGTTCGTTCTCGACAACGTTCCAGCACGCGGACGCTCCACTCAGGTCGATGTCGAAAGCAAGAACCGAATGCGGTTTCAAGATGTTGCCTACACCACCTGCGCTCCCGGCAACCAGGACTGGACGATGGAGGCGTCCAAACTAAACATCGACCGGGAATCCGGCGTCGGTGTCGCCAAGGATGCCTGGCTGGAAATCAAAGGCGTGCCGGTCTTTTATACCCCCTACATTGAATTCCCGATCGACGACCGGCGAAAATCGGGCATCCTGGCTCCCACTTTCGGCAGCACCGATCAAGCCGGCTTCGGTCTTACCATTCCCTATTACTGGAACATTGCCCCCAACTACGATGCCACCATCGCACCGCGCTACATGACCAGACGCGGCTTTCTGCTGGGAGGGCAGTTTCGTTATCTGAGCAAAATGACTCAGGGCGAAATAGCGGCTGAAGTGGTGCCGTACGACCAGGTGAGCAAAAAAACCCGCGGCGCCATCTCCACACAGAACCGAACCCGCTTTGCGCCGAATCTGAACGCTGATTTCGATCTGAACTACATATCCGACAACGACTATCTGAACGAGATCGGCAACAGCCTGGTGGTCACCAATTTCAAACACATCAGAAGTCGAGCCAACCTGCGCTACGACCCGGACTGGATGTCGCTGCAGGTCCGAGTCGAAAACTATCAAACGATCGACCCAAGTATCAGCCCAAGCAATCGTCCTTATCGATTGTTGCCGCGGATTCGCGTGGACACGAGCGAACGACAGCTTTGGGATCTCGACGGCCGCTTCAGAATGCGCAGCGAGTATGTGTTCTTTCAGCGCAACAATACCGTCACCGCCAATCGCATCGACCTGAGACCCGAACTCAACTGGCCAATCCGGACTGCAGGCGCTTTCGTCAAACCCAGCGTCACCGTGCAGACCACACAATATTGGCTGAACAACCAGAGTCCCGGCACGTCGGATACCATCACCCGGGTACTCCCGCTCATTTCCCTGGACAGCGGCCTCGTCTTCGAACGCGATACGACACTGGCCGGCAACCCTTACATTCATACCTTGGAGCCGCGCCTTTATTATCTGTATGTGCCGTTCACCGACCAGAACGATATTCCACTGTTCGACACATCGCAGAACGACTTTACCGCTCTGCAGCTGTTCCGCAACAATCGCTTCAGCGGCTCGGACCGAATCGGCGACGCCAACCAGATCACCGTAGGCCTCACATCGCGCCTCCTCGAATCGGCGACCGGGCAGGAACGGCTTAAAGCAACCATCGGCTCGATCGTCTATTTCAGAAACCGCGACGTTACCCTGCAACCGACCGATCTGACCGAAACCTCGACCATCTCGAACGTCATCGGCGAGCTCAACGCCCAGATCACCGATCACTGGTCGTTTCGTTCGGGTCTTCAATGGGATCCGCCAAACAGCGAAATCGACCGCGCTCAGGTTGCCTTACGGTACAGAGACGTACCGGAAAAGATATTCAACCTCGCCTACCGGTTTCGCCAAAACCAAAACAAACAGCGGATCAATGAAACAGTCATCAATCAGATCGATACATCGTTCCGCTGGCCGGTCATTACCGATTTGCATCTCGTCGGCCGCTGGCAGTTCTCTTTTCGCGACGACTCGACACTGGAAAGTTTCCTGGGAATCGAAAAAGACAGCTGCTGCTGGCGCTTTCGAATCCTCGGACGACGCTGGATCACCAACATCAACAACAGGATCGTCGGCACAGCACAGCCCAACGTCGGCGTCTTCTTTCAACTGGAGTTGAAAGGCCTGGCCAGCTTCGGCGACAGCGTCGATAATTTTCTCGAACGGCATATTTCAGGCTACGAGATTCCCAAATACTGAGGTCAGTGGTCAATACTAGTACAGCGATGCGTAAGTTTCTAGCAAAAAATGTAGGTTGGGTTAGGTGCGCTTGTTACCGATACATCAAGCTTCCACTTGAATGTGAGCGCACCGTAACCCAACAATCAACTGCCAGTTATTTATGCATCGCCGTACTAGCTGTTTTCCGATACCCGATTAATTGAATCAATCATGCTGAATAAACAATACCGTTCCGCATTCCGGCGCACACTTCTTCTTGCCTTCGGTTTTCTGGCTGCCTTTTCGTGCGCCGCACAACAGGTCGATCGCATCGTGGCCGTCGTCGAAGACGGCGTTATTTTGGAAAGTGAGCTCAACCGGCAAGTCGCCAGCGTCAAAACCAGGCTGGCTGCCAGCAATACACCTTTGCCGGGCGACGACATCATCCGCAGACAAGTGCTGGAGCGATTGATCATCGACAAACTGCAGCGACAGCTGGCCGACCGGTCGAACATTCGCATCGATGATCAGACCCTGTATAACTCGATGGTCGAGATTGCTCAGCGCAACAATCTCAGCCTCGAGGAATTCCGGCAGGCCCTGCAGACGGAAGGCATTCGTTATGAGGATTTTGTCGAGGAGATGCGCAATGAACTGATCATCCGACGGCTGCGCGATCAATTCATCACCAGCCAGGTAAAAGTCTCGGACGGGGAAGTGGAGCATTACCTGGAAACCCAGGATCAACCAGGAAGTGACCGGAACGTACAATACCAGGTCGGTCATATTCTCATTGCCACACCTGACGGTGCTTCCCCCGATCAGATTCAGGCCGCCCGCGAAAAAGCCGAGCGCATCATTGCCGAGCTCGAGGAAGGCGCCGATTTCAGCCAAACGGCCATCCGCTATTCCAACGGCGCCCAGGCGCTCGCCGGCGGCGATCTCGGGTGGCGAACGCTGGGACAGATTCCCACCCTGCTGGCCGACAAGGTCATCCACATGCAGGAAGGCAAAATAGCAGGGCCGATCCACAGCCCGAGCGGGTTCCATATCATCAAGCTGTTGGGGCGAAAAGGCGGCGGCGGCAAACACATCGTCACCGAAACCCATGTCCGCCACATCCTGCTCAAAACCAGCGAGCTGTTCAACGACGAAGATGCCCGAAACCGTTTGTTGGATTATAAGAAGCGGATCGAGGAGGGCGCCGATTTCGCCGCTCTGGCACGCGCCCATTCCGATGACAAAGGCTCCGGACTGAAAGGCGGAGACCTTGGCTGGGTGACGCCGGGCACGCTGGTGCCGGCATTCGAAGCAGCAATGAACGCACTGGCCATCGATCAGCTCAGCGAGCCGGTGCAAACCCAGTTCGGCTGGCACCTGATCCAGGTCCTCGGCCGCCGCGAACGCGACGATACTTCCGAATACAAAAAGGCGCAGGCACGTGCAGCCATTCGGCAACGCAAAATAGAAGAAGAAACCGAACTCTGGCTGCGCCGCCTGCGCAGCGAGGCATATGTGGAAATCAGGCTTGGGCGATAGCCTAAGCCGAAGCAACGAGCCCAAAGGTTGAAGACGTTCATACCACGCATCGTCCTCACCGCCGGCGAACCGGCCGGCATCGGCCCGGATTTGTGCGCATTGATTGCACAGCAACCTTATCTTTGCGAGCTGGTGGCCGTCACCGATCCCGGCTTGCTCATAAACCGTGCCAAAACACTCGGCTTATCGCTGCACTGCCCGACTGTCGATCTGTCCACCTCACCGGAACTGCACCGGCCCGGCACGATGAACGTGCTGCCCACGCGGCTGCAGAAGTCAGCCCGCTGCGGTGACCTGGATGCTGGTAATGCTGCGTTCGTGTTGCAGAGCATCGAACAGGCAGCCCGACTCTGTCGCACCGGGGACGCTCATGCACTGGTCACCGGACCGGTTCATAAAGGCATCATCAACGATGCCGGGATTGCATTCAGCGGCCACACCGAATACCTTGCCAAATTAACCGGGGGTCACCCGGTAATGATGCTGACTGCGCCCGGACTGCGCATCGCCCTGGCGACCACACATCTACCGCTCGCGGCGGTCAGCCGGGCGATCACTTTCGAGCGCATCCACACCGACCTCACAGTACTGCACAACGATCTCAGAACCCGTTTTTCACTCGATCGGCCGCGAATCGGAGTCTGCGGCCTCAACCCGCACGCCGGCGAAGGCGGACATCTTGGTCGGGAGGAAATCGAGATCATCGAACCGGTACTGAAGATGCTCAAGAGTCAGGGGTTGCAGGTCGAAGGGCCATTTCCCGCCGATACCCTGCTCACCCCGGAACGAATCAAACACCTGGATGCGGTACTCGCCATGTATCACGACCAGGGACTGCCGGTGCTGAAATATGCTGGCTTCGGGCAAGCAGTCAACATCACGCTCGGATTGCCGATCATCCGCACATCGGTCGATCATGGCACCGCCCTGGAGCTGGCCGGCGGCGGTCGAATCAAAACCGGCAGCATGCAGGCGGCCATCCAAACCGCGATCGACCTCGCGACGAACCAGGCTCGGCAGACCGACTCATGACACATCGCGCGCGCAAACGCTTCGGTCAGCATTTTCTTCATGACCAGTCTGTCATCGACTGGATTTTGGCGGCAATCGACCCGCAACCCAATCAGCATCTGGTCGAAATCGGCCCGGGCAAAGGCGCCCTCACAGAGCGCCTGCTGCCACGCTGTCGCCGTTTGGATATCATCGAACTCGACCGCGATCTGGTCGCTCTGCTTCGCAACCGGTTCGCCGACCACGATCGACTGTCAATCCACAGCGCCGATGCACTGCGCTTTGATTTTTCCAAGCTAAGCGCAACCGACGAAAAACTCCGCCTGATCGGCAACCTGCCATACAACATCTCCACACCGCTGCTGTTTCATCTGGTCGATCATCGCCACTGCATCGCCGACATGCACTTCATGCTGCAAAAAGAGGTCGTCGACAGACTGAGCGCCGGACCCGGCAGCAAACGATACGGAAAGCTGAGCGTGATGATACAATATCACTATCAGGTGGAACAGTTGTTCGACGTGCCCGCAGAGCACTTTGAACCGAAGCCGAAAGTCCTATCCGCCATCGCCCGACTCGTCCCGCACAAAGCGCCGCCGGTCCTGGTAGACAATCTGAACAGGCTGCAGCAAGTGGTCACACAGGCGTTTTCGCAGCGGAGAAAAAATCTGCGCAACGCATTGAAACCCCTTTTTTCGGAAACCGAAATCAAGGCGTTGCACATTGATCCGGCCGCGCGCGCGGAAACACTGGGGCTCGAGGATTTTGCACGCCTGAGCAACTACCGATCGAAGCATTCCAAAGAAAACAACCCCACTTGACGAACCTTTCACCATTAACGTTAACATTGAGCAAGGTACTAAGTATGAAGACAGCCCTATCGATCCTGATGATTGCCGTCACCCTTTTGCTGACTGGCTGCGACCGGGGAAAATCCGGCCTGGAACAGGCATTGGCAGAAAACTTTCGCGACGACCAGGACCTGAAAGATTACAAGATCGACCCCGATGACATGGCGGAGTGCGTCGCCGACAAAATCTCGAGCGCCATCCCCGGGCTGCCGGGCGCGCCCCAACGCAAAGCCTATTTCGAAGCCTATACGAAAATGGTCAAGGTGACAGCCAATAAGGAAAACCCGCAACCGGTGCTCGAAGAAAACAAAGAAGTGTTCGGCTCCGTCAGAAAAGCGCGGGAGGCTGCCTTCGGTATCACCGCGCACGTCCTCGATTGTATGGGCGAGCTCGTCCAGCAGCAAGGAGCTCCTTGACCACAACATCGATGTAAAATTGTGAGTAGGCAACAACAATGCGTTTACTACACACCATGATCCGGGTCGGCAACCTGGAAAAATCCAAGCAATTCTATTCCGAACTGTTGGGAATGAAGCTGCTGCGGCAGCTGGAGTATCCGGACGGGCGATTCACGCTGGCCTTTATGGGGTATGGCGATGAAAAAGATCACACCGTCCTCGAACTGACGCACAACTGGGATACGAGCGAATACGACCATGGCAATGCCTTTGGCCATATCGCCATCGAAGTCGACGATGTCTACGAAGCGGTCGAGCGAATCAAACAGCAAGGCGGCAAAGTGGTCCGTGAAGCCGGCCCGATGCAGCACGGCACCACGGTTCTCGCTTTTGTCGAAGACCCGGATGGCTATAAGATCGAGTTGCTTAGCCCGGAGGCGACTGGAGGTTAACCAACTGCTTCCTTCGCTGCTCGCGAAATGGTGCGCACGACGCATCCTACGGTTGACACTGTGATGCAAACGAATGTAGGGTATGCGCCGTGCGCACCAGCCGACGCTACGACCGACTCGAGCGATCGACCCAACCCGCGTACAGGCCTTTTACCGGCCTGTCGGCAAACTTCGCCAGCCGTTTCAGCGCATCGACCTTGTCGCTGCGGTCGACCTTGGCACGGCCGAGCGCAGTATGGAGAACGTCGATGGTTTTGTCATAGGTCGTCCGATCGACTGGATATGGTGTGCCGTCCTTGCCACCATGAGCGAACGAAAAACGCGCCGGATCACGAACGCTGGTCGGTGTGCCGTAGATCAATTCTGCGGTCAATGCCAGTGCGCGCAAGGTTTTTGCTCCGACACCCTGTATGCTGAGTAAACTTTGGAAATCGGCCGGCGCCTGTTCATAGGTTTTCAGTAGAATTTTTTTGAGATAACGGGGATCGATGTCTTCATGGCGCACCCAATGGCGCCGCGGCATCACCAGTTCCGGCAGTCGCGTGAAGACTCGTTCGGTCTCCCGATCAGGCCGGGCGGCCAATTCGGTCACCCGACTTCTCGCCGCCTCGCTTTCGTGCGCCACGAAATTGAGCGTATTGCCGCGGTGGTCGCAACAGATGGCCGCATGCGGTTCGTCGACGAAATCGGTGGCATCATCGCCCAGCCAATGGTAGCGGCGGGCCATGCCGTTGCCTTCGTTCATCCCCTGCTGCACCACGCACCAGCGACCGCTGAGAGTAAAGAAAAAGGCGTGATGGTAGATTTGGTAGCCGTCCTGGAGCGCCGAACTGTCGACCTTGGCCGAGAGCCGGCTGGCCTTGATGAGAGGCGCAGCGTCATTTCCGTTCCGGCCGCAGTGTCTTTCGATCTCCTCGGGCGTGCGGCGGGAAACCCGTCCTTTGCCACCGGCCACAAAAAAGCCCAGGTCCCGCTCCAGCCCCTTGATGCCCTCCTTGACGGCGCCGCATGTCGTCGTGGTGATACCGCTGGAATGCCAGTCGAAACCGAGTACGCAGCCAAAGGCTTGGAACCAGAACGGGTCGGCCAGGCGCTGCAGCGCGCCTTCCGCACCGCATTCCGCCACCAGATGGCAGACGATCTCGCGCGCCAGCCGCTTCATGCGCTCGAACAGCCACCGCGGCGCTTTGCCGCCGTGGAGAGGGAGTTGACTAAAGCCCGTGCGCATGGGTCAACCGTTTGTTGGTTGCATTCGCTTGCTTTTTTATCAATGCAGTGACCGCAAAGGCCGATAGCAAAACATCTTGCCTGAAATTATAACGCCCTACCAGCCAAAAGGGCTGGAATTTTCGGACACCGTAAAGGGAGCAAGCCGCACCGGAACCAGAATATTGGCATTTCACGACCGCTATTCTGTTTACAGCCAATCTGTTTATAATAACGTACGCCACGCCATCGGACTTTCTCGACATGAGCGCCGACCCTCAATTCAACCGTACAAGCCTTGTCAAAGCGACCATCGCCTTCAAGCATGCCTTAAGCACTATGCGCATTCCGCCTGTGCCCGCATTCCTCGTCGCGGCTTTGCTTCTCGGCATCGTCTACCAACTCTTTGCGATTGATACGATCAGCGAATACAACCGATACATCGATGATCCGTCCGGTCTCCAGACCACAGAAGAAGATCATCCGCCGCAGCTGATTTTCGCCAAAGCGTACTCTCTCGACACTCAGGGACGGTACCAAGAAGCCCTGAGCCTCTATAACAGCATCGAATATCAGAACGACCAAACGCTGCGGGAGCGCGTGAAGTACAACATGGGGACCATCTATCTTCGGGAAGCGGCAAAATTGTGGAATGCCGAGGGCGTCGAAGCGTATGCCCGGGTCAATACACTGTTGGAGCTGGCCGAGACGGCCTTTCGGGAAGTCCTGCGACTGAACGATCAAAATTGGGATGCTCGCTACAACCTGGAATATGCACTGCGGATCCGGCCGCCGGCGAAAACAGTAGAAAAAGCGGATTGGAAAGGGAGGAAGCGCAGCGTCTATGCGGTTTTCCCAGGCATTCCCGGAGGCGGGCCGTAATGCGTCGGCGCTTATTCGAACGCAGCTACCGCTTCTGGCTTCCGCTGCTCGCGCTCGTCGTTCTGTTGTTCACTTATGCGCGCCCTACGCTGCCGATCAAGCAGAACGTATATCGTTATCTGTTTGTGATCGATATTACTCAGAGCATGAATGCTCGGGACTACCACGTCGAGTGGATGCCGGCAGATCGGCTGTCGTTTGCCAAAGAGTCTCTGCGCCGCGTGCTGCATGATTTGCCGTGCGGTTCGCGAGTGGGACTCGGTCTGTTCACCACCAAGAATATCATGCTCTTGTTCGAACCGATCGA
>Ga0114931_10004590_pt1 | contig 17236 bp, 14 predicted proteins | sample 2SBtaG_FD_89579 | JGI IMG/M metagenome (GOLD analysis project Ga0114931, IMG submission 89579) | Deep subsurface microbial communities from Kolumbo volcano to uncover new lineages of life (NeLLi) - 2SBTROV14_V59a metaG | ecosystem: Environmental > Aquatic > Marine > Volcanic | place: Kolumbo...
CTGCCCCGTGGCGGCGAGGATCTCGGCCGCGGCCTGATCGAGCCCGGCCTGCTTTCGCGAGGTGATCGCGACCTTCGCACCCTCGCGGGCGAAGGCCGTGGTGATGGCCTGGCCGATCCCGCGGCTGCCTCCCGTCACGACCGCGGTGCGACCCTGTAGACGTCCTGCCATGAATGCCTCCCGTGCGGCGTGTCCCCTCCATAAGGAGGCCGGGCGCGCCTCGCTGCCGCACCCCCTGAGAGCGCGGCGACACGGGCATCGCCGGGGGATCCGTCAAAGTTGACTCTTGAGTATACTTTGGTTAGTTCGGGCCCATGAAGCTGTCCGCCCAGGAAGAATACGGTCTGCGCTGCCTGGTCCAGGTGGCGATCGCCGCTGATGCGGAGCCGGTGCAGATCACCGAGGTCGCCGAGCGCGAGGGGCTCTCCCCCGAGTATGCGGCCAAGCTCCTGCGCGTGCTCCGCAAGGGCGGGCTCGTCACCAGCGTCCGTGGCGCGGGCGGCGGCTACCGGCTCGCCCGGCCCGCCGCCGAGATCACCGTGTCCGAGGCGATCGAGGTGCTCGACGGGCACCTCTTCAACGACGGCTTCTGCGACAACCACACCGGCCGCGGCGCCGTGTGCGTCCACTCCAGCGCCTGCTCCATCCGGGGCCTGTGGAAGTGGATCGGGCTGGCGCTCGAGCGCGTGCTGGAGCAGATCACCATCGCCGATCTCGCGCACGGCGAGGTGGCGATCGCCGCGCAGCTCCGCGACGCTGCCCGACCCCCCTTCCGGGCCCCCGCCGACAGCGCCGAGCCTGCGAGGAGCAGCCGATGACCACGACCCCAGAACAGCTCGTCGCGGACGACAACGAGTACAAGTACGGCTTCGAGACCGCGGTCGACCAGGACATCGTCCCGCCGGGCCTCGACGAGGGCGTGATCCGCCTGATCTCCGAGAAGAAGGGCGAGCCCGAGTGGCTGCTGCAGTGGCGCCTGTCCGCCTACCGCTCCTGGCTGAAGATGACCGAGCCCCACTGGGGCTACGGCGAGTACCCGCCCATCGACTACCAGGCGATCAGCTACTACGCAGCGCCCAGCCAGAAGAAGAAGCTCGAGAGCCTCGACGAGCTCGACCCCGAGATCAAGGCCACCTTCGACAAGCTCGGCATCCCCATCGAGGAGCAGAAGATGCTCGCCGGGGTGGCGGTCGACGCGGTGTTCGATAGCGTGAGCGTCGCGACCACCTTCAAGAAGAAGCTCGGCGAGATGGGCGTGATCTTCATGCCGATCTCCGAGGCGGTCCGCGAGTATCCCGAGCTCGTCAAGAAGTACCTGGGCAGCGTGGTCCCGGTGAACGACAACTTCTTCGCCGCGCTGAACAGCGCCGTGTTCACCGACGGAAGCTTCGTCTTCGTGCCCACGGGCGTGCGCTGCCCGATGGAGCTGTCCACCTACTTCCGCATCAACGCGCGGAACACGGGGCAGTTCGAGCGCACGCTGATCATCGCCGAAGAGGGCGCCTACGTGAGCTACCTCGAGGGGTGCACCGCCCCCCAGCGCGACGAGAACCAGCTCCACGCCGCCGTGGTGGAGCTCGTGGCGCTCGACGACGCCGAGATCAAGTACTCCACCGTCCAGAACTGGTACCCGGGCGACAAGGACGGCAAGGGCGGCATCTACAACTTCGTCACCAAGCGCGGCAAGTGCCTCGGCGCCCGCAGCCACATCTCGTGGACCCAGGTCGAGACCGGCTCGTCGATCACCTGGAAGTACCCGTCCTGCCTGCTCGTCGGCGACGATTCGGTGGGCGAGTTCTACTCGGTCGCGGTCACCAACAATCGCCAGCAGGCCGACACGGGCACCAAGATGATCCACATCGGCGCCCGCACTCGCTCGACGATCATCAGCAAGGGCATCAGCGCCGGCCACGGCCAGCAAGCCTACCGCGGCATGGTGCAGGTGATGCCGAAGGCGCGCGACGCGCGCAACTACACCCAGTGCGACTCGCTGCTCCTCGGCAGCGAGTGCGGGGCCCATACCTTCCCGACCATCGACGTCCGCAACGCCAGCGCCCAGGTGGAGCACGAGGCGACGACGTCCAAGATCGGCGAAGACCAGCTCTTCTACTGCCGCCAGCGCGGCCTGTCCGAGGAAGACGCCGTCAACCTGATCGTGAACGGCTTCTGCAAGGAGGTCTTCCGCGAGCTCCCGATGGAGTTCGCGGTCGAGGCCCAGAAGCTGCTCGGCGTCACCCTCGAGGGCGCCGTCGGCTGACGGCCCGGGAGTCCGAATGCTCGAGATCCGCAACCTGCACGCCCGGGTGGACGGCAAGCCCATCCTCGAGGGCATCGACCTGACCGTGAAGCCCGGCGAGATGCACGCCATCATGGGCCCGAACGCGTCGGGCAAGTCCACCCTCGCCAAGGTGATCACCGGCCGCGCCGAGTACGAGGTCACCGAGGGCTCGGTCACCTTCGACGGCCAGGACCTGCTCGCCCTGGAGCCCGAGGACCGCGCCCGCGCGGGCATCTTCATGAGCTTCCAGTACCCGGTCGAGATCGCCGGGGTCACCACCGGCTACTTCCTGCGCGCCGCCCTCAACGCGATCCGCGCCTCCCGCGGCCAGGAGGAGCTCGACGCCTTCGACTTCCTGAAGGTCGCCAAGGACAAGATGAAGCTCGTCGGCATGAAGCCGGAGCTGCTCAACCGGCCCGTGAACGTCGGCTTCTCCGGCGGCGAGAAGAAGCGGAACGAGATCTTCCAGATGGCGATGCTCGAGCCGGTGCTCGCGATCCTCGACGAGACGGACTCGGGGCTCGACATCGACGCCCTGCGGACCGTGGCCAACGGGGTGAACGCCCAGCGCAGCCCCGAGCGTTCGGTGATCGTCATCACCCACTACCAGCGCCTGCTCGACTACCTCGAGCCGGACTTCACCCACGTGCTGATGGGCGGCCGCATCGTGTACTCGGGCGGCCCCGAGCTCGTCGGCAAGCTCGAGGAGCACGGGTACAAGTGGGTCGAGGAACACGTCGCAGCGGGGGCGCGATGACCGCGAGCAACCAGGCGGTGCGCCACTGGGAGCGCGTGTTCTCCCAGCGGCAGGAGCAGGGCGAGGCCGACTGGCTCGCCACGCTGCGGTCCGAGGCCTTCGAGCGGTTCACCGCCCAGGGCTTCCCCCGCGCGAAGTCCCCGAACTGGCGGCACACGAACGTCGCGCCGCTGGCCCGCGTGGCCTTCGAGGTCGACAAGGGCGCCGCGCAGCCGGTCGACCCGAGCACCCTGCCGGCGCTCCCCGGCGCCGCAGCGCGGCTCGTGTTCGTCGATGGCCACCTGCGCGAGGACCTGTCCACCCTGCCCGCGGTCGACGGCCTGAACGTGGCGTCGCTCCGCGAGGCGCTGTCCTCGGGTGACGGCGACCTGCAAGAGCTGCTGCGCACCGGCAGCCCGCGCCCCAACGGCTCCTTCGTGGCCCTGAACACCGCGCTCATGGAAGACGGTGCCGTCGTTCGCGTCGACCGCGGCGCGAAGATCGACGGCCCGATCCACCTCGTGTTCGCCACCACCGCGCTCGGCGCCCCGGCGGCCACCAACCTGCGCAACCTCGTGGTGGCCGGCGCTCTCGCCGAGGTCACCGTGGTCGAGCACTACATGGGCCCGGCGGGCGCGGCGTGCTTCACGAACGTCGTCACCGACGTGGCCTGCGGGCCCGGGAGCCAGGTGCTCCACGCCCGGCTGCAGGAGGAGGGCGACGAGGCGTGGCACGTCGCCGAGGTGCGGGCCCACGTGGGCCGCGATGCGCACCTCGTGTCCCTGTCGATGGCGAGCGGCGCGCGGCTGTCCCGCACCGGCATCCACGCGGTGCTGGACGGCGAGGGTGCCCAGGCTGACCTGCTCGGGCTGTACCTCGGCCGCGCGGCCCAGCATCACGACCACACCACGCTCATCGAGCACCGCGCGCCTCACGGCACCAGCCGCGAGGTGTACAAGGGCGTGCTCGACGACAGGGCCCGCGGCGTGTTCACCGGGATGATCGAGGTCGCGCCGGGCGCCCAGAAGACCAACGCCACCCAGTCCAACCGCAACCTGCTGCTGTCCGACGGCGCCCACGCCGACTCCGAGCCGATGCTCGAGATCCACGCCGACGACGTGAAGTGCGCCCACGGCGCCGCCATCGGGCGGCTCGACGACGACGCGCTGTTCTACATGCGGGCCCGCGGCATCGGCGTGGCGGAAGCGCAGCGGCTGCTCGCCCGCGCCTTCGCCGCCGATGTGGTCGAAGGGATCCACGACGAGGGCCTGGCCGCCCTCGTGCAGGAGCGGCTCACCACCTGGCTGGACGCCGCGCGCTTCGGGAGGGACGCATGAGTGTCGAGGCCTCCACCCACCGCAACGCGGCGCCCGCCGCGGTCCCCTTCGACGTGGCGGCCGTCCGCGCGCAGTTCCCCATCCTGGGCGAGCGGGTGCGCAGTCGGTCCCTCGTGTACCTGGACAACGCGGCGACCACCCAGAAGCCCACCGCAGTGATCGAGGCGCTGTCGTCGTACTACGAGCATGACAACGCCAACGTGCACCGTGGCGTGCACGCCCTGTCCGAGCGCGCGACCACCGCCTACGAGGGTGCCCGCACCGCGACCGCGCGGTTCCTGGGTGCCGACCCGACCGAGATCGTGTTCACCCGCGGCACCACCGAGGCGATCAACCTCGTGGCCAACGCCTGGGGCGGCGCGAACATCGGCGAGGGCGACGAGATCGTGCTCACCGCCATGGAGCATCACAGCGACATCGTCCCGTGGCAGATGCTGCGCCAGCGCACCGGGGCGGTGATCAAGGTGGCGCCCATCTCCGACGCGGGCGAGCTGGACCTCGACGCCCTGCGGGAGCTGGTCACCGAGCGCACCCAGCTCGTCGGGTGCGTGTTCGTCTCCAACGCGCTGGGCACGATCAACCCGGTCGCCGAGGTGATCCGCATCGCCCACGACGCCGGCGCGAAGGTGCTGCTCGACGCCGCGCAGGCGGTCGCCCACGTGCCCATCGACGTGCACGCCCTGGACGCCGACTTCCTGGCCTTCTCCGGGCACAAGCTCTACGGCCCCACCGGCATCGGCGCCCTGTACGGCAAGGCCGATCTGCTGAAGGCGATGCCGCCGTGGCAGGGCGGCGGCGAGATGATCCTCTCGGTCACCTGGGACAAGACCACCTACAACCGCATCCCCCACAAGTTCGAAGCGGGCACCCCGAACATCGCGGGCGCGGTCGGTCTCGGCACCGCGATCGACTGGCTCCGGGACGTCGGGCTGGAGGCCGCGGCCGACTGGGAGCAGGAGCTGGGTGCCTACGCCGCCGCGCGCCTGCAGGAGATCGAGGGCCTCTGCATCGTGGGCACCGCAGAGCACAAGGTGGGCGTGTTCTCCTTCCTGATCGACGGCATCCACCCCCACGACATCGGCACCATCGTCGACCGGCACGGGGTCGCGATCCGCACCGGCCACCACTGCACGCAACCGCTGATGAAGCGCTTCGGCATCCCGGCCACCGCGCGCGCCAGCCTGGCCGCCTACAACACCCGCGAGGACGTCGACCGACTGGTCGAGGCGCTGCGCGCCGCCCGGGAGGTGCTCGCGTGAGCGACCTGTCCGACCTGTACCAGGAGGTCATCCTCCAGCACAGCAAGGCGCCGCGGAACTTCGGCGTCGCCGAGCCCCACAACCACGACGCCGAGGGCTACAACCCCCTGTGCGGCGACGAGGTCCGGGTCACCGTCGACGTGCAGGACGGCGTCATCCAGGACGTGAAGTTCACCGGTCAGGGCTGCGCGATCTCCACCGCGAGCGCATCGCTGATGACCGAGACGGTCAAGGGCCAGCCCGTCGAGCGGGCCGAGGCGCTGTTCGAGCACCTGCGCGCCCTGCTGACTGGCGACGCGGAGCCCGACGAAGATCTCGGCAAGCTCCAGGTCTTCGTCGGGGTGCGGCAGTTCCAGATGCGCGTCAAGTGCGCCACCCTCGCCTGGCACACGCTGCATTCCGCGCTGAAGGGCGAGGACGACGTGGTGAGCAGCGAGTGAGCGCGGAGGAACCCATGGCCGAGACCGCCATCGACAAGGACGCCATTCGCGACAAGGTCGTCGAGGCGCTCCAGAACATCTACGACCCCGAGATCCCGGTCAGCATCTACGAGTTGGGCCTGGTCTACGAGATCGAGGTCGCCGACGACGGCTTCGTGCACATCCTGATGACGCTGACGACCCCGCACTGCCCCGAGGCCCAGTCCCTGCCGCTGCAGGTGGAGCTGGAGACCAAGTTCATCGAGGGGGTCACCGGCGTCGACGTCGAGATCACGTGGGACCCGCCCTGGGGCCCTGACCAGATGAGCGATGCCGCGCGGCTGGCGCTCGGCTTCTGAGCGTTCAGATCCGCTGGGCGAGGCCCAGGCGGGCGGCCGCCGCGGCGAGCCCGGCCTGCACGGCCTCCTCGCCGAGCTCCGAAAAAGGGCAAGAGCCTCGCGGAGGCGAAGGACATCGCCAGCATCGGAACGAGCGCCAACGAGGCCATCGACCCCGACTACCTGGCCGACCTGGACATCTGACGCGCCTTTGCGGTGACCGCTCCCACAGATAGGCTGTGGCCTCCGGAGGGTCTGCAATGGTTCGCATCGGCCACGCGTGCGTGTTCCTGGGTCTGCTGCTGCCCGGCGTCGCCTCGGCGTGGGACGCCGAGACCCACTACGCCTGGACCTACTACGTCGCCCTGCAGACCGGGTACACCGAGCGGCAGGCGCACCAGATCGCGAGCGCCGACCAGGCGATCGCCGACGACCCGGACACCGCGATCCAGCCCGCCGACTGGCGGGACCCGAGCACCGCGCTCGATCCGCGCGCGCGCCAGACCCTGCGCGACCTGCACTGCTTCGCGCCGGAGCTGAACGGGCCCCCGCGCAACGCGCTCGAGGTGCTCGGATGGGAGCCGGCGCTGCACGTGCCGCCCAGCAGCGAGGCCCGCCTGTGGACCCTGGCGGTCAAGACCGGCAACCCCGGACCGCTGGTGCACTACGTCCAGGACTGCGTGATCCACCGTCACTTCTCGGACCGGTTCGGCCAGGCCGCTGCCGGGAACTTCCCGAACTGGATCGCCAGCAGCGAGAAGGTCGCGCGGGAGATGACCTTCGAGACCGCGCGGGTGCTGGTGAAGTACGAGGAGGACGCCCTGGGGATCACCCCGCCGCCCGTCGACAAGAAGCGGCTGTTCGAGGTGCTCGCGAAGATCGCCGACGCCAACCCGGTGTACACCTCGGGGATCATCGGCGAGAACGGGCCCCCGAACCCGGTCGACTTCCTCGTGCAGAACCTGAAGGACGTCCCGCCGGCCCAGGCGGTGGCCAAGCGCGAGGCGCTCGAGCCGGCGCTCGCGAAGAACTTCGACACCGGTCGCCCCTCCATCGACACTGCGATCCGGACGATCGCCACCGCGATCCACGAGGACAAGGTGATGGGCCGCCTCCCCGGCTTCGACCCGGAGGGATGGGAGCCGCCGCCGCTGTCCTGGCTGCCCTACGACGTCGACAGCGAGGGCCGGCCGACGGGTGCGAACCCGCCGTGGAAGCTCGAACAGGCGGGCGTCTCGATATCGGGCGGCTCCGGCTTCGCGAAGGTCACGCCCCCCGAGGACGACGCCCCCGACCGGCTGTACACCATCGCGCTGCGCCAGCCCTACCTGCTCCAGGGCGTGCTCGACCTGCCGCCCGGCGGCGGCGCGCCGGTGCACGAGAGCTGCAAGGTCAGCGACACCGGCAAGTCCTTCGCGTGGACCAGCGACCAGCCCCAGGGCGACCACGCGATCGTCGCGACGATCTACCGGCCCGCGAGCGGGCTCGCCGAGCCTCTGAAGTGGACGTGCTCGGTGCAGATCCACGGCATCCAGTCGGCCTCCTCCGTGCTCGAGGCGCCGGCGCTGCCCCCGAGGACGATCGCGACCGAGACGCCGTCCTCCGACGGGGCCGGGCCCGTCGCGAAGCCCCTGGCCGACCTGGTCGCCGCCCGCGACGACGCGATGACCACCGCCGGCCGCGTCGCCACGGCGTGCAAGGCGGCCGCGAGCAGCCGGGAGGAGGCCACCGCCGACGAGGGCTCCCTCGGGGCGCGCATCGAGCGCGCGAGGACGGCGATGGCCCACGCCAGGGAGGCCGCGGCCTTCGTGCCGACGGTGCAGCAGAAGACCGAGGACGTGCTCGCCAAGGCACGCACCGACCAGCAGACCGCGCTCGCAAAGAAGAAGGAGGCCGAGACCGCGGTCCGCGCCGCGTGCGCCGCGAAGGGCACCCCCGCCGCCGGCGAGGCCGCGAAGAAGGTCGAGGCCGCGCGCCAGGCCGCCGAGGCCGCGAGCCTGGACCTCGACGCGCAGGTGAAGCGGATCGCGACCTGGCGCGACCAGGTGGACGCCCTCGCGCGCGAGGGCCGGCGCCTCCAGGACGCCGTGTGGGCCCTCGACCCCGCGCTCCAGACCCTCGAAGCCTCGGTGGACGGCGCCCGCGACGAGGTGCGCAAGCGCGCGAAGGACGCGACGCACCTGGGCGACCTGGCCAAGCGGGCCGCGGACACCGCCGCCGCCGCGGACACCGCCTGGCACGACGGCGGCAAGCCCCACAAGGCCAAGGCGGCCCTCGCCTCGGTGCAGGCGCTGCACGCCCAGGTCGATGCGGCCGCCGCCCACGCGGCCTGCGTGGACGAGGAGGCGAAGACGCTCGCCGCCCTGGGGGACCAGGTCTCTTCGTCCCTGGCCGACTCCGGGGACGTCGCCTCCGAGCGCGCCGTGCTCCAGAAGGACCTGCCCACCGCCGAGCTCTCCCAGGCGATGACCCGGCTGCTCGTGAAGGCGCGCGGGCTCCAGTCCGAGCTGTCCGACATCCACGACGACCTGATCATGGACAGCGACCACGCCACCCGGTGCAGCATGCCGTAGCGGGCGCCCTCAGTGCCAGGCGCCCCACCAGGTGCGGCGCGGGTCGCGTTCCACGACGGGCAGGTCGATCACCCGCTCGTCCGGGGTCGGGTGGCGCGGTGCCTGCTCCTCCAGCGCCTCCAGCCGCTCGATGCGATCGCGGGTCGCGGGGTGGGTGCGGAGCAGCGACGGGCTCATGTCGCGACCGGGCAGGCCGAAGAGCTGCTCGAGGAGGTTGCTCGGCTGCTCGATGCGCTGCAGCGCGGTGGCGAGCCCGTGCGCGTCGCCGGTGAGGCGGACCGCCCCGAGATCGGCATCGAACTCCCGCGCCCGGGACAGGGCCATCATCAGCAGCGCGGACAGCGTCGGCCCGGCCGCGAGCACCAGCGCGGGCAGGATCAGCTGCGGCTGGAACAGGCACATCCCGAACACCAGCAGGATCATCCCGATCTGACCGAGGAACCCGGTGTAGCGGGCGAGGCTGTCGGCCATCGCCATCACCACGAGGTCGCCGTGGGCGATGTGGCTCAGCTCGTGGGCGAGGACCGCACTCATCTCGCGGGCGTCCAGGCGGCGAATCAGGCCGTCGGTCACCGCGAGGCCCGGCTGGCGGCGCGAGCCGATGGAGATCGCGTTCGGGATCGGCGAGCGGATGTAGAACAGCTCCGGCGCCGGCACCTCGGCCCGCTCGGAGAGCACCTGCACGATCCGGAACAGCCCCGGCGCCTGCCAGGGCTGCAGGCGCTGGGCACCGTACATCCGGAGCACCATCCACGGGCTCACCCGGCTCGCGGCGAGGACCGCCACGACTGCGGTGCCGAGGCCGGCGAGCAGACCCCAGCCGCCCGCGATCAACCACCCGAGGGCGCCGGTCCACGCCGCCATCGCGAGCAGCAGCGCGACCGACTGCGCGAGGTTGCGCAGGCGCTGCAGACGCAAGCCGGATCGGGAGACCGCCATCGCGATCTCCGTAGCCCGGGCATCCGGCGGTTGCCTCGGGTCGAGCGCGCGGGGTAGGACGGGCGCCCATGAAGCCCATCGAGGTCCACAAGTTCGGCGGCACGTCCCTCGGCAGCGCCGAGCGGATCCGCCACGCGGCAGAGCTGGTCGCGCAGGCCGCCCAGCACGCGCGGGTCGCGGTCGTCGCCTCGGCGATGGCCGGCGTGACCGATCAGCTCGTCGGCGCTGCGGCAGACGCGGCCGCGGGAAACACCGAGCAGGCACTGCACGCCGTCGATGCCCTTCGCACGCGCCACCACGAGGCCCTGGCCGCCCTCGCCACGGAGGACGAGACCGGCGTCGACGCACAGATCGACCAGCTCCTCGACGAGCTGGAGGCGCTCCTGCGCTCGGTGGGACTGCTCGGCGAGATCAGCGCCCGAGTGCACGACCGGATCGTGGCGACCGGCGAGAAGCTGAGCGTCCGGCTCCTCGCCGCCGCGCTCCGCGCCCGGGGAGTCCACGGGGTCGCCGTCGACGCCGACACCTTCCTCGAGACCGACGGCCTCTTCGGCGCCGCCAACCCGCTCTCGGGCATAGCCGACCGCACCATCGCGGTCACCCTGCGCCCGCACCTCGACGCGGAGCGGATCCCGGTGGTCACGGGCTTCTGCGGCGGCGCTCCGGACGGGGCGACGACCACCCTGGGGCGCGGTGGCTCCGACCTGTCCGCGACGGTGCTCGCCGGCGCGCTCGACGCGGCGGAGGTGACGATCTGGACCGACGTGGACGGCGTGTTCAGCGCCGATCCGCGCATCGTCCCCGAGGCCCGGGTGCTGGAGCAGCTCAACTACCGGGAGGCCGGGGAGCTGTCCTACTACGGCGCCGAGGTGCTCCACCAGCGCACGATGATCCCCGTCGCGGCCAAGGGGATCCCGGTGTGGACGCGCAACTCGATGAACCCCGAGGCGCCGGGCACGGTGGTCGACGGCCGGTTCACCCCGGGCAGTCACCCGGTGAAGGGGATCAGCGCGGTCCGCGGCCAGTGCCTGCTCTCGCTGGAGGGCAAGGGCATGGCCGGGGTGCCCGGGGTCGCGGCGCGGATGTTCGGGGCGCTCGCGGCACACGGGATCAGCGTGACGATGATCAGCCAGTCGAGCAGCGAGTCGTCGATCTGCATCGCGGTGCCCGACCGCGACGCGGACGAGGGCGAGCGCCTGTTGAAGTCCGCCTTCCGCCCGGAGCTGTCCCGGGGCGACGTCGAGGAGATCGTGGTGCAGCGCCACGTGGGGCTGGTCGCCGCGATCGGCCTCGGCATGGCGCACACGCCCGGCATCGCCGCCCGCGTGTTCCAGGCACTGGGCCGCAAGCGGGTGAACGTGCTCGCCATCGCCCAGGGGAGCAGCGAGCTGAACGTGTCCATCGCCGTCGACCAGCGGACCATCGACACCGCGATCCGGTCGCTGCACCAGGAGTTCGGGCTGCACCGCCTCGACACCGGCGAGGACCAGGCGAAGGGCCTCGACCTGATGCTGCTCGGATGCGGGCAGGTCGGCCGGCAGCTCGTGGAGCTGGTGCTCGACCGCGAAGCGCAGGTCTTCGAGCGCTTCGGCCTCCGCCCGCGCATCGTGGCCATCGCCGACCGCTCGGGGTTCCTGTTCTCCCCGACGGGGCTGCCGTTGGACGAGCTGCGCGCCGCGCTGGACGCCAAGGCCGGTGGGCAGCGCCTCGCGAGCCTCCCCGGCGCCGTTGCCGCGAGCGACCCGGCGGAGATGGTGCGCCACGCCTGCCAGTGGCGGCTCGTCCGCCCCGTGCTCGTCGACGTCTCCGACGCCGACGCGAGCCACACCGCGTTCCTCGAGGCGCTCGACCTCGGGTGCGATCTGGTCAGCGCGAACAAGAAGCCCTTCGCCGGGCCGCTGCAGGGGTTTCACGACCTGCTCGCCCGTGCGGAGACCCACGGGCGGCTCGTCCGCGCCGAGGCCACCGTCGGCGCCGGACTGCCGGTGATCGACACCCTCGACGTCCTGCTCGCCACCGGCGACCTCCTGCGCACCGCGCGCGGCTGCTTCTCGGGCACGCTCGGGTTCCTCGTGACCCGCCTGCAGCAGGGCGCGTGGCTCTCCGAGGCCGTTCGCGAGGCCGTGGAGCTCGGCTACACCGAGCCCGATCCGGTCGCCGACCTCTCCGGCGCCGACGTCGCTCGCAAGGCGCTGATCCTGGGGCGCTTCAGCGGGCTGGTCCAGGACGACAGGCCGGTGCGGCTCACCGGACTGGTGCCGGAGGAGTGGGCGGGCATGGAGCGCGAGGCCCTCCTGGAGCGCCTGCAGACGCTGGACGACGACCTCGCCGCACAGGTCGCGGCGGCGCGCGAGGCCGGCAAGGTCCTGCGATACGTGGCCAACGTGCAGCCCGGGCGCGTGGTGGTCGGCCCCGAGGCCGTCCCCGCCGACTCGCCGCTGGGGATGCTGAAGGGGACGGACAACATGATCGTGTTCACCTCGGACCGCTACCACGACCGCCCGCTCGTGGTGCAGGGCCCCGGCGCGGGCGCCGAGGTGACCGCGATGGGCGTGCTCGGCGACGTGCTGCGCATCGCGGCGGAGCGGCGATGAGCGACCCGGTCACCGCCTTCGCGCCCGCGACCGTGGCCAACCTGGCCGCGGGCTTCGACGTGCTCGGCCTCGCTATCGACGGGCCCGGCGACCGGGTCACCGCACGGCTCGTGCCCGGCGAGAGCGTGCGCATCGCGGCCATCGAGGGCGACGGCGGCCAGCTCCCCCACGATCCCGAGCAGAACACCGCCTCGGTCGCCGCCGCCGCCACCCTGCGCAAGGCGGGGGTCACGGCCGGCGTCGAGCTCGTCCTCCACAAGGGCCTGCCCATCGGCTCGGGCCTCGGCTCCTCGGCAGCGAGTGCGGCCGCGGCCGCCTTCGCGGTCAACCGGCTCGTCGGCAGCCCCCTGCGCAAGGGGGAGCTGATCGAGCCGTGCCTGGAGGCCGAGGCGGTGGTCTCGGGCCGCCACGCGGACAACGTCGCGCCAGCGCTGCTCGGCGGACTCGTGATGGTGCGATCCACCGATCCGCTCGACCTCCTCCGTCTGCCCGTTCCCGAGGGCGTCACCGTGGTCGTGGTCACCCCCGACTTCGAGCTGCAGACGAAGATGGCGCGCGCCGCGCTGCCCGACACGGTGTCGCTGCCCACCATGGTGCGGGCGAGCGCGAACCTCGCCGGCTTCGTCGCCGCGTGCTTCTCGGGCGACTTGCCGCTGCTCGCCCGCTGCCTCGTCGACGAGGTGGTCACCCCCGCTCGGGCCAAGCTGATCCCCGGGTGCGAGGCGGTGATCCGCACCGCGCTGGACGCCGGGGCCATCGGGAGCAGCATCAGCGGCGCCGGCCCGTCCGTGTTCGCCCTGTGCCTCAGCCCGCGCTCGGCGCGGGAGGTCGCGGCGGCGATGCAGGCGGCCTTCACCGAGGCGGGGCTGGCCTCGAGCGCGGTCACGAGCCACGCCGACTGCCCCGGAGCGAGGACCCTGTGAGCACCGTGTCCTGGACCCTGCGCTGCGCCGCCTGCGGCGCCGACTACGACGGCCTCGACCTGCGCTACCGCTGCGACTGCGGCGGCACCCTGGACGTCGTGCACGACCTGGAGCGCCTGCGCGGGCTCCCCCTGCTCGGCACCTTCGACCAACGCAAGCTCTCCCGTGACCCGGCCGACCGTTCCGGGGTGTGGCGCTTTCGCGAGCTGGTCCTGCCTCTGGACCCCGCGTACATCGCGACCAAGCCCGAGGGGAACACGAACCTCTACGACAGCCCGATCCTCGCCGGCTGGGTCGGCCTGGACGCGCTGCAGCTCAAGCACGAGGGCGAGAACCCGACCGGCTCCTTCAAGGACCGGGGGATGACCGCGGGCACGAGCATCGCCCGGCGCCTGGGGATGACCCGGGTCGCCTGCGCGTCGACCGGCAACACGTCGGCCTCCATGGCCAGCTACGCCGCCCAGTACGGGATGAAGGCCTTCGTGTTCATCCCCGAGGGGGACATCGCCTACGGCAAGCTCTCCCAGGCGCTGGCCTACGGGGCGACGACCATCCAGATCGCCGGCGACTTCGACGCGGCGATGGACCTCGTGCAGCAAGTGTGCGACGCCGAGGGGATCTACCTGCTCAACTCGGTGAACCCCTTCCGGATCGAGGGCCAGAAGGCGATCGGCTTCGAGTTGCTCCAGGACCGCGGGTGGCAGGTGCCCGACTGGATCGTCCTCCCCGGCGGGAACCTCGGGAACAACACCGCCATCGCCAAGGGCCTGCTGGAGCTGCACGAGCTGGGGCTGATCGACAAGCTGCCGCGGATCGCGGTGATCCAGGCCGCGGGCGCGAACCCGTTGTTCACCGCGTGGACCACGGGCGCCGACATCGCCCCGGTGCAGGCGCACACGCTGGCGACCGCGATCAAGATCGGCAACCCGGTCTCCTGGCGAAAGAGCCTGCGCGGGCTTCGGGCGACGAACGGCCTCGTCGAGCAGGTCACCGACCAGGAGATCCTCGACGCCAAGGCGCAGGTGGACGCCGCCGGCATCGGTGCAGAGCCCGCCTCCTGCGCCACTGTCGCGGGGCTGAAGAAGCTCGTCGCCGCGGGCACGATCGCGCCCGATGCCGAGGTGGTGGGCGTACTGACCGGGCACCTGCTCAAGGATCCGGACGTCGTCGTGCACTACCACCAGGGCACCCTCGACGGGATCGACAGTACCTATGCGAACGCGCCGATATCCGCCCCGGCCACCCTCGACGCCGTGCTGGTCATCGTCCGCCGCACCTGACTCCGCTCACCGAGGCGGTGCTGCTCGAGCCACCCGTGGAGCTCGATCCCGGGCACGTCGCCCATCATCAGGTCGCACAGGATCACGTCGAAGGCGACATGCGACGAACGATGGCGACGCCGAGCCCCGTTCCCCGCCCGTACGCCCTGGTGGTGAAGAACGGCTCGAAGATCCGGCCGAGGTGCTCGGGTGCCACCCCGGCACCACGAGCGGGTGGTCCAGCGAGACATCCATCCCAGCAGGATCGCCCGCCGCGTCTGAGGTATGACGGGGGCCCGCTCGGGAGGGCTCCATGGGTGACCTGATCCTCGCCATCGACCAGGGAACCACCGGCAGCACCGCGCTGCTGATCGACGCGGACGTGCGCGTGCTCGCCTCGCATAACGTCGAGTTCCCCAACCACTACCCGCGGCCCGGGGAGGTCGAGCACGACGTCGCAGAGATCTGGACATCGATCGAGGCCGCGGTGCGGGGCGCGCTCGCCAAGGCCGACGTCGGGCCCGAGCGCATCGCCGCCATCGGGATCACCAACCAGCGCGAGACCTCGCTGTTCTGGGACCCGGCGACGGGCGAGCCCATCCACCGCGCGCTCGTGTGGCAGGACCGGCGCACCGCCGACACCTGCCGGGCGCTGAAGGAGGCGGGCCACGAGTCGGAGTTCCACCACAAGACGGGGCTCGTCCTCGACCCGTACTTCTCGGGCACCAAGGCCAGGTGGCTCCTCGACCACGTGCCAGGCGCCCGAGCCCGCGCGGCGAAGGGGGAGCTGTACTTCGGCACCATGGACACCTGGGTCACCTGGCGCCTCACCGGCGAGCACGTGACCGACCCGTCCAACGCGAGCCGCACCCTGATGTACGACCTGCACGCGCTGGACTGGAGCGACTCGCTGCTTGGCCTCCTCGACGTGCCGCGCGCCTCGCTCCCCCGGGTCGGCCAGAGCAGCGAAGTGTACGGGACCACCCGCAACGTCCGGTTCCTCCCCGACGGGATCCCGGTGGCGGGGCTGATCGGGGATCAGCAGGGCGCGCTGTTCGGACAGGCGTGCTTCGACACGGGCATGGCCAAGTGCACCTACGGCACGGGCGCGTTCATCCTGCTGAACACCGGCGCCACCCCGCGCCCCTCGGGCAGCGGCATGCTCACGACCATCGCGTGGACCGTCGGCGGCCGCACCGAGTACGCGCTCGAGGGCAGCGCATTCATCGCCGGCGCCGCGGTCCAGTGGCTCCGGGACGGCCTCGGGATCATCACCGACGCCAGCGAGGTCGAGGCACTCGCCCGCTCGGTACCGAGCAGCGACGGCGTGTTCTTCGTCCCCGCGCTGTCGGGCCTCGGCGCCCCCCACTGGCGCCCCGAGGCCCGCGGGATCATCACCGGCCTGACCCGCGGCACCACCCGCGGCCACATCGCCCGCGCCACCCTGGAGGGCATCGCCCTGCAGATCGACGACATCCTGCGCGCCATGGCCGGCGATCTCGGCGCCCCCCTCGTGGAGCTCCGCGTCGATGGCGGCGCAGCCCGCAACGACCTGCTCATGCAGCGCCAGGCGGATCTGCTCGGCATCCCCTGCGTCCGCCCCCGCGTCCTCGAGACCACGGGCCTCGGCAGCGGCCTCCTCGCCGGCCTGGCCGTCGGCACGTGGAAGGACCGCGACGAGGTCGCCGCTGCCTGGTCCGAGGACCGCCGCTTCGCCCCCGCTGGCGACCCCACCGAGATCGCCGCCCTCCGCCAGGGCTGGACCGCCGCCACCGACCGCGCCTGAGCGGGGTCAGGCACTGAGGATTCGTCCGGGATCGGCCTGGCTGGCCCGTCGACGATCGTCAACATGAGCATTCCGCACGCTACGGCCGCTCCGTGCGCACCAGGCTCATCGTGAGCACCGGCTCGCCGTCGACCCCCTGCACCAGCTTGACCGGCGGGCCGGGGAGCTCCTTGCCGAACCACATCCGCGTGGTCGTCACCCGACCGTCCCTCGTCTGGGACAGTACGTACCGCCAGGCCTCGAACCGCCCCGCCGGCACCACGACGGTCGCGGCGTCGATCCGCGTCCCCTCGCGCGGGAAGTGCGCGTGCGACTCCAGCTCCGTCCAGGTGCTGGTCGCCGTCTTCTCCTCGCCCTGGGGCGTCCCGTCGAGGTCCGTCGTGGTGTCCCGCATGGTCGCGCCGGTCTCGGTCGTCGCGACGAACTCGGTGGTCTGGAGCACCGGCGGCTTGCCCTTCGGCTCGATCCGGTAGGTGAGGGTCGCGCCCGCGTGGAAGGTTCGCGCGAGGCTGCCCGGCGCGAAGGGTACCGGCGCCAGATCCGGCCCGATGTCGACGAGCTCCGACGGCGTGCCGGAGGACGGCGCCTGGGTGCGAACACCGCACGCCACCGCCACCACGACCATGGACAGCCACGCCGCACGATGCATCGACCACCTCGCGCTCGCATCCTACCCGGCTTTGACAGTCACTGCCCACATGAGGCCGCCACAAGACGGTTCTAACGGCAAAATTCGCGCGATCGACGCCGTGTCGCCTACATACATGAGTCAGGCAAAATTTCTTGATCTGACCC
>Ga0114931_10004591_pt1 | contig 17235 bp, 10 predicted proteins | sample 2SBtaG_FD_89579 | JGI IMG/M metagenome (GOLD analysis project Ga0114931, IMG submission 89579) | Deep subsurface microbial communities from Kolumbo volcano to uncover new lineages of life (NeLLi) - 2SBTROV14_V59a metaG | ecosystem: Environmental > Aquatic > Marine > Volcanic | place: Kolumbo...
CGATTTTCCCCGCAGGCGGTTTTGAAAATACGTCGAGGACGAAAATCGCTCCGGAACGCAGCAGTTTCGTGGGCGGGCAAATTTTCGGGAAATCTTTCATGAATTATTCAGGCTAGAAAGAGAATTTCTCTTACGAAATCCTTGATACAAAGGGAGGCGGGAAACCGTCTCCCTTTTTCTATATCAGAAATCCTTAAATTATGACAATCATAATAATTATTGAAAACTTAAATTTATATTTTAAGTTACTTTCCGTTCTTATTGATTTATGAAATTGTCTCATCGTCGTTTGTGTCTCCAGCTTGCTTCAGGCCTGTGCTTGATTGCATTGTCCGCCTGCACTCCCAGGCAATATGGCAGTGCAGACGATGACGGATCCGTTTCGCCTTCGCGTATCCAGCCGATATCTGCCTCAGTAACGGGTAAGAAGGGAAAGACGGATCAAAAAAACACCGATGTCGTGGGGATACCATCCATGGGAGGTCACTTGAAAATCGCAACGGCGGTGGAATCGGCATTGCGAAACAACATTGAGACAAAAATTTTCAAAGCCAGAGGAAAGGAAGCGGCTGCAGGAATCAACGCGGAGAGAGGGCAGTTCGACGTTGATTTATCTGGCGAGGGCACGACAGGCGTCAACGAGTTTTCCAATGGCGGCACCAGTCTCCAGGCGAATAAGCGCTTTATTACCGGGACATCCGTTCGAGTGGAAACCGGCACTCGATTTAACGAAAACCTGGATATCGGTGATGAACTCGGACAGAGCCGTTCATCCGATCTGGGAGTGAGACTGAGGCAGCCATTGCTCCGCGGCGCCGGCAGCAAATACAACAAATCCGGAATTGATCGAGCCAGGCTCGTGGCGGTTGCAAGCGATGTGAAAACCCAGGCCCAGATTTTTGAAACTCTTCGTCAAGTTGAATCAGCTTACTGGTCTGCATCGACCTATCAGGAACTGGTGTTGCTCCGCATGAACAGTCTCTCCAGAACCACGAGCATTGTGGAAGATGTCCAAGCTCGCTTGCAATTGGGGACCGCCACCAAAATTGATCTGTTAGAGGCTGAGGCGAGTCAGGCCCGGGCCAGGGCCCAACTGGTTCAGGCCAGAAAACTCTATCGCGATGAGATCGATCGAATTCAGGTTCTTCTGGGCATGGATCTGGAGACCGGCCACATGGTTTGGGAACTGGATGAAGTCACCAGAGAATTTGATCGACGCAGAGGCCCATCAGTCAAAAAAGTCTATGCAAACGCCATCGAAAACGCGCCGGAGATTGCTCTGTTGATCAACGCTGTGGAGCAACGCACCATCGAAGCGTTCAGAGCAAGAAAGGATAAGCTCCCCAGACTGGACATCGAGATGGACGGCCTGCAACGTCGCGAGGGAGGGAACGTTGATCCATGGGAGGCGGTTGGTCTGCTGAGGGTTTCCATGCCACTGGGAAACCGCCAGAGGAGGGCCGCGTTCGAGCAAGCCCAGGCGCGTTTGGAGCAGAGCCAACTTTCTAAATCAGATGGAGAATTGAAGCTGAAGCAGCGAATTTTTGAAGTGACCCGTCAGATTGAGACGGGCCGTGAAGAATTGAAAGTGGCTGAACAGTCCTTAAAAGTGAATTTGGCAAAGTGGAATGAACAGCTTGCCCGAAGCAAGGAGGGCCTGGTATCGACCCGGAGACTCCGCGAGTCAGAAGAAGAGCTTCGGGGAGCTGAAGTGACTGAGATAACTGCAAGATTGCGGCTGATTCTGGCCTGGTCTCTTTTGTCTCAATTGGATGGCTCGATTTCGCAACGCCTGGGCGTGGAACTGCATTCGAAGCAGGAGAGCTAGCCTGAATGATTCATGAAAGATTTCCCGAAAACTTGCCAGCCCACGAAACTGCTGCGTTCCGGAGCGATTTTCGTCCCCGACGTATTCTCAAAACCGCCTGCGGGGAAAATCGGTCCGCGCCTTGCATTTTCGCGGCCTGACGGCGTTTTAGAAAAACCCCATGAATAATTCAGGCCAGGTGTATTTATGAAATTTCCGATTCACCGTCAACTCGATGGTCATGACTGCGGGCCAACCTGCCTGCTCATGATTACGGATTTTTACGGGCGAAAGTTTTCAAAAGAGTATTTGCGCGGCCTCTGTTCCATCGGGCGGGAAGGCGTCTCGCTTCTCGGGATCTCCAATGCAGCGGAGCGAATCGGGATGAGGACCATGTCGGTAAGAGTCAGCTTTCAGCGGCTTCGGGATGAGGTTCTTCTTCCCTGCATCGTTCATTGGCGGAGTGACCATTTCGTGGTGGTATATAAGATATCAAAACGAAAAGTGTGGGTGGGGGATCCGGAACGGGGACTGATGGTCTATAGTCGCAGTCAGTTTTTGGAAGGTTGGCTGGGGGATTCACACAGAAAGGAGGGATCAAAGGGAATCGTGCTGATGCTGGAGGCGATGCCGGAATTTTATGAGGCACCGTTGGAAGCCGGCGCCGTGGCCGCCAAACAAGAGCGGGGTTTGTGGTTTTTTGCACGCTACCTGAATCCACACAAGAAACTGCTGCTTCAACTGGTGCTGGGAATGCTGGTGGGACTGGCCCTGGAATTGATGTTTCCTTTTATTACCCAGGCGGTGGTCGACTACGGAATCGGTAATATGGACATGGGACTCATCTATGTATTCCTCGGAGCCCAACTGATGTTGTCCTTGAGTCAAACCGCGGCAAGCATGATCCGAAGCTGGATATTTCTCCATGTGGGATCTCGCATCGGGATTTCGCTCATCGCAAACTTTCTTCAAAAAATGCTGCGATTGCCCTTGTCGTTCTTTGAAACGCGTACCGCAGGGGATGTGATGCAGAGGATTGAGGACCACGACCGGGTACGCAAATTCCTGACATCCAGCTCATTGAGCGTCTTGTTCTCAGTTTTAAGTTTTTTCGCTTTTGCGGCAATCCTGGCAATGTATCAGTGGACTATTCTCGTGGTTTTTCTGGGATTTACCGCAGTGGCTGTGGCGTGGATGGTGGTCTTTTTAAAGAAGCGCCGCGCCTTTGATCAGCAGCAGTTCGAACTGGATTCCAAAGAACAGGATCGCCTGGTTCAACTGGTTGACGGATCTCAGGAAATCAAAGTGCAGGGACTGGAAAAACAGAAGCGATGGGAATGGGAGGAACTGGCAGCCCGCTTGTTTAAGCTGGAGGTGAAACGACTGACCATGCGGCAGTTTCAGGGAACGGGTTCCTTTTTTCTCAGCAAACTTCGAAACATCCTAATTTCCTTTCTGGCAGCCCGAGCAGTGATTCATGGCGATATGAGCTTGGGAATGATGCTCTCCACCCAGTACATGGTGGGACAGTTGAGCGGGCCTATCAGTGACCTGATGGGATTCATCCACAAAGCCCAGGATGCCCGCATCAGCCTGGAGCGAATGCAGCAGATTTATTATGAGAAAGATGAAGAAAGCCCGTCTGACCTCAAACTTCAGCATTTCCCACCCAACCGAACCCTGACCTTGAATCACGTCGGTTTTCACTATCCCGGACCGAAACCCATCCGGGTATTGAACGATTTGAGCTTGATTATTCCGGAAGGAAAAGTGACCGCCATAGTGGGATCCAGTGGAAGCGGGAAAACGACTCTCCTTAAACTTCTTCTGGGATTGTATCGGCCTCAGGAAGGCGGTATTTATGTTTCCAGCATCCCTAAGGAATCCTTCGAGAATCACGGATGGCGTTCCCGTTTCGGAGTGGTGATGCAGGATGGTTTCATTTTTTCCGACACCCTGGCCCGGAACATCGCATGCAGCATGGGAGCGATTGATTAGGGACGACTGCAATTGGCAATTCAAATCGCAAATCTCCAGGAATTCGTGAAGAGTCTCCCGGAAGGACTGAGCACCCGGATCGGGGAGGACGGACGCGGACTCAGCGGCGGGCAAACTCAGCGGGTATTGATCGCAAGGGCTGTTTACAAGGATCCGGAGTATCTTTTCTTCGACGAGGCAACATCATCATTGGATGCCAATAACGAGCACCAAATTCTCTGGAATCTGTCGAGGTTCATTCAGGGCCGCACCGTGGTTGTCATTGCCCATCGTCTCAGCACAGTGAAGAACGCCGATCAGATCGTGGTCATGGATTCGGGACGAATAGCAGAAGCCGGCACCCATGATGAGTTAATTGCCAATCGGGGAATTTATTATGAACTGGTGAGAAACCAGCTGCAATTGGAAAACCTCGAAGCCCCGGTCGGGGGAAACCACAATTCCACCCTTTGAACCGATGGCTCCAGAACACGACACGCCCCGCCCATTTGAAAAGCGTACCGAGAATTACGGAGAATCGGCGATGGAGAATAATCCGTTTTTCTTTGGTGAAAAAGACGCCGCTCACCACCAGGCGGGGAACCCCCGGAGTCACATCGCGCCGGCGCATCAGGCCCACTCTCACCCCCCTGTATTCTACTCGCCTCCGGGATATTCTTCGGATAAAATGATTCCCGTTCCCGTGCGGTCGGGGGGAAACATCAACGATTCGGATACGGATTTTTCCTACGATGTGCAGGAAATCATGGCCCGGACGCCTCACTGGTTGCTGCGCTGCGGAACTTCTGTCGTGGCCGGAGTGATTGGAGTGCTCGTTTTCTTGACCTGGGTCATTCATTATCCGGATCAAATTTCCGCCACCATGACCATCACGGGTGTCAATCCGGCCGTAAAAGTCGTCGCCAGACAAAACGGGCATCTTGACCAACTTCTGGTGGAGGAAAATCAGATTGTGGAAAAAGGCCAGATTCTCGCCATTATTGAATCACCGAGCGATCCCAGGCGGGTGTTTGCCGTGGAAGATGGCTTGAGAAGTCTGATGCCGTTTTTGAGTGACCCAGGCAAGTTTCACTCCGTTGGAATTAGGTCAGAAACCCGATTGGGCCGATTGCAGGAGGGCTACTCGACATTCTACAGCAGATACCTGGCATATATCAATCTACTGGGTGAGGATTACGCGGAAAAGTCCATTGCCCTGTTGAAAAAGCAATTGAGCTTTCAGCAAACCCGGATCGAAAATGTTCAGGGGCAGGCCGAGGGCGCGCGTCGGGTCCTCGAATTGGCCCGCGAGAAATACAGCCGCTCGGAAAAACTCCACGCTCGAGGCTCCCTGAGCACATCGGAACTGGAAGATCAGGAACGAGCTTTGCTGGCCACCGGGAAGAGTCAGGCTGATACATTGAAAAGTCTGACCGCTGAAGAAGTGACAGCCCTGGAACTTCAAAAACAAATCCAGGCCATTCAGCACGAGCGCACCGAAGCACTGAACAAAGCCACCGCGGAACTTCAGGAAAGTTTCAAGAAAGTTCTTTCAGATATTGAAATATGGGAAACAGAACACGTTCTCCGGGCGCCGATTGCCGGAACGGTGGCGTTCTACGATATTTGGACCGACCGGCAATATGTTTCCAAAGACAGTGAAGTGTTTGTCATCGCGCCGGACAGTTCCTCCTTGGTTGGCCGGATGGAGGTCAAAGGAAACGGCGTCGGAAAGATTGAATCCGGTCAGACTGTTTACATCAAGTTTTCCGATTATGCCTACAATGAGTTCGGCATGGTGACGGGGAAAGTGCGCAGCGTCTCCATCGTTTCCCGGAAAGGAGCCCACCTGGTTATGGTTGATATCGATTACCCGCTGGTCACGAATTACAACAAAGAGATTCCCTTCAGCCGGGCCATGCAGGCCAACGCCAGCATTATCACACAGGATCTTCGGCTTCTCGAAAGAATTTTCTATCAAATCCGGAAGGCCTTCGTGAGCGCAGTGAGTTCCGGAAAACCGTCCGACACATCCCCAAAGCCAGGCTGAAAAGCGGAAATAAATTTCACCCTCCTCACTTGGCCGCCGGTTTGGCCTTCTTTTTTCCCCTGGGCCGGAGAACGGGCTTGATCAACTGGATCGGCACATCGTTCGCCTGATCCGCTCCCCCGGTGGATCTTCCGCTTTTGATCCAGCCCTCCAGTAACGATTGCAGTTCTTGCGCTTTCTCGGGATTCGACTCGTAGAGGTTGTGCTTTTCTCCGGGATCTTTTGACAGATCATACAACTGCTTCGGGGGCATCCGGCTCATGTCGGCACGGCCGGGCCGGGGATCGCTCCATCCGCCTGATCCGGGACAGAGGGCCAGTTTCCAATTCTCCTTCCGAATCGCAAAACTCCCGTTGATCGATTGGGAGACCAATCCCTTCCTCAAGGGCGACTTGTCTTTTCCCAATAAGGCGGGCAAAAAGGAAACGCTGTCTTCCCCGGCAGTATCCGGAATGTCGGCGCCGACGATCTCCGCGGCGGTTGCCATCAGGTCGAACTGACCGATCAGTTGATCGGATTTCGTCCCCGGAGCCACATGATCCGGCCAGCGCACCACGAATGGCACGCGGTGGCCTCCTTCGAAAATGTCCGCCTTGTGTCCCCGGTAAATGTAACTCGGGTAGTGACCCGCCTTTTGCAGCTCCGGAATATTGGCTGACGGAGAACAACCATTGTCGGTGGAAAAAACCAGCAGCGTGTTCTTGGTCAGTCCGTTTTGATCCAAGGCATCGAGAACCTGTCCCACGGTCCAGTCCACTTGCATGGTGAAATCGGCATACTTGTTGATACCGCTTTTCCCCTGCCATTCCCTGGTGGGAACGATGGGTGTGTGTGGGGCGTTCAGGGCGAAATAGATGAAAAACGGGTGGCCCTGCTTGGCCGAAGCACTTCGGTCATTGATGATCTGAAGCGTTCTCTTCGTAAGGGTCGGCAACACGTCGATGGCCTCGAACTTCGCCCCGGCCGGCCCTTTCCGATGAAAGGCTTTCTCCACCGTCGCCATCTCCGTGGGCAGTCGGTCATGAATGAAAACATAGGGTGGCATGTCAAGAGAGGCGCTGATTCCGAAAAAAGTGTCAAAGCCGCGGTCCACCGGGCCATTCTGAATAGGCGCCTGGTAATCGACTTTCCAGCCATCCTTGAATTTACCGGAAAAATCGCCACCGTCGTCGGCCACGGCGCCGCTTTTCAGGGGCCAGTCCATTCCCAGATGCCATTTTCCGACCGCGGCCGTGTAGTAGCCTTTTGTTTTGAGAAGCCCCGCAACGGTGAGTCGGTCTTTCGCGATCAACGGTCGGGAAAAGCCACCCAGCACGCCACGTTGCAGCCTGGTCCGCCAATGATAGCGTCCCGTGAGAATGGAATAGCGTGTCGGGGTACAGACAGAGGAAGAGGTGTGTGCATCGGTGAAGCGTATCCCTTCTCCCGCAATTCGATCAATGTTAGGAGTGGGGATTTTTGATTCCGGGTTGTAGGCGGAGACATCGCCGTAACCCTGGTCGTCCGCCAGGATGAATACGATGTTGGGAGTTTCCGCCGCGCGGATGGAGAACGCGAAAATGAATGTCAGAGTCGGGATGGCGAGCAGGGCTGTTCGAATGTTCATGGGGTGGTGCAGTGATCAAAAAGATGAATCAGGCAGTGTATATTTGCTTCGACCCCGTACTCGTTGGAGGGGTCTTTTTCAAGAGGATTTCTGATCCGGACAGTTGTGTTCCCCCAACTTCCGGCGAGTCAACGGGGTCTGGTCGCTGACTCAACCCTGTTGGGTCGGGAAAAAGACAGGGATTTTACTGGAAAAGCGTGAGCCGATCATCTAGCCTCTCTTCCGGTGATCGCGGGTGTCGTTCAATGGCAGGACGCGAGCTTCCCAAGCTTGAGATCGGAGTTCGATTCTCCGTACCCGCACCAGAACCGAAGGATTTGGGATGATGATCCGGTCCTGTTTTTCCGGCATTATTTCCCCAGAATTTCCAGATCGTGAATCGACCAGAAGAGGTGGTTTTCCCCCGTCTGAGTGATCTTGATGAATTTCGCCTGACGCGGCTGGAATTCGATGGTGGTGAGCGCCCGTTTGCCCTGACCTGTTGCGATCGGTCCGGTCCACTTTTTGCCGTCCATGGAAATGTCCACCCTGTATCCTCTCGGGTAGTCGTTTCGGGATCCGGCGGCGTCCATCACGATTCCGCTGATGGTGGTGACCTCGGGCAACTCTACCTGAAACCACATCCCCTTTTTCATGCTCTGACCAGTGGTATATCGGGTGGAGAGATTTCCGTCGATGGCTTTTTTGACATCTTTCGCTCCGTGGCTGGCACTGAGTTTCCACCGGCTGCGGCTGGGGAGATACTGCGGAACGGATGCGAGCAGTTCGTTGATTTTCCAGGGCGTGTTGCGAGCCGCGTTTTCTTTGCGAACCCGGGCGACTTCCTCTTTTGACAGGAATCCCAGATTATGACCAAAACTGTTCCTGACATAGGAGAGTACCGTGGCAATCCACTCGTCGCCATTGCTTTTCATGGCCACCATCTCACCGGGATAGGTCTTCCCTTTCACCGGACCGGTCAGTCCGTCGAGCAGGACCTTGATTGCCAGATCTTTGTGTCCTGTCAGGATGGACGATGTGGCGAAAGAAGGGGCCAGGGTGATGCCGTCGGTTCCGGGTACTGGTGTGCCCTTTCCATCGGGTCCGTGACAGGCGAAACAGAGGGATTTGAAAATGACCGCGCCGTTCTTGTAGGTCTGCAATTGGTCCGGGCTGAGTTTTGGCGGAGCCTTCATCCCTCCGTGCAGCATCTGGTTTCCAAATTCCTGAACTCCGCGCGCCGGATTTTTCGACAGGGTTTCGGTAATCAGGGTCTGGTAATCGGGCCACCGCAGAAGTTTGGCTGTCATCATGACCTGAATCACCACATTGGGGTCGGAATCCTTCAGCATGGCCCGGATCTCTTTGCCCAGGGAGTCATCTTTCTGTTTAAAGAGAGTTTCACTGGTCCGGATGGCGGCGATGCGGACCTGGGGATGGGGATCATTCAATGCCTGGCGGACGATTTCGGGGGTTAATTTCCCGAGGCCCTCAATGGTCCAGAGAGCGTGCATTCTGGCGAGATGATTCTCGTTTTCCGCGACGATGGATTCCAGAGCGGGTAGGACTGAAGTGTCGCCGCGCAGGATCAGTAGTTTCTGGGCCGTATCGCGCCACCATCCGTTGGGGTGATCGAGATGGGTGACCAGTTGGGCGGGAGTTTCTTCCAGCATATGGGGCCGGGGGCCGCGCTTAAATCCGTCGTGGACTAATCGATAGATTCGGCCATGGCCGATGTTTTTCTGCATTCCGTACTGTTCAATTACCTGGCGAAGGTAGGAGTCCTTTTTGGTCCAGTTACCCTGCTGGATGATTCCGCGGTACATGTCCACGATATAGAGACAGCCATCGGGGGCGGTTACCATGTTAACGGCCCGGAAGTTGGGGTCGGTCGAGCGAATAAACTCGGAATTTGGATAGGCGTTGTGAAGATAGGTGACGCCCTCTTTCACTTCGATCTTGCTCCGGCGGATCAGGCGCCCCACGGGTTCAGAAAAAAGCAGGTCGCCCCGGAGGTCAGCCGGGAGACGATCGCCGCGGTAAATTTCCGCTCCACAGGTGGCCGTAAAGTGGTTCAGGGTCTTGTCTTTGGGGCGGAATCTCAGAGGCCCTCCCTGGACATCCGCGATACCGACGAGTGGAAAGACTTCGCGGTAATCGACGGGAAACTGGTCACTGACATTGAACTGCCCGTAGACGATCGGTTCCTGAAAGTTGAGCGGGCCGATTTCTCCTCCGGCATTCACATACCAGGGCTTGCCGTTGTCGTCCTGAGTCAGGCCCCACTGTCCGCCGTTGGGTGCGGTGGGTTCTTTGAAGGCGAGCCCATGGGGATTGTAGCGAAGGCGATAGGCGTTGTAGGTCGTGTAGATCCAGTTGTCCATCGACCAGATGAGGCCGCTGGGTTGATGCTCCATATTGCCGCCACGTTCACCGCCCTGATAGAACAGCTTTTTTTCGTCGGCCACTCCGTCCCCGTCGGTATCGCGATAACTATATAAATCGAGCGTGTTGCTCTCCTGAAGGACCAGTCGATCGTCCAGGGGAAGAATCTGCCGGGGCAACACCAGGTGGTCGATGAAAACGGAGTGTTTGTCCATTTTCCCATCGCCATTTGTATCTTCATGCAGGGAGACCCGGCTGACCGGATTCATCTCTCCGCTTGCGTCGGCGTCCTGCATGTAGGTGCGCATTTCGGCCACATACATCCGGCCGTCGCCGTCGAATGCGCAGACGACCGGCTCGGCGATAACGGGGTCCGAGAGGACCAGTTCGAGGTGGTAACCTTCGGGAAGATGAAATGTCTTCAAACTTTCCTCGGGCCGTAAAATGGGGATCTGTTTCTTTGGCGGAAAATCCTTCGGGTCATACGCCGCTGGTTTGGCTTTCTTCGATTTGGCATCTTTCGAATCCGGTTTTTCCGCAAAACCGTTGGAATGAAAAAGCAGAGTCAGGCTGGCGAAGGCCCCAAAAAAAGATAGAGCAGAGAATGGAAATACATTTTTCATAACAAACCGGAAAACCTGGCAGACCATAGGCAGGCCGGGCTTCGAAACAAATCAAAAATTTCGCGCCACTGTGGAGGGCTGTCTTCATCAGAAAAAGGGCCGTGATCATGTCCCTGTCCGGGCAGGGTGGGCGGACGCGGAGAAAAATCATGAAAGCTTGCTTTTCCCGTAAGGTTCAACTCTGTTTCTACCATGCCGGACTCCGCAAAAGCAGTCGCCATTCTTTCCATGGAAGGCATTGACAAATCTTTTCCGGGAGTGAACGCCCTGAAGGGAGTGTCGCTGGATTTGCAAAAGGGGGAGGTTCTCGGATTGATCGGCGAAAACGGTGCGGGGAAGAGCACGTTGATCAAAATCCTCGGGGGCGCCCTTTCGCCCGACAAGGGAAAAATCCGTGTGGCGGGCAGACGGGTGACTCTTTCCTCCCCGGCAGTTTCTCAGACGGAGGGACTTGCCGTCATTTATCAGGAATTCAATCTGGTTCCCGATCTTACGGTTCGGGAAAACCTGTTTCTCGGCAGAGAGGAAACCACCTTCGGGGTGATCCAGCATCAATTGGAAGATCGTAAAGCCCGCGCCTTGTTTGAGCGAGTCGGGATGGAGATTGATCCAAATGCCCGGTGTCGGGATCTGAGTATTGCCGAACAACAGACGGTGGAAATCGCCCGGGCTCTTTCCAGCGACGCCCGGATATTTATCATGGATGAACCCACCGCTGCCTTGAGTCACCACGAGGTGGATCGGCTGCTCAATGTGATTGGCGAATTGAAAAGTCATGGCGTCTCCATCGTTTACGTCAGCCACCGGCTGGATGAAGTGTTCGCTGTGGCTGACCGCATCAGCGTTCTTCGGGACGGGGAAATCGTGGGCAGTGCCGTCACTCGTGACCTATCAAAAGACGGCCTGATCGAGATGATGGTCGGCCGAAAGCTTGACGAAGAGTTTCCCCCCCGCCAATCCAGAATCGGCCCGGTCAGACTTCAGGTAAAAGGTCTGACCCGGGGTGACCTGGTTCAGAATGTGAGCTTCGATTTGCACGAGGGCGAAGTCCTGGGCATGGCGGGGCTTGTTGGGGCGGGCCGCACCGAAATTGCGCGGCTTCTGTTCGGGGCGGATCAGGCGGTTTCGGGAGAAGTGTTGCTCCAGGGAAACTCCCTGACGTTGAGGCGACCGCGGGATGCGATTCAAAAGGGAATTTGTTTGCTCACGGAGGACCGGAAGGGCCAGGGACTGATATTGATTCACAGTGTCATGGAAAACTTTGGACTTCCCAATCTGAAAAAGTTCGAGCGCGGCGGCTTTCTGGATGGTCGGCGGGAAGAGGATGCTTTTCAGAACTTTGTCAGGGAATTGAAAATCAAAATATCCAGCCCCCGACAGACCGCCGCGTCGCTTTCGGGAGGGAATCAACAGAAAGTGGTTCTGGCGAAATGGTTGGAGCACAGCGCTGATGTCATCATTTTTGACGAACCAACCAGGGGAATCGACGTGGCCGCGAAATTTGAGATTTACCTTCTGATCAATGAATTGGCGGCCCAGGGGAAGTCGATCATTCTGATCAGCAGCGAACTTCCCGAAATCATCGGGATGAGTGACCGCATTCTGGTCATGCACGAGGGCCGAATGCGCGGCGAGATCACTGATGTGACCCACGCCACCCAGGAACAAATTTTCAGTATGGCAATTGCTTCATGAAAATCCGATTTGGAGATTACGGAATGGTATTAGTCCTCCTGGCACTGATTTCTCTCTTCAGCGTCCTGACCTTGAAACGGCAGTCGTCAAGTGGCAGCAGCGCCGCGGAAGATGTATGTGAACAGGTTAGGGAGAAAGTGTCCGGCGACGAAATGGTGCTGGTGGTTGGCGCGCAGAACACCGGATCGGAGGAGCTTGCGAAAACGGTGGCCGCACGACTTCGTGGCCAGCACATCGGCTCGATCCGCCTGGTGACAGGTGGTCCGAGGGATCTCCGCCTCGCCCTCGATGATCTGGCCGCAGCCGGGAAAAAACCAGCGGTCATCGCAAGCGGGGGTGAAGCGGCGAGATGGCGGGTCTTCGAGCAGATTCCCGTGAATTACCCACAGTTTTCCGACTATGTGATGGTGACGCCGGGCGAGGGAATCAGGTCGGATTTTCTGAAAAGCTCCAATCTGCTGGCGGTGGTGGAACGAATTGTGGTGATCGCAACGATCGCTATCGGCATGACGATGGTGGTTCTCACGGGAGGAATTGATCTTTCCGTGGGAAGTCTGATTGCCCTTTCCGCGGTTGTTGGAGCGAGGGTGGTCAGTCAAATGGGAGGGCCAGAGGCTTCGGGCGGGGCCGTGGCCCTGGGTTTTCTGGCGGGAATGATCTGCTGCGGACTGTTCGGGATGGTGGCGGGAGGACTCATCGCCCGATTACAAGTGGCTCCCTTCATTGTCACCCTGGGGATTATGATGATGGCCCGCGGCCTCGCCTTCATGACGACCGGAGGATTCTCCATCGATCAGGTTCCCGATTCATTTGTCTGGCTGGCCCAGGGAAGATTACTGGGAATTCCCAATACCATCATCCTGCTTTTTGTGGTCTATACATCGGCCCACATTTTTATGACCCACACTCGATGGGGCCGCTACATCTACGCCGTGGGAGGCAATGCTGAAGCCGCTCGATTGAGCGGAGTCCCCGTGAAATTGATCATCCTGCTGGTCTATACCGTCTGCGGACTGATGGCTGGTTTGGGAGGTTGCCTGCAAGCCTCCCAGGTCCGTGCCGCGGCGCCGAACATGGCCAACATGTATGAACTCTACGTGATCGCCGCGATCGTGGTGGGCGGAACCAGTTTGTCCGGAGGTTCCGGGCGCATCTTCGGAACCCTGATCGGAGCCTTCATCATTGCCGTCATCCAGAACGGTATGAATCTTCTGGGAATTCAAAGTTATACGCAGATGTTTGTACTCGGCAGTGTCATCGTTATTGCGGTAATATTTGATCAAGCGAGGCAGCGCGGTGGAATCCGATATCTGTTTGCCGCCAATTGAAATTCTCTTTTCTCATGATCATTAAACGAATCACCATCCCGTTCGCGGTTCTCATTTCCTTTCTGCTTCTATCCTGTTCGGATTCAAAAACCCCCGGAGGAGGCAAAGCTTCCGTTGTAAAGGGCAAAATCGGAATGACCTGCATGGATTTGACCAATCCTTTTTTTAAACTCATCGCTGATGTGATGATGGATGAAGCTGCCAAATATGGCTATGAACTCGTCGCTCTCGACGGCGCCAACGACGGCGCCATCCAGAATTCTCAGCTATCCGACTTTGTGGCGCAGGGCTACGATGCGATTTTTCTGAATCCTGCTGATTCAAAAGCCGCTGCCGAGGGAGTTCGCAAAGCACATGCTGCCGGAATTCCGGTGTTCACTTTTGATATACAAATCGATGATCCGGAAGTCAGAAAATTGGTAATTTCTCATATCGGAAGCGACAACTTTCAAGGTGGGCAACTGGCAGGGGAAAGCATGATGAAAGCAACCGGCAATCGGGGTAAGATCGCAATCATCTCCCTTCCCGAAGTGACTTCTTGTATTTTGAGGGTGAATGGTTTTAAAGATTTCCTTTCCAAAAACGGAAGCAAACTGGAGATCGTCACCGAACTCAGTGGAAAGGGCAGGCGCAACGAAGGGTTTACCGTCGCCACGGATATTCTCCAGGCCCATCCGGACATCGTGGGTATTTTCGCCATCAACGATCCCTCGGCGCTCGGCGCCTATGCCGCCGTGGCCAAGGCGAACAAAACCGATCAGATTACCATTGTCTCTTTCGATGCATCTCCGGCCGGAAAACGGGGTGTTTTTGAGAAAAAACTCTATGATTCTCCTCGGCAATTTCCGCGAAAAATGGCTGTCGGCACGGTTCAGTCATTGATCAGGCACATGGAAGGGGAGGACGTTCCCAAAAGCATTTTTATTCCCTGCTCCCACTACCTGTATGAAACAGCTGTCAAGGATAAGAGTCGACTAAAAGAGAGATGGTAGCGTGGATGAGAAAACTGGCGGTAGTGACGACAACCCTACCTGGATGCCACCTTCCGCCTGAGAATTGGGGGGGAAGTGTATTCTTATGTCAGATAAAGAAGCAATCAGCTCGGAAAAAGACGGAGATCGGTTGAAATGAATAAGACGGGAAACGTAACCATTCAGGTCTATTTCCCTTCGGCAAGTTTTTTACCGAGAGATTTCGGTGGCTTGATCAAACAGGCAAGGGTTTCAAGCATGGCGCGGGACTGCTTCCTGGCACTGGATATGATTCCTCGAATGTCCCCTAACCCGAATGGCACTCGGTTAGGAGACTGTGGAAAAACGGTGGAATGAAAAACTGCGAGTCATTTTATTTGCTGACTAGGCGCGATGAGCGAGGGTAGCCTGCTACCCGACCGAGTCGGAACGAAGTCAGTAAATAAAAGGGCCGCAGCCCGGAGGGGCGGTCCAGCAATGGCTTCCGGCGAAGCCGCTGATTCAAGGGCCAAAGTCTCATAGCTTTTTCGCTTCAGAGTTTTTCCACAGTCTCCTAATATGCCATATTCAAACCTTTCCGGGTTTGCTCCTGTCCTGCACTCATTCCAACCTCCGCCAAATCTTTCGCTTTTGCTCTTGACGACGTACTCCAAACCTGATTGCCTACCTTACATGAAGGCGAACTGCGCACTGGCCGAATCCGGCCAGTTTTCCACGTGCGGCAGCTTGGAAAACCCAGTTTGATTATGGAATTGGCCCAGAAAACTTTCCGCCCATAAAACGTTCGCCAATGAAAATCCGCTGTGTAGCATTAGTTTTGGGTTTCGTTCTCTCATCGTGCGAGAAGCCGAAGAACGAATTGGTGATCGGGTCTGATCTTCAAGATGAGTTGATTCGAATCCAACAAGACCGCGACCTTACTGACGAGGAAATGCGTGACATCCTGCAGGAATGGGTTTCTGCGGAACAGATAGCTATGAGGGAGGACCTGTGGGGTGCAGACGGGTTGGACGCATTTGCGATCAACGTCGCGGAAGAGATGAAGGAACAGATGCAAGAGTTCGAGACCATGAGCATGCTGAGTGAAGTATTTATTCTAGAGTATCTCCAGAGAGATGACGTCGACGGGGCGAAGGAGCACCTCAGAAGCAACATTGCGTCCCGGTACCGCAAAGAATTGCAGGAGGGGACGCCCCGTGATGACTCAATGATAGCGAGGGTAGAGAAGTTAGCTGCGGAAGATCCAATTCTTGGGCGCATGATCCGACGTGAATCGAGCGGCGAACAAGGCGCGGATGATCAACTGCCTGCCCGCGCCGAGTCGGAAGTCGAATGAACATTCAAACCTTAACTTCGAAGTCGAAGCCGCGCCATCGGGCAGGTGTGAGAGGACTTCGACGTTGATATGGCTGATGGCTTGTCAAGAGGATAGAGTTCTTTTGTCCGATCATTTTTTTCGATAGGTTTTGGGAGTTTTGCGACAACAGAGTAGAAACGAGGAACTTTGGCGGGGTGATGCGATTTCGCGCAGACGGGTATGCTGATATGCGTGGACTGGTTACCACAGTTTTTTGTCTTCACCGATGGCCTTTGAACTTCGTCTAGACTCGAGCACTCTCCCGGCTTATGGCCGGGATTATCTCAGAACGTCATCAAGTGCTGGCCTTGCGCCTGTGGAAGTTCCTCGCCTCCATTCTGTTGTCAGAGTTGATTATTTAGTTAGGTTGTTAGTGTGTTTGCGGGGTTGCTGATCTTATTTTCTCCTTGGAAGGAAGTTGTCCATAATCCGGGGACCCAAGCGAGAACCGAACGGAGTGAGATAGACAGGCGCGTAGCGACTGCCCGAAGGGGACCGCCGGAGGGCGGGATCAATGGGCCGCGGGCGTGCTCGTCGGAGCTTGGGCGGATTGTGGTCAACTTCCTGGGGGTGGAGTGGTCATTAATCTCGATTCAGGTCGTGTGGGTCTCTCCGGGCATGGGCAGGTCGAGTTTGTTCTGGAGTTCCCAGATAAAGGCACTGAGTTCCCGGGCAACGGCGACGATGGCTTTGTTTTCGCGTTTGCCCCGTGCTTTGAGTTTCACGTAGCGTTTATGGAGTCGATTCTGCATCCGCCAGGATAGCTCTTTTACTTTTTTGTTTTGCCCCACTTGCCGTTTGGTGAGTGCCGCACTGATCTTGGGAGCTTTGCGAAAATGCTGGCTGCATTCAACAAGCATCCACCGGGCGTGGCTGTTACCGCATTTGGTGATGCCGCCCTGGCGTCGCTTGCTCCCGGTCGTGAACTCGGCAGGGACGAGTCCGAGAAAAGCCATGAGTTTACGCGGGTGATCGAAACGCCGGAGATCGCCTATTTCGCTGATGATAGTTATGGCGGCAACTTCCTGAAAGCCTTTGCAGGCCATCAAGGCACGAACGAGCGGTTCCCACTCCCAGTCGGGGAGAAGGTCTATCATTCGCTCTTTGAGTCGTGCAACCCGCTCGATACCCGAATCAATCGCCTGAATATATTCCTCAAGAACAATATTCTGAACCGGATCAGGGAGTGTGAGGTGGCGTAGATAGCTCATGTGGGAAGGAGTCCATCGGGCTTTTCCTGAGTAGCGAAAACCGTTTCGTAACAGGAAGGAGTTGAGCCGCTGCTTGGCGCGACTGAGATCATCGCTGGCGTCCGTGCGAGCGCGACAAACATCTCTTACGGCTTCATCCAAAGCCGGGGGAACACGGACCTCTGTGATGTCACCATTGCGGAAAAGTTTGGCAATGTTTTTGGCATCGCGTTTATCGGTCTTAATTTTTTCATTTGGCTTGCGTTC
>Ga0114931_10004592_pt1 | contig 17235 bp, 17 predicted proteins | sample 2SBtaG_FD_89579 | JGI IMG/M metagenome (GOLD analysis project Ga0114931, IMG submission 89579) | Deep subsurface microbial communities from Kolumbo volcano to uncover new lineages of life (NeLLi) - 2SBTROV14_V59a metaG | ecosystem: Environmental > Aquatic > Marine > Volcanic | place: Kolumbo...
ATTTTGATTGCGATATTTTCCCACGCTTGCCGTCAGCTCGCTGAGTATTTCTTGGACATTCTTTGTCAGCACGGGTTAACGTACTTCGATAATGCTTCAAGAATGGTTTTGCCTTTTCCTCCGTTAACGCGCCGCCTGCTTCCATTGTCGCTTCATTCATTTCAATGAGCAGGTTTTTCATGCTTTTGGCCCAACGCGGGTCATCCTGTTCGTTTGCGCGTTCCAGTTCTCTGAGATGATGAGCGTTGCACAATGCGTGCTAGCAGTCTTCGTATTTAAGACAAGGTTTCCAATGATCATGGCATAGCATGCCGGTAAAATGAGGTAGGATGCCAATGTCATCCATGGCCTGTTTGCCGCGAATCGTGTGTGGGTAGAAACAGGTCCACTTATCGTTGGATGCATTGTGCAGCCAAATTCGTTTACCGCCAACGTTTATGCCGGTCTCATCGGCATGAACAACCGCGCCATGGGTCAACTGTTGTATGGCATTGGCGCAATGGCATCAAATTCTTCCAGTTTTTCATAGGCTTTCTGGTTGACGTTGCATAGACTGCCTTGGCTCAAAGGTATCGTGGCGACTTCTAAAAAATACTGTGCAATACGCTCATAAGGGAGTAGTTGACATTGCGACATATACACCGCATTCGCTTTAGCGTCCTGTGTCTTCACGGGGCGAAATTCGACTTAAAATGAATAGGCTATTGCGCGATGCGTGTGTGCGTGGCGCAAGGGTGCTCATCATACGGATGGGTGATTTCATTGGTGAGGGCGCCAATAATGCTTGGTTACCCAATCTGATTCAACCCAGCAAACTGGGGTATGATATCAGTGCACCCGGACCACAGGACTTAGTACATACTTGGGCCTTTTTACCCGATGTAGCCACTACGGTATTAGGTCTGCTGGATGGACGAATTCCTTGTCATCGAAGCGGCCAGAAACATAGGTTCATGGAGTTCAACTTTAGAGGCCATCGCGCCAGCATTCAAGATATTGCCAATGCTATTTAGCAAGTCACAGGTAAATCTGTGAGAATAAAAAATTTCCCCTGGAAAATGATCAAATTCATTTCGCTATTTGTACCCAACTTTCGGTATATTATAGAGTTGCGCTTTCTGTGGAATGTTAAAGTAAATCTTACTTCTGTGCACGCTTCATCTTTCAATTTGAGACAAACACCGTTGCCGCAAGCGCTAGTTCAATCGGGATTACTCGTACCAAATAGCAACGCGGCGCAAGATTTACGAATAGGCAAGTATACAGACACGGTGTGAAAAAAAGCGGGTAAATTTTCGCAAAGACCGTACCTCGCGATTTTTTACATTCCTAGTTCGATATCCTGGCTGAGTCGAGTGATCGTTCCCTTGACCGGCCAGGCCGGCGCCATGCCCGCCAAAATACCGGCAACTTTCAACCGATGCATTTGTCTGCGACGGTGGACTAAATAGGGTGATTTGGTAGGTGATTTGGCAACATCCCCCTGATGCCGTGAATGAACAAGTTCCGCCGGGCCGGCGCCTGGTTGCCGACCTAAACGGCCAAACCCAAGGGCTGACAAGGTTGCCGGTATTCTGTACAGAATTTTGTCGTATTCTAAAAGCGAACATCGTCACATCTTGTGTTTAATCCTTTATCCATAAAGCTTTGACGTGACCGGCTCACTATTTCCTTATGGACCGGGGCTGGTGAAAAGTGTTACTTTAGGGCTCTGGTATTGAGCAGTGCACGGCTTTGAGTTATGTCGGAAAACGATGTAAACAGTAACGACGGTTATTCCGGGGACGGCGAAAGGGGTTTACGGGTTCCCGTTGACGCGTTGAGCAAGGAAGCGCTGGACGGTCTTGTTGAAGAGTACGTCACCCGTGACGGGACAGACTATGGTTTGCATGAGTCCAGTTTGCGCGACAAAAAGGATGCCGTGCTTGCACAGTTGCACACCGGTGAAGCCGTGATTGTCTACGATGTCGCTACCGAGACAACCAATATTGTCAATCGGGAAACCTATCGACGTGGGGAGCGGTAAGTCGTCCATACGACGGTGCCTCACAAAAGCATAGTGCGCTCGATTTCGCTTGGCTTTATGTTGTATATGGTCACGGCTATTGAATGCCTCGACGTTTAAGCCATCGCAACTAGTGTAGTGTCTCAAATAAAACGAACATTTAGACGAGATAGACTTGATGGTTGCCTAAAAAAATCTATCTCGCCGTCCGGGTAGCCGCTCGCTCTCCGGGAATCCGCTCAAGGTGCGATTGCTGCGTTCCAGACCTTGGAAACTTGGAACTTGGAAAGGTGACTTACATACCGGCGGTCTGCGCCTTGTACCCGCGCCTTGAGTGGCTTTCTAAATGCACGTTTTATATGAGACACTACACTAGGTAAATTGGCTGACCGGTCTATCGATGAAAGATATATTTGTTATGTTTAACTCTGGGGAATACTCTATGAAGTCTGTAATTAAAATATTTATGGTATTGGCGGTGGTTTGGGCGCCGATGTTGGCTATGGCGGGCGATGCTGTTCCGGTTAAAACCGTCGAAAAGTTGTATGCCGAAAAGAAAGCGCTCAGTGGAAAAACAATTCAGGTCAGCGGTAAAGTTGTAAAAGTCAATAATCATGTAATGAATCGCAATTTTCTGCATATTCAAGACGGTAGTGGCGCACAAGGCCGCAATGACCTGACCGTGACAAGCAAAGATACTGCCAAGATAGGTGATCAAGTTATCGTGATCGGAACCCTTGTGGTCGATAAGGATTTTGGCGCCGGATACAGCTATCCGATCATCATGGAAAATGCTTCCATTAAGCCCAAATAAATCGCCAGACGGTGCGGATTCGGATGCGGTTAGAGTGCCACCGCATCCGTTCCAATCAAGCACCGGTCAATAAACACAGATTGACCGCATGTTATCCCATCGTGTGACTATTCACATCCATATGGTTTTGTCCAGGCAGCACCACGTCCTAACCCAGCTTCCATTCCTCGGGACTGGCGCCGACGCCAAACGCACTGGGGTTGGCAATCAAAACATCGATGCCATTCAATTGCCCGGCCACGGTCTCAATCCAAGCTCTTAGTGCGGTCTGGTCAGCGATATCCACCGCCGTGCCATGAACCTGCACGTTCTCACTTTGGATGGCTTGCAGCGCCTGTTCCACTTGATCTGCGTCACGCGCGCACAATCCGATGTGCGCGCCTTCCGCCGCAAAGGTCTCGGCCATGGCGCGACCGATTCCGCGGGTGCCACCGGTTATGACAATTTTTTGCCACGTAAATGAAGTTCCATGGTCATACTCCAAAAATCTGATGTGCTACAATCATAGCGGTGTGGTACATAGTGCCGCCATGTCCAGGAATCCGGAATTATTGCGCGGTCGTCTTAGCATGCATTTTTTTCAAGAGTTGTTTCGTGCGCTTAAGGTAAAGCAAGCGGTGTATACCCGGGTTGAGGCCCGCTCGCCTTGGGGGTTTGATTTTATTCCCTACCGACACACCAAGTTTGGCATGGTGTTGGAAGGTAACTGTTATATTGACCTGAAAGACGGCCGTGAGCCGGTGTATCTTCAAGCAGGCCACTGCTATTTACTGCCAAGGGGTGATAGCTTTCGTCTACGCGATCGTGCCATGAGCAAGATCAGCCCTTTTAGAAGACGCATTAAAGCATCTGGACGGCCGCTTGTTGCGCTGCGGTGGCAACGGCGAGAAAACCGTTATCATCGGCGGCCGGTTTATATTTGCCCATAACAGCTATCCACCGATGCTTGATTTGCTGCCGCCGTTGATCCATTTTGGCGTTAACCGTAAAGCGCAAGCCGCGCTCGAGGCGACTATTGCCCTGTTGGCCAACGAAACAACGGTTCCGACTGTGGGTTCTTCGCAAATGGTGGACCGGTTGGCGAAAATCTTTTTTATCCAATCCTTGCGAACTTACGTGCTTGCCGAACCCCGGCATGAAGGCTGGATCGGTGCGGTATATGATGAGAAGCTGGGTGCCGCGTTACGCTTGATGCATACCACTATCCATAACGACTGGACTATTGCCATGCTGGCCTCGAGGGTGGGTATGTCACGGGCGGTTTTTGCCGCCCGTTTTAAAGAGAAAGTCGGGATTTCGCCCATGACCTATTTAACACGCATGCGTTTGCACAAGGCACAACATTTATTGAAGCAATCCACACGAAGCATGGCACAAATCGCGGCCGACGTCGGGTACTCATCCGAAGCGGCGTTCCACAAGGCGTTTCGGCGCGAATGGGGTGTGATACCGAGTCTTTCGCAGTAGTCCAAGTGCGTCGAATTGATCTTCGATAGCTCGCCGGCAATAGATCCGCGCCGGCTACGGATCGAGTCCGACTAATAGTTGAATTTTATTCACCGCATTGTTGATTTTTTCGAGCCTCTCCATGTGCTTGGCCAGTAATTTTGCGTTGTAGCGACTGGCTTCGTTTTCCGCGGACTTCCTTCTGTCTTGAATTTCTTGAATGATTTTTTCGACTTCGGCGATATGATTATTTAAGTTTTCTTTTTCATCGGCTTTGCTTGCTTTGTCACGTTGTTGTTTTAACTTACTCAATACTTGGACCCGGGCATCGTAAGCCAATTTGGCCGGATCGCCCACTTTATTGATCGCCATGGTGTCCGTGACTTTTTCCTCAACCCATCTGTATTCGTCAAAATTAAATCCAAGCTCTTTTACCGCACTCTTGTCCAGGCCGACAAACTTTTCCATTTTTTTGGAAATATCAGACATGGCCTTTGCACTCGCCAAAGTTTCCGTGATGCTGGTTTTCTTGTCTTTTTCAAATTCCTTGCCCAGGGCCTTTACTTTTGCCACGGTTTCCATGCGCTCAGCCTTCGACGATTCAATCAGCTCCATTTGTTTGTCCTTGATTTTGAGATACCTCTGTAATTGTGCATCGGTGATTTTACCGTCAATCGGCGGATTAAAGGTTGCGGATGCTTTTCCCTGGTCCTGGGGTTGATCCTGGGGCTGTTCCTGTGACAGCTGTGCTTGTGTATTTGTTTCCTTCGCCTTTGGTGTTTCCGTCGAATCAGCGCCGCACGCGGCCGTCAGTGAAACGGCGGCGAGAATCACTAGGTATCTAAATTGCATGATCATTAACTCCACAATGGTAACGGTAAGGGATCATCAACGGCTTATCATTTTATCTTAGCAGCGCAAGAAATCAGGTAACGATCCGCCATACAAGTTTGACTGCATCATCTTAAAAAAATATGATTTCCCAAAATGTGAATATAAGCACACTATACTGGATGCCGCAAGGCTTGCGGTAACCGTTAAACACTTTTTTCACTGTGGTTTTTAGGGCTTGCGGTTGTTACGCTGATGGCACTTGTTATCATCTGCGAATCGAAGCGCATATCCGCGAATCACTGCCGGCCATCCACGGTCCGCATGCACTGTTAACTTGCACTAAAAGCCTGTTTGACATTCGTGACCGTTAGAAGCGCATTATAGTGCGTTATCGCATGCTCTAGGCAGCCTTCAGGGTTCCACTTGTATTTGTTTGACAATGTCGCCGTTTGTAAGGTCCACGTGCAACAAACAGCCTTGTTCGGACCAAACCAGTAGTTGCTGATCATCGATCAGCGAATGGACTTTAGCGGAACCATGCAAATATATGGCGAGTTTCGCCCGTTGCAGTTCCATACCGTGTCGGGGGCATAATTCCAGTTTCGGTTGCTTCGTTTCGCCGTGATGCAGGGCGACCCAGTTTTGAGTCAGTGAGGCGGCATGCACGGCGGCGGTCGGCTGCGGGCCCCCACTGCGCTGGCCGTCGCTAATGATCAGCGTCGTGTTCGACTCTTGCCTGGCGCCGATTAACATCTCGCCGGTTGCCGACAAAGACAGCACAAACTGGCGGCGTAGTATGGATTGTTTCGCCGGTGTACGGTACTGCATGCGGTAGTGGGGCAGTTGGAAGACCCAGCATTCCCCGGACTGTGGTGACTGCAAATAACAGGCGAAATGATCCTTGTTCTGTTTGATCATGGCGGCCTGGCCCGGTAAATCACTCACTTGCCAGACGGCGTGCAGATCATCACGCTGCACGTCTACCGCCATTAACCGTTGTTTATCGGCGACCACCCAATAATCATCGTCAAACCTGTCACTAAATGCCTGTAACTGCGTTTCGCACCAAAAGTGGCTTTTGTCTTCGTGTAGAATCCACTTGGACAGCCGTACAACGCGGTCGCGCCGGGCGACCGCAATAACCCGGTTGCCGGATTCGGATAACACCAGGTGATGGGCGGGGCAATCCATTCGCTTAATGATTTGACCGTGTTTGTTCACGATATAGATACCCGCTTCGCCCATGGCCAGCAGGTAGCGTTTACCCGGCAACAGGTAAGCATCGTACACACGCGCGATTCCGTTGCCATTGAACTGGATTCGCATGCATGCCTGGTCGGCTGACGGCCAGGCGTGGGGTGTGTTGAACGCAATACCGGCGGTATCGATACCCAGCACGGCATCGCCGGCGTAGTTGAGCATGGACCGATAAGCGGATGCATCCCAGCGCAGAAAACCACGGCTGGTGTCACGAAGCAGGGCGCGCAGTCCCGTACGTGCCACCGCTCGGCTGGAAGCGTTGTCGCCATAGTTTTTAAGCGTGTTAAGAAAAGCCTGGCGCATAAGCACGAATTCTTGATCGGTATTTTGCAGCAACTGTTGGATATCGTCTTTGATGTGGCGGTAGTCCTGGGCTTGCAAGGCGATTTTCAGCGCCAGGGCTTTGGCTTTGCTTTGACCACCACAGGCGATTGCGGTGTCCAGCCAGGGTATGACCATGTCCCGGTCGTGGGGCAAGATGGACTCTATGGCTTGGATGATGTTGCCGCCGGCAAGCAACTGCTCGGCCCACAACATTAGCCAAATTTTCCTATGCTCGGCTTGCTCGGCCAATAACGGCAGTGTTTCGGCAAAACAGCGGCTTTGACGCGCAATTTTCAAAGCCTGCTGTTTGTCGCCGGCCAGTAGCCACAGTTTGACCGCATACGCCGGACTCATTTCCTTGCGCTCGGCTAACTGGGCGGCCAGTTCATACATGCCGTGTTTTTCAAGATAGGCCGCCGCTTCGGCGTATTCACCGAGTAATTCGGCCAGCACATAGGCCGCTTTTTGATACTGGTGTTGGCTGTCCAGGGTTTCGAAGCAGCGTTTATACCACTGGCGAAGGAATTCATAAAACCGCTCATCCAAGCCGATGCCGGCATAGCTGCCCGCGCCGCTGAATGCCAGGTTTTCATTGGGTTTGGGCAGGCCAAACCGAAAGCCGCCGCCGCTCAGGCGGTCTTTATCCGAACCAAAAGGAATAGCGTTTCGTATGGCATTTTCAATATCACCGTTTTCAAACATGGTGACTAATTTTCCCATGTACGCACTCATCCGTTTTGAATACAGGTTGCCTAACCATGATTGCATCAACAACGGACCCAACCCCAACTTATCCAGCAAGCCGGAACCGGTGCCGTTTTGTGCCTGCTGAATTTTCCTGCCCGCCCAATCACTGATCATGCGTTGCAACAGGCCCGGTTTTTGCGTGCTTGAAGCGCCGGCGGGTACGCTGGAGGCGTTTGCATTCAACTGCATATGGGCCGGCGGTGAGTGCTGCAGTTCTTGAAGCATGGCGTCCCGTCCACGGCTGCCTCGAATGCCCAGTTTGGCGAATACATCTTTGATGGAGGTTGGTTTGCTTGCCACTTTGATTGTCCGGGGCGGGTCGGCCATGGGCAGGGCCGGCATGATTTGCAAATCGTCGGTAGCAAACCATTGGCAAGGGTCGAATGCATATTCGGGCGTTGTCCGGTAGTGCTGTACGCAATTTTCCAGCACGACCCATACGCTATCCGTCGTGTTTGCCGCGGTATGTATTTCCCGTTTGCGAAGCGGCGCCGATGCCAGATAGCCGTTGTGTTTGCTCAGTACCAAGGCTTCACTGGCCGCGCTGTTTATTCGCCGTGCCCGGTTAAACAGTAACAGGTAACCTTCGTTGTAACGAAATAGTTTATAGCCGGCCTGCCAGCGGGCCAAAATCCGCTGTTGGATAAGGGGATGCGGGTAAATACTGGTTTGGAAGAACAGGCCCCAGGCCGATAGATAACCTTTGTGTATGGTATGTTTAACGCCGCTCATGCCGATTGAAGCTCGTGTGCGGTTTGTTGGCTGAAGTGATAGAGCCACAACCGGGAGTCCGCTGTGTAGATCATTTCCGGCTCATAGGGATTAATCGCCCATTGCTGCGGTTGATGGTCTAAAGAAAACGGCAGGCTGATTTTACCGTCCATCAATTGAATGGTGCTATTTTGCAGTACAATCACATAGGTTTTACCGCTTAAGCGTGTAATGCCGATGACTCTACCGGAGCCCGCGTTGATCGATAGGGGGGTGTGCGGGTTGGTGAGGACAGACAGCTGCCAATGACAATGACCGGCATGGTACGCCATGGCATAACGATCGCTGGAACAGGCACCGAGCACAAAAGCATCGGTCTTCAGGCTTTTTAGTGACGTCACTGAAAATTCGTCAGCGGTATTCCAACTGAAAACGCGCCGAATATCCAGTTTGCCATGGTGAAGTTTGTAATATTCCAAATAACCGTCAAAGGCCAGCGCGGATTGTATATCGGTATCGATGATGTGAATCTTTGCCGCGTCCTGCCATTGCACGCCGTATAGAACACACCGGTCGATAAAGTAATACCGGCAGTGGTAATTATCGCATACGCTATATAACACGCGTTTGGCGGACGGCAGATTAAAGGATTCGCCAATGCGGATTTTTCCATGCCGCCCGCCGCTTATCACCAATGTCTGATCACTGCTTAATAGCATGACGATTTTTCGTTTTCGAATGCCAACAGCCAGTAACCGGTATTTTTTGGGGGGGCTGACCGTGGAAAAGCTTTGCAACTTATATTGTTTTAGACTGACCAGGGACATGGCATCACTATCCTGCTGAATCAATACATAATTGCCGCTGCGGTTAAATATAAACGCGCTTTGGGAATGGATCGACAGTCCGGCCGTGTTGGGTTGCCGTGATTTAAATGGGTTACCCAATAATCGTACGCACTGGGCCATCGGCGGCAAGTCCAGCGCCAGGCGTCGGGCGTTTCCCAGTATTACGTTGAGCTTTTCCCGCTCCGGTTGGTCGCTATCCTGTTCAATTCGGACAGCGTGAAATCGGGACTGCAAACGTCTGTTCGCCGGTAGTTCCATGGCGGTGCCGATTATCCAGCATTCCTGGATATCGTCCAGTTCGGCTAATCGGCCATGCCAGTCGGCGGCGTGCTTGGATTCCACAATTTTGGCCGATCGGGCTGTTAATAAAGCCAGTAGCTGGCCTTCATCCATCACGCCACTATACAGACCCTGTTCGGGATGTTGGCTGATGCCCCAACGGAATTCACCACCGGCCTGTTGTGATCGTTGCGCCAATACAATGAGCAAGGCGAGATGCACCAAGCGGGGTTTTCCCAGTTGTTCGGGTCCGCTGTCAAACAAGGCCACGGTCATCGGCGCATGGTGGTAGCGGCGTGTTCTTGGTTGCAAATACATTTGCTCGTTCATCGCGGCTCGCCGGTCAAATTCTTGCGGCAAGGCATCCGCAAATAACCACTCCGATATCAGCAAGCGATCCCAATGGCCTTTGTTGATGATGCCTGCATAGCCGTCCGGCTCGCCTTGGCCTTGCGTCGCACGACTCCGAATCGGACCGATTAAACTGGAAAGGCGTTGGATCATCTGTCCTATTTCCAAGGCTAAATCCTGGTCAAACAGTTTTAGCAGGTCATGCCAAGGTGCCAGCGGTTTGGGTAAGTGCATATTTACACCCAAGCGTGCGTGGCGGATGCCGCCAGCTGTTGCAGTTTGGGCTTTTCCAGCGCGCGCAGGCAAGCCAGCGGGTAAACCATTTTCTGCCGCGGCCGGTACAGCACCGGTCCGTCGAATTGGCGGCTTAAGGCGCGGTCGATGACATCGATGGGTACCGGCGGGACCAGTGTGCATGGGTAATAGTGCTGTAACTGAGCGTGGGGTTTACCGAAATATTCAACGCCGTCGTACCAGGGTAATTCGTGCTTCGATCCCACCAGTATGATGCCCCATTGGTGGTAAATACCCTGCAGCTTGCGGGTAAGTCGGTCTTCATTACGCCGCAGCAAAATCGACAGCGCTTGGCGGGCGGCTTCACCCTGTGCCAGCACCGCGCTGGCCGGTACCGGTTGATGGGCTGCGGTCCATGGCAGTTCGCAAAGTTTCATGCAGGTGTCTGCAACATCTGCACAATGCGTTCTCGAACCTGTTGCAGGGGCGGTGGCATGATGTAGGGACTAAAGCCCGCATCAATTTCACGGGCCAGGGCCTCAAGTTTAAGTTGTACGGCTTGCTTATCCTCGGCTTGTTCCAACTCCTGGAATATGGCCTCGCTTTGTTCCACGATGCGCTCGGATCGAGCCAGGGGTCCTTGCGAGGCTTCTTCGGCGGCGGCTTGCAAGGTACTGTTTTCACTTTGCTTAAACGTGTCGCGTAACACATCTTTGGCCAGTTCCTGCTCCTGTTCACCGGGTACCGTGTAAATCAGTGGCCATAGATCCGCCTGGCTTGGTTCTCGCCGACCGGCCAACACGCAGGCAGCAGCGATAAGTTGCTGGGATTTTACAATACGTCGATCGGATAAATAGATGCCGTTATTTCGTAGTAGGCGCACGCACTGGGACAGGTCGTTGTAAACCGACTGCATGGGAACGGCATCGGCCGCATCGGAAAGCACGCTGAGGCACTGCATGCCATGGGCCAGGGGTTGCGGAGTTTTCGTCATACAGCGCCCGCCTTCCAGCAAGGCTTCCAGGGCGCTGTCGGGTACCGGTTTGACATAAGCCCGGACCAGAAAACGGTCGGCAAATGCAGCCAATGCTTCATCGACGGGTATTTCGTTGGATGCGCCCACGCAGACTTTTAACGGACAACGTTTGTCGGTATGCCCCCGACGAAACTGCCTTTCGTTGAGAATAGCCAGCAGGGTGTTGAGAATGGCGGTGGAACCCAGAAACAGTTCATCTAAAAAGGCAACTTCCGCTTCCGGTAACATGCCCTGGGTGTCGATATGTATCGAGCCTTCCTTGAGTTTGGTGAGGTTCACGGGACCGAAAATTTCATTGGGTTCGGTAAATCGACCCAGTAAGTACTCGAAATAGTGTCCGCCAAGCACCTGAGCCACGCGCCGAACCGCAATACTTTTAGCCGTTCCGGGCGGTCCGATCACCAGCAGGTGTTCGTTGGCGATAGCCGCCAGCACAATGAGGTCCACCAACACTTGCCGATCGATCAGGCCTTGGGTGGCTTGTTTGAGTGCCGCGCGAACCGTTTCGGCGGCGTCTTCAGGGGTCATGGTCAACTCCTCGGTTAAACTTATTGGTGGTAGGCCGTGGCAAGCCGGTCAACGATGGTATGGTAGCAATTTTTTCGCGAATTTTCAGGTAAGCTCAAATCAGCGGGTGTGGCGTGGGGTCATCACCGGGTTCATGACGGGGCGGTACGGAGGATGCGGTTAATACAAATAAATCGGTTCCACATCTTTTTCAAATTGCAGCGACCCCGCCGCCATGACATTACCGTCGCCACTTAGGCGTATCGATTTACCGAACTGGGTGACAGTTTTCGGCGCCTTGATATAGGTATTGTAACGCCATTCACCTACCAGGTTACGCGTCATCAAAATAACCGCGCCGCTATCGGTTCCCAAATCATCCGTGGCGCCGATGGTGTTGACTCCCGTGGCGCTGCCGTCCTCGCCGGGAGCGCTGATGACCAAGGTAAAACCGTTGTCACTTAAGTCAAGCCTGGAACCGAATCGGTCTTGGCTGCCGTTAACGGGGGCCTTGATATAGGTCTGCTTGTCCCAGTTTGTATTGGTGTTATTCCAAACATAGATATAGGCGGCACCGCTGTTTGTGCTGTCATTATTGAGTTCGCCGTATACGGTGTCATTGATTCCGGTGGCCAGACTGGCTTCACCGGGTGCGCCAATGGCCAGGGTTTTCCCGCTGTAGTCCAAGTCAAAGTCACTGGCGAACTTGTCACCGGCATCAAGCTGTGGAAAAACTTGCTGGTATACCTTGCCTGCTTTGGTTTTAAATACATAAACGCCGGGATGTGTATCAAAAGTGACGGAAGCTTGTGCGGCGAATAGCCCAGCCACGGTAGTGCCGTCGCCGCTGACACGCACAGCCTTGCCGAGCCGGGGGGTGGTGCCGGTGGGTGTTATGTTCGGGTCGGGAGAAAGGCTTGCCGTTTTTGCCCAGGTGGCATTGGCATTCGCCCGTTTGTAGACGTGAATGATTGGTTTGCCCGGCTCCCCGACCGCCAGCGTTTTAGCATCGGCACTCATGTCCATGCCCAGGCCGAAATTCTGGAAACCGGAATTGTCAATGCTAGGGGGGGTGATCGAGGACTGGATTGTCCATTCATTAGCGGGTGTTCGCTTGAACAGATAGACCGCACCGTTTTTTTTACTACCGGCATTGGGAGCGCTCACCGCGAGTATGCCGCCGTCGGCGCTCAGGCTAAGGGATGTGCCAAAATAATCCGGCGTGCCGGTGGATGGCGTAAGTTTGCTTTGTTGCAGCCATGCACCGGAGTCAACCCGGGCAAAGAGATAAACGGCGCCTTCGTCGCTATTCTGTGTTGTATCGCCTACGGCCAGGGTGGAACCGTCTTCGCTTATGCTTATGGCCCTGTAATTGATGACCTGGGTATCGTCGGCGTACAGCCTGTCTATACTATCCAGCATCGCCGCGTTGACCGGCACAGGCGCGGTGCTGTCCAGCAGTGTGGACCCGTCGGCACTGTAGGCTTCCAATTTATAAAGGCGCTTGGTCCATTGAAAACGCGCACCTGCTATGGCGTAGAGAAAAGCAAATTCACCGCCTTCATGAATGGTCGGCCATTCACCGGCGGCATTTTTTTCAAGCAGGCGGTAGGTTGGCGTTGGCGCGTTATCCACGCCATCCCATCTGAATGTTAAATCGGTATGGCTGCCGGTAACGGTGAGATCCAGCGCATTGAGGATTTCAATTTCGTAGTCGCGTTGATGGCTGACGACGCCGTCATCGGCGGTAACGGAAAACGTGAATCGATTGTTCCTATCATTGTCGTGAGGGGCTTCATAATCCGGGACCGTCAAAAACGTCAGTTCACCGGTGCTGGCGTCTAATCGGAATGCGTTGCCGTCATCGCCCCCGCTAAGCCGGTAACTGAGTTGGGAGCCCGATTTGGGTGGTTGGGCTTCGATCACGGCAATGGTGCCGGTGGTATTTTCCTTGCGCACTATTGCCGATTCCCCGAGGAATTCTGGCTCGGCGATCAGCGGGTCATAGTGTTGCAACAGTTCATCGATATTGCTTAGGCTGTCGTCATCCCGGTTAAATGCCATATTAAACTGACGCGGCTTGAAATCCAGATAATTTTCACCGGGAATAAGGTCGATGTCCTGTTGCGCGCGCGCCAGATTTAACGGTGATTCACCGCTAAGCGAATACTCAAATTCAAGTAAGACCGTATGTTTGCCGGGCTTCAATTGCGTGATTGTAAATTCCACGCCCGATGCTAAAATCTGTACCGGCTCACGTGCATGGGTGTCGACGGTTATATAGGCGTTTACCGCACCATCGCCTATTTGTAGCGCACGTACCAGTTTTGCCGGTAAAACCAAGGTATTTTGGTTGGTGTTGGGTTCGCCAGTAAGGGATGACTGACGGGAATCGCAGGCCATTAGTAAAAAAAGCGGACATACAAAAAAAAACGCCAATTTTATGTGCATATTGCTCACGGATTTTCATTATTGATCAATCTAATTTAATTTAGTCGAAATAGGCCGCTTGTACAAGCCGTTTGTGGCTGGCCCGGCGGGACCGGTTCTTCACATGCCGCTCATAGCCGCTGCGGGCGTCCTAATAGCCGCTGCGGTTGTCGACAGTCTGTCGACAACCGCCGGAATGATTTTTCTTTTACGTGGTGCCGCGGTGGCCTGTATTTCAATAATTCATATACAACCGGTCAAATCCGTAGCGGCTTTCCAGCGCGCTTTTCAGTTCAGAGCCCAAGGCGAACGAAAAAAGCGCCTGCAGCCGGCACTGCAAGTCCTCGCGTTGAACCGGGATTAGTTTGCTGAGCCTTGCCGTGCACCATCGTTCCAGTGGCGCGTGTCGGGGCTTGTGTTGTCATGCCCGCAGGGGCTAAGCAGCCAGTCGTAAATACGATAAGCGGCGAATTTGATCAGTGCGGGATCGTGGTCATGCATGGCTGTTTGTAAATAATACAGGATAGCGCCGCAATGCGCTTTGGATGCCATGCCATGTCATGCCTTGCCAGTAGACCGAAAACCAAAATAGTCAAAAGATAGAACACCACTACGATGCGCTAGGCCAATGCATTCAGACCAGTTTACCGACTGGACAACAACTCGAGTTTAAATACAACAAACAAGGATTATTTTCTCAAGTTGCCATCGACGGCAATACCATCACCACCATTGAGCGTAATCAACAAGGTTTTGAACTATTTTTACTTTTCTGTAAATTACTTCTATATTCTATACTTCATACTTCATTGTAACTATTGAAATGTGCCGTTTCCAGCACACCCAGCGGATCCTTGATATATTTTGAATTATGACAAACAAAATCAATGTGGAATATGTCCCATTGTTAGTTGAAATTATCCGTGGCTCAATAATCATAACATTATGCAGCCTGCTGGTGTCCAGTGCCGGCGGTAGTAGTAAAAAAATGACACCCACTCTTTCCTTTGACTGTTCATCCATACAGTGATCATTTTCCCTGACAATCAATAAAAAAAGGAAGGGCTGGATGCCCCAACCGCGCAGTCAACAGATCGATTTGGAGCGTACCCCATTCTACCACTGTATCTCTCGCTGTGTCCGCCGGGCCTTTCTATGCGGTCATGACCGCTACTCCGGTCACAGCTACGACTCTCTCGCACGAATTTCAATTTAGCATTAATTGACTAAATTGGCAGCGTCCCCTTTTCCCCGCGTCGGTGTGGCAACAGACACTCTCGTGCTTAACTCCCAATTCCCAAGAACCATTATCAAAAAATACTTTTCTACAACCACTTAAACAGCGATTCAAGCATCGGAAACGCCTATGATCTGTGATAAATCGGTAATATTTTGGCCTTGCCAAGCCTCGGTTTGGGTGACATACTTTTGGATTCTTGAAAAAGGGTGGTTTATATTTCCTATCCCTAATTTAATATTTATATTGACAACATATAGAAGTGATATGATCAAGAAAAATTGGTTAATTCTAATAGTGATTTTAGTATTCGTAAGCTCTACTTATGCCTCAAAACGCGAATCGGGACAAAAAACAACAAGAGATCTGATAGTCGCGGTATTGGATGCGTTGAAGAGTAAAGATTATAATGTGTATAAGTTTCAAAAAATTTCTGTCGCCCAAATAAATGCTAATACTGCTTATACTTACTTTAATTTTAATAGAAATCGCAGGGTTAAGCTTTCATTCAATAAGTATCAAGGCAGTTTGATACAACATGTTACTTCATTGGATAGAGAAGATGCGAAAAAGTTTGCAAAAATATTGGCTAAATTAGAAAAGTTGAACATAAATTCTGATGATTTGAGATTGAGTGGTCACAGTGGCGGTGTTCACAGGGGGAATATATATGGCTTTGTTGGTCAGGATTCATTTCATTTCAGTATCAAAGTTAAAGGCAAGGGGATATATAGATTTGGAATTGGGTCTATAGTACGGTTAAATAACAAATGGTATATTTTGGGTGGTATATCGTATTTTGATAAGTTTTCGATTGACAATAGATAGCGTGAGTATTTTCTCAGGTATTCATCGTTATGGTTAATTGGTTGAGGTTTAGAAGCGATGTTCGAATTAAACTTAAGCTACAGTCACCTTCTCTTTTTTAAGTGATCGTAAAATAAGTGGTAGACGCTAATGGAAAATGTTTCTCCTAACCCTTTCCGGAAAATGTATACCTTGTTATCAATAGAAAAATTAGTACCTAAAGAGCAGTTTTTACTATATTCTAATGATGGAGAATTATCAGATTTGTGTTTTATTTCTTTAATTCGTCGGCCCGCTAACTTACGTGTTTTGTATATTTCTACGTATGCATACGTCGTGGGATAAAATACCTTTCGTCGAGATGATTGACGTTTAAAGGGGTGGCGTCGCCTAATAGTTAAAATTATTACGCGTTCAGGTTTTACCGTATCCGGGCCGCAATAACTTTTATAGTTAAAATCTAAATCGATATTCGTGTACAGCATTCCTGATTTCCTTAGTATTTCCTCGCTGGGGTTGAGCTGAATAAAAGAGAGGTCTTTAGCGCTTAAACTGTTTTGCCATAAAAGTGCCGTCAGAATTAACGTAAAATAACTCTTTGTCATAAGAAGGTTCCTTGCGTATTCACTAATATCTGGTATTGTTCCCTAAACCATGTGGTCTGTAGTTATATAGTTTACATCTTTTTTACCTCTTGTCGAATTGTAGATTTAAAATTCTCTTTGTAATTATTTGTTAGAAGGCAGTGTTTGAAAGATCGCTGGTATCGCTATATGTCCATTTATAGTTTTTAAGTATCTTTTACTATCCTACTTTCCGCGCATTTCAATTTAGACTTTTTCGCATTTTCGGTGGCATATTTTTGAATTAATTGCCATCTATTGAAAGCATTCAAAACACGATGAGATTACATGATCCGATGCCAACGGCCGTCTTCAGCACAAAAGATATCTTTAGTACTAAATCGCCACATTTAATCCGAGCGCAAAACAAATGGGATATTTTTCCTATTCAAGCTAGCACTGCAGCTTCACATACGTGTCCTTACGGCAAGCATCGTCGCGTTTCCGCTCAACCGCAAAAACATGGAAGCGATTTCGGGTGAGCTACACACGACGAGCTGTTTGGATGTGTTATGTCTTCAAGATCCCGAAAGCAGTAACGCCTTTGACTGCTTTCAATTCAACGGCCACACACAATCGTTTGAAAGCGCGGGATCAAGGCATCGCCAAACACTACAATCCGCCCTCCATCGAATACCCGGATGCGGATGATCTATTGGCCAAAGAACTGGCGGCAAAACTATCCCTGGCCTTGCAAAACACGGACAAGCAGGGAGTCTACCATGTGCTTAAATTTTCCCCA
>Ga0114931_10004593_pt1 | contig 17232 bp, 16 predicted proteins | sample 2SBtaG_FD_89579 | JGI IMG/M metagenome (GOLD analysis project Ga0114931, IMG submission 89579) | Deep subsurface microbial communities from Kolumbo volcano to uncover new lineages of life (NeLLi) - 2SBTROV14_V59a metaG | ecosystem: Environmental > Aquatic > Marine > Volcanic | place: Kolumbo...
CTTGACAGTACCGCTGTCATCGATATCAATGCTGGCGCCGGTTTCCTCGGTCAGCATGCGGATGGTTGCACCACCCTTGCCGATGACATCGCGGATACGCTCCGGGTTGATCTTCATGGTGATGTAGCGCGGCGCATAGGCAGACATCTCTTCACGCGTTCCGCTGGTCCTGTTCCAGGGGGCGCATTGAAACCATGTTGCGTAGCCTGGGCTACGATGAAGTACAGGATATCATCGAGGAGCAGGGCAACGTCAGTCTGAACTGTGAGTTCTGTGCGCAGCTGTATAGCTTCGACCGGGTCGATGTAGAGCGCCTGTTCGCGGCCGCGGATCAGCCCGAAGTTCCGCACACGCGCCACTAACCCGTATTTCTCACCGGCCTTCTACCCCGGCAGCAGGTCCGCAAACTGATCGTTAATGTAGTCGATAAACAGCCGTACCTTGGCCTGCTGGTAGCGACGGTCCTGAAAAACCGCATAGATACCGGCGCTGCCACAGTTGTAATCCGGCAGGAGTTGTACCAGGCGACCGTTCTTTATGTCGTCGACAACCAGAAAGCTGGACAATGCCGCCAGTCCCGTGCCGTTCAACAGGAAGGAGCGTACAGCGTCTGCGTTGTTGGTTTTCACCTTGCCCTTGACCTGGATATGCTTCTCTGACCGGTTTTTAACAAACGTCCAGTGGTACGGCGTGGGCAGCAGCGAAAAAATAATCCAGTCGTGTTTGGTCAGTTGTTCGGGGCGTTCCGGTTTTCCCATGCGTTCAATGTAGGCAGGGGAAGCGCATAACAGGCGCGGCGACTCTGCGATTTTTCGTGCCAGCAGCATGGAGTCCTTGAGCCAGCCAACGCGAACCCCGACATCGATACCCGATTCCACCATGTCTGCCATCTGGTCTTCCAGCACCAGTTCAACATGCAGGAACTGGTGCTGTTGAACAAAGTGAGCCAGCAACGGTGCGATATAACGTTTTCCCAGAACGATCGGGCTGGCTACCCGCAGTGTGCCGGACATCTGGTCCTGCAGCGTGCTGATGCGCCGGGTTACTTCTTCCGCCTCTGCAACAATGCGGGCGCAACCCTGATAATAGGTTTCACCGATCTCGGTCAGGTTGAGGCTGCGCGTGGTGCGGTTCAGTAAACGCACACCAACACTTTTCTCCAGCAGGGTAATGTGGCGACTGACCGCCGACTTTGCAATGCCCAATCGTTGCGCTGCCGCCGAGAAGCTCTTTGCTTCTACCACGTGAGAGAAGATTACCATTCGTCTCAGGTCATCCATGATGCTGCTTTCCTCCCTTCCCTGAATTGTTCCAATTACCAGAACACATATTTATCAACTATGTGCATTGTTGTTATATGCACATGATTCTAGAATACCGTTCGGTTGTAAGCAACCGGTGCCCGGCTATGTGGCACCGGCCAGGCAGGATGACAGATAGAACATTGTATCGAGGTGAATGAAACGTTGTGTTGTGCGTGAATAACAGAACCTGGCTAGTCAGTACTGTGCGCTTCTTTTCTTTAATTAGTGCAAGGCCAGATTCTTGCGGGTATCAGATGGAACGGTCTCGATAGCGTGCATGCAGTTTTCCACTCCTGTTCTCTTTGCCTGTTGGTTGCAGATGCAGAAAACGGTCCGGTCGCCCGGTGGCGCAGGCATGCCTTTGTGAAGGTTGGGGGAAGATTCAGTGAAGAGTAACAGGGCTGTGCTGAAAGTTACACAAACTCCCGGCTGCGTGTGTTCCGTCGTCAATGGCAGACAGTTGTCTGCGTTGTTCATGCGCTTGTGCAACCGGCAGCTTACTTACGGAAAATCCGACAGGTATGTTCATGAAATGACGCAGGTCATGGATGATGACTATGCAGGGGTTTGCGCTTATCGCGGCTTCCGTACGTATACAGTACATGTGGGCACGGAATGAGTTGCCTTCCTGAGATTTCAACTACGGTTTGTGATCTCAGGTCGGCCTTGCAGCGGCTTGTGTCGCGGCCTGGACAGCTCCTCTCGACCAGGGAGCCTGTTGATGCCAATGCCGAGCTGGCGGGGGTGTACCGGCGGATCGGGGCGGGCACGCCGGTAGCACCACCAACCCGCGTCGGGCCGGCGATGTTGTTTGAGCGGGTCAGGGGCTTCGATATGCGTGTACTGACCGGTATGCTGGCCAGTCGGGAGCGCACGGCCATACTCCTCGACTCCAGTGTGGAGCGCCTGCCATTTGACCTGTTGCGAGCTCTTGAGCACACCGTTGCACCCGTTACCGTCCAGACAGGACAGGCGCCCTGCCAGCAGTGTATGCACCGGGCACCGCTTGATATCAGGAAACTGATCCCCGCCCCCACGAACACCCGCCAGGATGCGGGGCCGTATTTCAACATGGGGCTGATCCGGGCGGAAGACCCGGAAACCGGTGCGGCTGACGTAACCATCCACCGCCTCTGTGTGCAGGGCCCGGACCGCCTGAGCGTATTTTTTGTACCCGGACGTCACATCGACCAGTTCAGGATCAAGGCGGAACAGGCCGGAAAACCCCTGCCGGTTTCCATCAATATGGGACTGGACCCGGCTATCTATCTCAGCGCCTGTTTCGAACCACCAACCACCCCCCTGGGTTTCGATGAACTCACCATCGCCGGCGGCTTGCGCAAGCGCCCGGTGGAGCTGGTGGATTGCGTATCGGTGCGTGCAAAAGCCATCGCCCGCGCCGAGATCGTTATCGAGGGCGAGATACTTCCCGGGGAAAGAATCCGCGAGGATATCAATACCGGTACGGGGTATGCCATGCCCGAGTTCCCGGGTTATCTTGGCACAGCACAGGCCGAGCTGCCGGTCATACGCGTTACGGCCGTAACACACCGCCTTGACCCCATACTGCAAACCATCATTGGTCCCGGTGAAGAACACGTTAACCTCGCGGGGATTCCAACCGAGGCAAGTATTCTGCGCCTGGTCGAGAACAGCATGCCCGGACGCCTGCTCAATGTGTACGCGCATTCAGCCGGTGGGGGGAAATACCTGGCGATTATGCAGTTCCGCAAGCGTTCGGAAGCTGATGAGGGGCGTCAACGACAGGCTGCACTGACTGCATTTGCAGCCTTTTCCGAACTAAAACACGTCATCCTGGTGGATGAAGATGTGAATATTTTCGATAGTAATGACGTGTTGTGGGCCATGACCACGCGTTACCAGGGGGATGCAAGCACCGTGTTTATCCCCGGCGTGCGCTGCCATCCCCTCGATCCATCCCAATCTCCGGATTTCAGTGCATCGATTGCGGCGGAGGGGGTGTCCTGCAAAACCATATTCGACTGTACGGTTCCCTATCGCATGCGTGATCGATTTCAGCGGGCGAAATTCGAGGAAGTGGACATAAGCCGGTTCATTCCAGGCGACCGGGCGAGTAAGACCGCGGACGGATTGAGTTGAAGTAATACCAGCAAGGCTGGTGCGGACCATGAACTGTTGTAGCAAATCATATGGAGGTTGCAAATGAACTTGTGCACATCGACTCTTCCCGGTTTTGATTTTCGCCAATCCCTGGATATCGCGGCTGCATCAGGATGCAGCGGTATAGAGCTGCGCGTGGCGGACAGTTACCACCAGAGCCTGGGTGAGCTGACAGACAATGGTTCACGGGTAGCGCGTGCCGTTGCCGACAGCGGCCTGAAGCTTGCGGTCCTCAATTCGTATATACCGATCGAGGATGAGACGGCAGTGGATGCGCTGATCGAGGCGGCACAGCGCATGCAGGTTCCACAGGTCCGGGTGGTGCTACCGCGGGCGGCCAGGGCTGCTGTAGCCAGCCAGGCCAACATCAGCGAAGCAATACCCTCTTATCAAAGCCATCTTGCTCCCCACGAGTTGATCAATGCCCTGAAGCTCTCCCTGTTGCGGCTGGAGCAGAAAGCAGAGGATGCCGGAATCCGGGTACTCCTCGAATTGCACTGGGGCACAGTGATGAGCAGCTTCAGCAGTGCTTTCATGCTGGTGCGGGAACTGGATCCACGCTATGTGGGTATTACCTTTGATCCGGCCAACATGATGGTTGAAGGGAAGGAAGACTGGGAATACGGCCTGTCACTGATCTGCGACTACATAGCCAACGTGCATGTAAAAAATGTGAGCTGGAAAGTTTCCGAGGAAGGATGGACCTGGGAGTGGTCCGCCATGCAGCAGGGTATGCTCGACTGGCCCTACCTGATATTTCTGATCCGGAAGAGCGGCTACACGGGAGACTGTGCCATAGAGGACTTTCGCGTGCCCTGCGACAGCGTAGACAGTGCGATCAGGCATGTACGCGATATACGCGTGGTCTACGAGGGCATGTGTAAGCGCAACAACCTTTTTGATGCAGGAAGGTATACCGCACCGGCGGAGATGCTGGCCACCATTTAAGGATGTTTTGACACGAACCTATAAAAATACATGAAGGAGGTGGGTATGAAATATAACGCTGTACGTAATGGTGCTGTCCGCAGACTGTTAGCATCCGTGCTTGCGGTCGCGGTCTGTTCATCGACCGCGAAGGCAGGCGGTGCCGGCGGGGTGACTTTCCGGGATATCGCCGCGGATGCGGGAAGCGGTCTTGACTATGCACGCCAGGAATCGCCCCGGGATGCCCTGTTCGATGCGCTGAAGGCGCAACCCGTTTTACTATTTTCAGAAGCGCCGATGATCCCGATGAAATCACACGGGGCCCCCGGAGTGCTGATCTTTGATTACGACGGTGACGGTTACCAGGATATGTATGTCACCAATGGTCCCGGTGCCCCCAACGCACTGTTTGCCAACCAGTTGCAGGAATCCGGCACGCTGGCCTTTATTGATGTTGCCGGCAGTGCAGGCGTGGCAGCCGTTGACCTGGACGGTACCGGCGCCTGTTTCGGTGATATCGATAACGACGGTGACGAGGATCTTTACGTGCTGGGCACCGGCATGCCGAACCGTTTGTTTGAAAACGACGGCGCCGGAGCATTTGTCGATATCAGTGCCGGTAGTGCCACCGGTGGCGGTGACCTGAATCCATCAAGTTGTTCCATGGGCGATGTGAATGGCGACGGCCTACTGGACATCGTGGTGGCCAATACCTGGAGCAGCTGGAATGACCGCTTCGAGATTTTTGACGCCTTCGGGGATATCGAACACAACCAGCTGTTCGTCAATGAGGGAAACAATGTATTTGCGGATCGCAGCGCGATCTCGGGTATTCGTGATCTGTCCGGTTTCCCGGCCGAACTCAGGGGTTCTGCCGGCATCACCTGGGCCATCGCCATGGTGGATTACGACCAGGATGGCGACGCCGATATCGTCATGGTGGATGACCAGGGGGAAGTGCTGGATCCCGCACACGGCGGTTTTGACCGCGGCATGATTCATCTGATGCAGAACGATGGTACTGGCACTTTCACGGACGTCAATGTAGAGGCCGGACTGAACCGGGGCGGGGCGTGGATGAGCCTGTCTTTCGGCGATCTGAATGCCGACGGAAACATGGATATGTTCGTCACCAACCTGGGCGACTACATGTTTACGCTGGTCCCGAGGCCATTCCCGTACACGCTGGGAAGTTTTGCTTCACGCTGGTTCCTGGGGCGGTCCGACGGCAGCTTCTCGGACCCGGGTGTGGGTGCGCTGCTGGCCACGCCCTTTGGCTGGGGGGGCATCATGACGGATTATGACAATGACGGGGATACCGACATTATCTACCAGGGCGGTCTTGATGTAGGCCCGTTCGTGGAGGCGTCCAACCCGGGCGTTGTCCTCAGAAACAATGGTGCTGCCGGATTCGAGTACGATCTGGATGCCCTGGCGGGATCGACCAACCATTCGCGCCGCAATGTGCAGGGTGTAGCCGGTGGTGACCTGAACAACGACGGCTTTGTCGATATCGTGTCGGTCTCCAGCTTTGATATACCGGAACCTCTGCCACTGGTTCCCTACCATGTTGACTATGGCAGTGCCAATGACGCCTCGGCATTTTTCTTCCCGTCATTCACGCCGGTCAGTTCAAGCGAGTTTGTCTGGAACGGCATGGAGCCGGTGGACGGTAGCCTGTCGGTAGAGATCAGCAGTGCCGGCAACGGCAACCACTGGGCCAGTGTCCACCTGATGGGTACCGTGGGTTTGACCTCCCGGGGCCGGGTCAACCGGGATGCGATCGGTGCAGTGGTTCGCTTTACCCCGGAGGGTGGCAAACCGGTGATGCGACCGGTGCTGGGTGGTGCAAGCTATGCCTCGCAGGACAGCCTCGTGGTCAACCTGGGAATGGCGGATGCGCACAAGGGCATGCTGGATGTGCTGTGGCCGGGAGGGGTGCGAAACCGGTTTTACGGACTGCATGCTTCGGAACAGCTGGTATTGCCCGAAATTCCCTGTAGCTACGATGCTGACTGGAACAGCAGGCACAGTTACCGACATTGTGTCACCAGGGCGCTGAAGGAATTAACCCGCGCCGGCAAGTTGGGGCACGGACTCGGAAAACGCCTGATGAAGAGTGCCATTCGGGCCTTTGCCGAGGCGCGCAGGCCTGACGCAGACGATGATTCCAGTGACGATGCCGGGCGCCCCGGATTATCCCAGGGTGACCGGCATCACCGCAGTAAAAAACACCATCGCAGCTGAAGTTGCTGAACATCCCTTGCACTCCGCATGATTGCGGGGCGCAAGGGATGCACGCGGCAGTTGAAACCATAACTAACCAGAAAGGAGTTTCCGGGGTGAAAACTACCAGAAGGATAAACTACGCTGCGGTTCTGGCTGGCGCCGTATTGACGCTGGTGCTGTTTAGCACGGGTGCGGGTGCGTCAAAACAGACACAGAGCGTTTCTTTCCATGATATCGCCGCTAACAACGGTGCCGGCATCAGTTATCGACGCACCGGTTCTCCACACAGGGACGCCCTGTTTGACGCAGTACGAGCACAACCGAAGTTCACTTTTGCCGACGTTCCGCGAACGCCGGAAAAGGCTCGCGGTGCTCCCGGTGTGGCGATATTCGACTTTGACAGGGATGGTGACCTGGATTTGTACGTCACCAATGGCCCGGGGACGGCCAATTCTCTCTACTCCAGCCAGCTGGTGCAGACCGGGGAGCTGCGTTTTGTCGATGTGGCTGCCGCCGCCGGCGTTGCCGCAACCGACATGGACAGCAACAGCCTCTGCTATGGTGATATCGATAACGATGGAGACCAGGACCTGTATTTAACCGGCGCCGGTGAGCCCAACCGCCTGTTTGAAAACCAGGGTGACGGCACCTTCACGGATATTACCGCGGCCAGTGCGATGGGCGCAGGGGACCGCTACCCCGCAGGCTGTTCCATGGGCGACGTAAACGGGGATGGTCTGCTGGATATCGTGGTCGCAAACAATTCGGCGACCTGGGACAACCGCCTCTCGGTTTTCCAGCCATTTGGTCACAATGCGCCCAACCAGCTGTTCCTCAATGCCGGCAGCAATACCTTTATCGATGTGAGCGCGACTTCCGGTGTGCAGATCCTGGCAGGGTTACCTCCCGGAGAAAGCGGCCGAACCTGGGCAACCGCCATGGTGGACTACGACCTGGATGGTGACGTTGATATTCTGTTTGGAGACGATCAGGGTGCGGTGCCGGACGCGGCGTCCGGTGGCGTGGACCGTGGCATTATTCACCTGTTGCAGAATGACGGTAACGGTCAGTTTACCGATGTCAGTATCGAGGCGGGCACCAACCATCCGGGAGCATGGATGGGTTTTGCCTTTGCCGATTTCAACGCTGATGGCCACCTGGACCTGTTCGCGACCAACGGTGGAGACTACACCCTGCAGCTGTTTCCGCTGCCCATGGAGCTGGGCGCCGCAGCATCGCGCTGGTTTCTCGGGCAGGCGGATGGCTCGTTTTCCGATCCGGGTGTCGGCGGCCTGGTCTCTAGTGTCTTCGGTTGGGGAGTCGTTGCGGAAGATTACGACAACGACGGTGATGCCGACATCATGTATTACGGCGGGCTGGATACCGGTCCTTATGTAGACAAGTCCAATCCCGGGGTGGTGTTGCGGAACAATGGCCACGCCAGCTTTTCCTATGACCTGGCTGCGCTGGCGAATTCCACCAACCATTCACGACGTAATCCGCAGGGAGTGGCTGCGGGAGATCTTGATGCAGACGGCTTTATCGATGTGGTTACGGTGTCCAACTTCGATTTACCGGATTCCTTTCCCCTGCTGCAGTACCCGATCCTGTTTGGAAGTCCCATGGACGAGACGGCTTACTACTTCCCGTCTTTCACGGCGGTCGGACCGGGTGAATTTGTCCCCAGTGGTCTGAAGGCAGTTGACGGAACCATCACGGTGGAAATCAACAGCGCGGACAATGGTAACCACTGGGCCAGTGTCGACCTGATGGGAACATCCGGCCTGGTCTCCGGGGGACGGTCCAACCGTGATGGCATCGGCGCCGTGGTCCGTTTTACGCCACACGGCGGGAAGCCGGTGATGTACCCGGTAAGCGGTGGTGCCAGCTACGGATCGCAGGACAGTCTTACGCTGAACTTCGGAATGGGGCGCTCGCACAAGGGTGTACTGGATGTGCTGTGGCCCGGCGGTGTGCACAACCGGTTCTACGGCCTGCGAGCATCGGAGCGGCTGGTAGTGCCGGAAATACCCTGCAGCTACGACGCGGACTGGAAAAGCCGGCGGGATTACCGACGCTGTGCTGTGACCGCGCTCAGGGAACTTGCCGCTGCAGACAGGCTGGATCACAGGCTGAGGCATCGCCTGCTGGCCAGTGCCATGCGCGCCTACCGCGAAGCCCGGAACAGGGATGATGATTCCAATGATGTTTCCCGGCCAGGGAGAAGCGGTGTGCACGGTCGGCGCCATGAGTAGCCGGGGATCAGGCTGAAGGATGCCGGAACGGGTTCCTGTTTCTGTCATTTGAACCCGTAGAGAGGTCTGGTGCCTGTTCACGGTAGCAGGATTCAACAAGGAGAAGAGTGATGTTGTACAGCAAGAGGAAGGGGGCCACGGCGGCCACGCGACTGAAGATCTCGGCAAGTGCCGCCGTATTGTATTTGACCGCGGTGCAGTCTGACGCCGGGAGTATCATCAACAGCGTCAGTTTCCACGATATTGCGGCAAACGACGGGGCGGGTATCAGTTACCGGCGCGTCGAGTCCGCGCGTGACCGGATCTGGGATGCACTGAAGGCACAGCCGGTTCTCAGTGCGTCCCGGCTCGGCATGGTACCGCTGAAATCCCGCGGTGCACCGGGAGTGGCGATATTTGACTGCGATGAGGACGGCGATCCTGACCTGTACGTGACCAACGGCCCGGGTGCGGCCAATACCCTGTACGCCAACCAGTGGTCGGAGCGCGGTGTGCTCGAATTTATCGACCGATCGTTTGATGCCGGTGTTGCAGCCACCGATATGGATGCCAGCGGTGTCTGTTATGGCGATATCGACAATGACGGTGACCAGGACCTGTATGTGCTTGGCAGTGGCGAGCCGAACCGGCTGTTTGAAAACCTGGGTAACGGTACTTTTGCCGATATCACTGCCAGCAGCGGTATGGGGGCCGGCAGTCATTATTCCGCCTCCTGTTCCATGGGGGATGTCAACGGCGACGGTTTGCTGGATATCGTCATTGCGAACACTTCGGATACCTGGGACAACCGCCTGGCTATCTTCAACGCATTTGGTTTTAACGATCACAATCAGCTCTTCACCAACACGGGTGACAGGACTTTTGTCGACAGTAGCGAGGCCTCCGGTATACGGGAGCTGGCAGGTTTTCCCGACCAGGCACCCACGGATGCGGCCAGTGTGACCTGGGCGATTGCACTGGTGGATTACGACCTCGACGGCGATGCCGATATGGTATGGGTCGATGACCAGGGTGGCGGCGTGCTTCCTGCAAGCCAGGGCGGTGTCGACAGGGGGTTTATTCACATCATGAACAACGACGGTAACGGCAGGTTCGATGATGTTACCGTCCAGGCCGGAACCAATCGTTTCGGTGACTGGAAGGGCCTTTCCTTTGGTGACATTAACGGGGATGGGTACATGGACCTGTTTGCCACCAATGTGGGTGACTATGTATTGACGGTTTTCCCCAGGCCCTTGCCGTATGAACTGGGCAGCTACGCATCCAGGTGGTTTCTTGGTCAGCCGGACGGCTCCTTCAGTGATCCCGGACCGGGCGGACTGGTGTCTTCCGTATTTGGCTGGGGAACCGTTATGGAAGACTATGACAATGATGGTGATACGGACATCATCTACTACGGTGGTGGAGATGGCGGGCCGCTTATCGAGGTTTCCAACCCGGGGATGTACCTGAACAATGACGGCGCGGGAGGATTTCGCTATGACCTCGATGCGCTGGACGGGTCGATCGATCATTCGCGCCGTAACGTGCAGGGACTGGCCAGCGGTGACCTCAACCAGGACGGGTTTGTCGATATCGTATCGGTAGCCAATCTTGCCCTGCCGCCACCGCTGCCCCTGGTCCCGTATGCCACCCGCTGGGGAAGTGACGCGGATGCGACTGCGTTCTTTTTTCCTTCCTTCACTCCGGTCAGTCAGACCGGATTTTCCTGGAATGGAATGGATCCGGCCGACGGCGAGCTGGCGGTGGAGATCAACAGCGCTGATAACGGCAACCACTGGGCCAGCGTCAGGCTGATGGGCACGGCAGGCCTTGCGACGCGCGGCGTGGTCAACCGCGACGGCATTGGTGCGGTGGTCCGTTTTACCCCGCAGGGAGGGACTACGGTCATGCATCCGGTGCTGGGTGGTGCCAGCTACGCATCGCAGGACAGCCTCACCGTCCACCTGGGCATGGGGCGAGCCCGCAAGGGGGTGGTCGATGTGCTGTGGCCCGGAGGGGTGCATAACCGCCTGTATGGCTTGCGTGCTACGGAACGACTGGTGATCCCGGAAATCCCCTGCAGCTACCTGGATGACTGGGACAGCGCCCGTGATTACCGTCACTGTGTAGCGCGGGTACTAAAAAAACTGTCACAGGCCGGAAAACTGCAAATGGGTCTGAAAAGACGCCTGATGAAGAGTGCCATGCGTGCTTTCCATGAAACCAGGTCACACGGCAGGCGGGATGATGACAGTTCCGATGCCGGGAAATCCAGGCGCCGGCACGTACGGCAAGCGCGGCACGACGCCTGATATCGCTACCCATGCATTCATTTGAAACCAACGGGGGAAACTATGGCTCTACGAAGAGTAAATGTAGGTGTTACCAGTTTGTTCTCAGCGGTACTCGTTCTGGCAGCGATGCTGGTATTGCCCGGGAGCCAGGCTGCAGCAGGTCTGAAGTACAAAGTCAGTACGTCCAACGCACGCCTGATACGGAACGTGACCGGCACAGTGATTTCCGAAGTACAGGGCGTGCCCGCCGAACCGGTCGATTCGCTGGTCTTTGACGGTGCCGGTGTCGAACGTATCCGGGGACGGCTGAGAGCGAAGCTGGACCCGGTCAGTAACTCCGGCCACATCGATGCCAGGTGGAAAGACCGGCACGGGACCTGGCATTACCACCAGGATGTGTTTGTCAACCTGCCGTTCCCGACCGGATTGCGTATCGGACCTTCAGCGGCACAGACGGAACTGATCGGTCCGGTGGACCCCGTTGTGATCAATGTCTACAAGCAGGGTGACACGCAGGCAGGTCCACCGTTCACACCGACCGTGTTTACCCTGCTGGCCGCCTGGGGGCCGGCCAGGGTCAGCCTTAACGGCCGGTCTTTCGATAACCCTTTTGATGGCCCGGCACCCCTGTGGAGTGGTCGCCTGGTGGTCAGGGAGGGTGTTCGTAATGACGCGGACAACAGTGTGCGCAATCTGGATGGCAGCGTATTTTCAATGGCGGATCCTTCCCGGGGGCTGGTGGATCACCACGATCTGGAGGCCGATCTGTTCTTTATGGATGGGCTGGACCTGTCACCGAACACAAATTTTCCGCCGACCAACTCGTTTTTCTACCACCTTGTTTTTGAAAAAGTGGAAATTGAGATCGACCACTGACACTCACCGCCGGTGAGGGGATCCGGGTGCCCGGTACGCCGTGCGCGGGTTCATATCAGTGCCTGCATGCGTTTCTGGATAAAGTCGATGAACATTCGAACCCTGCCCTGCTGGTAGCGCCGATCCTGGTAGACGGCGTAGATACCGGCGCTGCCGCAGTCGTGGTCGGGCAGCAGGTGCGCCAGGCGGCCTGCCCGGATGTCGTCACCAACCAGGAAATTCGAAAGCGGCGCAATGCCGCTGCCGTCCAGGATGAGGGCGCGTACCGCCGTTGCACTGTTGGTTTTCATCCGTCCCTTGACGTGGATGTTTTCCTGGCGGCCGTTTTTTGAAAACGTCCATTCATACGGCGTGGGTAGCAGGCTGAAGATCACGCACTCGTGCTGGGCGAGCTGCGCCGGTGTTTCGGGACGCCCATGGCGTTCGAGATAACCCGGCGATGCGCAGAGCAGTCGCGGTGACTCACACAGCTGGCGTGCAACCAGGGTGGTGTCGTTCAACCAGCCAACCCGGATGCTCACATCGATGCTGTCCCGCACCATGTCCACAACCCGGTCGTCCAGCAGCAGTTCAACGTGTAACGCCGGGTATTGTTGCATGAACCTGCCAGCCAGGGTGGCCAGCTGGCTGCCGAAGCTGGTGGGGCCGGCCACTTTCAGGGTGCCCGCCGGTTCATCGCGCAGCTGACTGATACGACGGGTGGCGGTTTCCGCCTCGGCGACAATGAGCGCGCAGCTCCGGTAGTAGGTTTGCCCGGCTTCAGTCAGGCTTACGCTGCGGGTCGAGCGATTCAGCAGCCGGACGCCGACACTTTGTTCGAGCAGCGCGATGTGGCGGCTGACCGCCGACCGTGCAATACCCAGTTTGCGCGCGGCCGCGGAAAAACTCCGGGTTTCCGCCACGTGCGAGAAAATGACCATGCGTTTGAGGCTATCCATAGAATGCCGCCAATTGGTAACAAAACCGATAACAAAGATGTATTAATTTTACATATTGTTATCGTAATAAGATGTTTCTACAATTTCTCCCCGTACAACGCAAGCAGCTGATTGCAATTTCACACTGAATTACGCTTCTGAGCGGGGAGTCCAACATGACCAAAGCAAGCAAGGCAATGCGATTTTTCTTTTTCAATGCGGCCACGATCATCCTGATCGGTATCTGGCTGACCGGCTTCGACAAGGTGCACTGGTTTCTGTACGTCGTGCCCGTTTTTTTCCTGTTTGCCGCAGCGGTCGGGATCTGCCCGGGCCTGATCATGGCGCAGAAGATTTTTGGCAAGGACTAGGTGACCGGCGACTGGAGGAGTACGCGATGAAGTACCGAGAACTGCTTTCCGGATTCTCCCTGTCCAACAGCCTGGTGCTCAAAAACCGGATCGTGATGGCGCCCATGACCCGGTGCTTTTCCGATGAAGATCTTGCGCCCACCGGGGATATGGCGAAGTACTATGCGGGTCGCGCGGGTGCGGGGCTGATTATCACGGAAGCCACGCTGATCGATCCACAGGGACAGGGATATCCCCGCACGCCCGGTATCTATTCCCGGAAACAGATCGATGCCTGGAAAAAAGTGACGGCCGCCGTGCACGACAACGGTGGCCACATTTTCTGTCAGCTGTGGCACACCGGGCGCATGGCGCACAGCAGTTATACCGGCAGCCAGCCGGTTGCGCCCAGCAGTATCGGCCTGGAAGGCCCGTTGCCTCGTGCCCCGGGCCTGCACTATGAAGTGCCGCGGACCCTGGACCGGGAAGAGATTGGCGAACTGGTTGAGTTGTACGCACGGGCGGCAAGCCATGCCATAGAAGCCGGTTTTGACGGTGTGGAAATCCATGCCGCCAACGGCTACCTGATCGACCAGTTCCTGCACCAGCAGACCAATCAACGCAGCGACGAATATGGCGCCGATGCGGAGAATCGCAGCCGCTTCGCTCTCCAGGTGGTTGACGCCGTGGCAGCGGTTACCCGACCGCACCGGACGGCAATCCGGCTGTCGCCGCAGGCCTATGTCAACCTGGAATACACGGAAGGCGATGAAGCGACGTTCGACGTTCTCCTCCAGGCCCTGAATGAGCGCCTGCTGGCCTATGTTCATGTGGCCTCCTTCGATGCGGATCTCGGCTATGAGTACCTGGGTGGCAGACCCGTTGATTATGTCCGCCGGCGCTATAAAGGCACGGTCGTGGGTTGCGGCGGTTTCAGCCCGGAAGCAGCGGAGTCCGCGCTGGCAGACTGGCAAATGAACCTCGTGGCTTTCGGGCGCAGCTTCATCGCCAACCCGGACCTGGTCGGAAAAATCAGGTCCGGTGCAAGCCTGGCCGCTTATGAAGAATCACTGCTCGGGGCGCTAGTGTAATGAAAACCCCGCTGGACAGTAACACGACAGGGATAGAACGTGCCGTCGCAAAACACTATGGTGATGCAGGCCTGCTGAACCGGCTGCTGGCCGGTCTCGACGCGTGCGGCCTGGACCGGGACAGCCTGCAACCGGGCGATCTTGCCTCGCTGGAGGAATTTCATATCGGGGGTCGCGAGGCAACCGAGAATATCGTCAGTCAGCTGGCACTGACGGCGGACCAGCAGGTGCTCGACGTTGGCTGTGGTATAGGCGGCGCAGTCCGTTATATCGCTGACACGATTGGTTGCCGGGTGACCGGCATCGACCTGACCCCGGAGTTTATCGCGACGGCGAAGATCTTGACGGGTTACGTGGGATTGTCCGGCAAGACGCGGTTTCATATCTGCAGTGCCTTGTCGATGCCCTACCCGGACGCGTGTTTCGATGTGGTGATCACGCTGCATGCCGCCATGAACATTGCGGACCGGGATGCGCTCTACCGGGAGATCGCCCGGGTGTTGAAGCCGGGCGGGAGACTGTGTGTCTACGACGTGATGAAAAAAAACCAGGTGGACCTGGTCTACCCGGTACCTTGGGCATCGTCTCCACAGACCAGTTATTTAACGACACCGGAACAAATGTCGATGCTGCTCCATACAGCAGGGTTCCAGGTGACCGGGGTCGAAGACCGAACGGAATTTGTGATCGAATTTTTCAGGAAATCTCTGTCGCGCGCCGACAGTGGCGGACGGGGTGGGCGTGTGCATCCTGTGATGGGGTGCACAGCCCGGGAAAAGTTCAGTAATACGCTGAAGAATACAGAACAGGGACGTATCGGTCCGATACAGATCATGGCGGTGAAATCGAGTCATACCGGTTACTGATGGGTACGCAAGTTATCCGACACGCCTGTTTGAGACCATCGTCGGTCGCAGGGGTGCGACCGTCGAGCGTACAGGGAGGTATTGACAGCGGGTCCCGAACAGGCGTGTCGGATAACTTATGAACTCCTGAGTAAGGCGGGCCGGATCCATTCGGGATGCTCAGCTGGCCTGGATTTCTAGTTGCACCTGCACCTCCTTGTTTTCTCGCAAACGGAAACCGCGCATTTCCAGTACTCCGCGCGTATTCAGAGACACGATGACATAGAGCGCATCGGGATACCCGACCTGTTGCAGGTCGGTGTCAGAGGGCTCCGCCGGGCTGTGCGGGTGTGAGTGGTAGATGCCGAACAGCTCTTCACCCTGCTCACGTATTTTGCGCAGCGCATCGATCTGGCCTTGAGGGTCCATGGCAAACAGCTGTTGTGGGCGATCCGAGACGTTGGGTACCTGGATACAGCGTTGCGGCCGTCCGTTCCTGGCCGCAATCAGACCGCAGATTTCCGCGTCGGGTGACGACTGGGCCTGGGACAGGATCCGGTTGACGAGTTGTCGTGGCAGAATAATGCGTTCCATAGCAGTCTGCTAATGTACTTCAGTGCCGCACACCGGGCAATTCGGGTCCTTGCGAAGCTGGATGCTGCGCCATTCGTGGTACAGGCCATCGAATACGAGCAGGCGTCCACACAGGGGTTCGCCGATAGCGAGCAGCACCTTGATGGCTTCCAGTGCCTGCAGGCTGCCGATCACGCCGACGATCGGTGACAGTACACCGTTTTCGCTGCAGGTCTGGTCGGGTTCGTCGCCTTCCGGGTACAGGCAGCGATCGCATGGATGCCCCATCGTCAAAACCTGTTCGCTTCAAAGCCAAAGATCGGCTGCTGGACTTCTTGGAAGGGCTCTGACTATGCGCAGTTAAAACTCCGCTGGCTCTGCCTCAGTAAAGGGGGCCGCCGAAAATACTCCGCATAGTCCCGATGTGGGCATAGACCCGCCTATGCGGAGATCTGCATAGGCGGGTCAGATTGACGCGCGGTTTGGGCACCAGCGCCGCCAGGCGGGCAATGACAAATCGGCAGGATTGCCGATTTGGACGACCGCAGGTCGCCCGCAGGGTGGCGCACAGGGATGTGCGCCATCAAATCTAGCGGCTCAAAGATCACATGCGTGGTGCCGTACCCACAGCACTCGCTACGCTCGCGGGGCAAGCTTTCCCGGTACGGTGTCTTGAGCAAGTAGCGGATGTTGCCATTCGGCGTGAGTGACAGCCGCTTCTCGGATACGGCCGGCCTTGAGATGTACCGGCACAGGCGTTCGAGCTTCTTGCGTTCATCGGCCCTGGCCGCCACCCCGGCAGGCAGGCTGACAAAATCGCCGGGAGCGATTTTGAACAGCCGAAGGCTGGCCCGAAGGGCGGAGGGCAGGATGCCCGGAGTCACCCGGCCACCTTGCCGACCTCGTCATCGAATGACTCATCACAAGCCTGCAGCGTTTGCAGCGTGAACACCTTGCGCCCCGCCTGCGGCCCCACGGCCATGCGGTACGTCATCGAGTGACCGCACAATTGACTCATGAGATCGTCATCCACCGCGTCCCCGGCCAGGTAACTGTTTTCGGCATCCCGTTCCAGTAGGCCTTGCCGTTCCAAATAACGTCCCACACGGTGGGCGATGGTGTGCGCGAGTTGGGTCAGTTCCCGGCTGGTCGGCGCCTTGACCCAGTGGTATCTGGACGACCCATTGCAACGCTCGATATACACGCCATCCAGAAACAGCATAGGGAAATGAATATTCAGATTGAGTGCCGAGCCGAACCGCTGAATGAGGGTGACGGCGCCCGTTTGTACTTGTTTGGGACCAAATCAACGGACAGTGATTTTATGATTCCGCGCCAGTTCAGCTCACTGCAATTCAGCAAGGATGGCAAGCAGCTGATTTCACTGCGTAACGTCTATGACATCGAGACCGGCAAGGAGCACACGCTGAAGTGGGCTAACGGTGGC
>Ga0114931_10004594_pt1 | contig 17231 bp, 15 predicted proteins | sample 2SBtaG_FD_89579 | JGI IMG/M metagenome (GOLD analysis project Ga0114931, IMG submission 89579) | Deep subsurface microbial communities from Kolumbo volcano to uncover new lineages of life (NeLLi) - 2SBTROV14_V59a metaG | ecosystem: Environmental > Aquatic > Marine > Volcanic | place: Kolumbo...
CCCGCGTCCACTACCGCGCGTGCAACCTGTGCGAGGCGGTGTGCGGGCTGGCGATCGAGGTCGACGGGAGGGAGATCACGGCCATCCGCGGCGACGAGGCGGATCCGCTCAGTCGGGGGCATCTCTGCCCCAAGGCCCTGGCGCTGGCCGACGTGTGGCGCGACCCGGATCGGCTGACGCGTCCGTCGACCAGCTCCCGCACCACGTGGCGGCATACTTCATACGCCGTCACCTCTTCCGCCTCCACGCGCCGGATGGTGGTTCCATGACGTTTCGGGCTCACGGACCGATTCTCCTTACCGCGGGACTCCTTCTCGGCGCGGTCCGGCCCGCCGCCTCCGCCGCCCAGTCCGCCACCACCTCCGGAGTCCGGGGCGTGCTCAGGGCGGACACGACGTCCATCGCCGGCGCGATGCTCGAGCTCCGGCGGCCCGCCACGGGGGTGCGCCGCACGGCGGTCTCGGACGAGGAGGGCCGCTTTCTGATCACGCTGCTTCCGCCCGGCGGCCCCTACACGCTGACGGTGACGAGCCTCGGCTTCCGGGAGATCCGGGTCGACAGCATCTACCTCCAGGTCGGCGAGACCCGTAGGTTCGCGCTGCAGCTCCATCCCCAGGCCGTCGAGGTCGAAGGCCTGACGGTCAAGGTCGATCCCACGCGCGTGTTCAACCCGAGCAAGGTCGGGCCTGCGTTTCGCATCGACGAGCGCACCGTGGAGGCGATGCCGATCCTGTCCCGGAACTTCACCGACCTGGCCGTCCTCTCACCGCTCGTGACCACCACAAAGGACGGCGGCTTCTCCGTCCTGGGCCAGAACGACCGCTACAACGCCATCCTGGTCGACGGGCTGTCCAGCAAGGACGCGTTCGGGCTCACCGCGGGGGGCGCGCCGGGCGGTCAGGCCGGCGCCAGGATCCTGCCGTTCGACGCGGTGGCCCAGTACGAGGTGCTCGTGGCGCCGTACGACGTCCGGCTCTCGGGGTTCACGGGTGGGGTGATGAACGCCGTCACGCGGACCGGCACGAACGACTGGCGCTTCCGCGCGTTCGCGGTCCACAGGGCCGAGGCGCTCATGGGTGACCTCGAGCTGCCGACCGGACCGGTCGCGGCCTCGGGAGTGGACCGCAGCCTCTTCGGCCTGTCCGCCGGAGGACCCATCGTCAGGGACCGTGCCCACTTCTTCGTCAGCGGCGAGTTCGAGCGCAGGAACCAGCCCCCCACCGGCTACAACCTCCTGCGCGACGACCCCGCCCTGGTGCGCATCTCGCCGGAGTCCGTGCGCACGATGCAGGACGCGCTGAGCTCGGGATTCGGGTTGAAGGCGGGGGCCGCGGGGCCGTATCCCCTCCAGCAGGAGCTGACGAACCTCTTCGGCCGGGTGGACTGGAACCTCGGCCGCGGCCGGCGCGTGACCCTCCGCTACATCCAGGCCGGCGCCGCGAACGACCACTCGCCGAACCGCTCGGCGTTCGAGCCGTACGAGCTGTCGTCCAACGCGGTGTTCCAGCACTCGAGCAACCGCTCCGCCGCGCTGCAGTACTTCTCGGCGGTCGGCGCGCGAGGTGGCAACCAGCTCGACGTCGAGGTCCACCGCACGACGGACACCTCGCGTCCCGCGTCCGAATGGCCGCAGGTGGAGGTCGGGCTCCTCAGCTCCATCGACGGTGCGGGGTACCAGCGCAGCGTACGCGCGGGATCACAGTTCTTCTCGCAGGACAATGCCGTCGCCCAGACCAGCGTGCGCGTGACGAACAGCACGACGCTCACCCGCAAGCACAGCACGTACACCCTGGGGCTGACGGGCGCGTACACCAGCATCGCGGACCGCTACCTGCCGGGCTCCAAAGGCGACTGGTACTTCGCCAGCGCGGAGGACCTGGCCGCGAACGCGCCGCAGCGCTTCCAGCGAACCGTGCTCGCGCCCGGCGCCGACCCGACCGTGCGTTTCTCGATCGTGCAGTGGGGCGCGTTCGTCCAGAACGAGATCGACGCCGGCAAGGGCCTGACGATGCGCTTCGGCATCCGCATCGACGTTCCCTACGTCCTCGGCCATCCCGCCGAGAATCCCCGGGTCAGGGAGATGTTTGGCCGCAGCACGGCACATCTTCCCTCGGGTAACTTCCTCATCTCTCCCCGCTGGGGATTCAACTGGCAGGGAGGCGGACGTCTGAGGACGCAGGTGCGTGGAGGCGCGGGGATGTTCGCGGGAGACATCCCCTTCATCTGGCTCTCGAACGCGTTCCACAACAACGGGATGCGCTCGGTGACGCAGATGTGCAGCGGCCGCTGGACCGACGAGCCGCCGACGGGCAACACCGCGCCCCGCTTCGATCCGACCGCACTTCCCACCACCTGCCTGCTCGGCCCTCCCACCGACCTCCGTACCGTGGTGCTCTTCGACAAGAGCTTCCGGTACCCTCAGAACTGGAGGTTCTCCGCCGCCGTCGACCAGGAGCTGTCGTCCAGGCTCAGCATGACCCTGGGCTTCCTGTTCAACCATGCGGTGCATCAGGTAGTGCTCGAGGACCTCAACCTCGGCGACGCCGACGGTCCGGTGGGCCCGCTGCGGGGCTATGGCGGCCTGGAGCGCGAGTACTTCGGAACGCCGAGCGAGCACGGCTTCACGCCGAACCGGGAGCACCCCGAGTTCGATCACGTGCTCCTGGCCGGCAACGACAGCCGCGACTGGGCGTTCTCGTTCACCGCCGAGCTCCGCGGCACGCTCGGCGACGGCCTTCGCTTCCAGACCGGCTACACGTTTTCGCACTCGTACGACTGGATGAGTCTGACGTCGACCGACATGGTGTCGAACCTCGGGCTGAACCCCACGAGCACGAGTCCCAACCGGGCGGAGCTGCGCACGTCGAACTTCGACCGGCCCCACAAGGTCGTCGCCGCGATCTACGGCCGGCCGTTCTCCTTTCTGGGCGATACGGAGATCTCGCTCCTCTACACCGGCCAATCCGGGCTGCCCTTTTCCTACGTCTATCGGGGAGATCTCAACGGCGACGGCTATCCGGGGCCCGGCGGCTCGTTCGATCGCACCAACGACCTCGTGTACGTGCCCCGCGAGGCCACGGAGCTGCCGGCCGGCTTCGCGACGCTCTCGCTCCTGGCCAACGGACTCGAGCGGGACGCCTGTCTATCGAAGTACCGGGGAAGAATCCTGTGGCGCAACGCGTGCCGCGCGCCGTGGCAGAACCGTCTGGATCTGCGGCTCGCCCACACGCTCCACGTCCCCGGCGCCGACCTCCGCCTCGAGGGCGACCTGATCAACGTGCTCAACCTGGTGCGGCCCGGATGGGGGCGGATCGAGACGATCCGCCCGGTGGTCTCGCTCCTGGAGCCGGTGGGCCGCACGTGCGGCGATCCCACCCGCTGCGCACTCGTCTCGCAGTGGGCCGGAGCGGTACTACCGTCACGCACCGAAGGCGGAAAACTCGTGCCCCTCGACCCATGGTCCGTCCTGTCGCCGGATTCGCAGTGGCAGGCGCAGTTCGGGCTGCGGGTGACCTTCGGGGCAGGAAGGTGAGAGATGTGCACGATGACCACGCGTATCGCGCGGCGCCGTGGCGCGTTCCTCGTCTACTCGTTGCTGGGCGCCGCGCCTGGCTACGGTTTCCGGCACGGTCCATGACGCCTCCGGCGCTCCCGTCTCCGGCTCCCGCGTGCTGGTCCTCTCGTAGGGGCTGCGCCAGGAGGACTACACGCTCATCTGACTCGCCAGCACCTCTCACACCCTTGTTCCAGGGCCAGGATGTTATTACTGTCGTGATAACTTCTGCCCCCGAGGATTCGCTCATGCCCAAGCAGACCACGATCCGAGCCATTGGCAACTCTGCCGGCACCACCATCCCCAAGCCCATGCTCGAACGCTATCACTTGAGCGAGGGCGACACCGTCCATCTGATCGAGACCGAGGAAGGCATCCTGATCACTCCCTTCGATCCTGATTTCCGCGAGGCCATGGAGATCTACGCGGAAGGCGCCAAGCGTTATCGCAATGCCATGCGTGAGCTCGCCAGGTGACCGAACCACGTTGGCTTTCTCCAGCACACATCCTCACAATCCATTCTGATCAGATCCAATCCCACGGCGGCTCCCTCGGGCTCCGTGACAGGGGCCTCCTGGAGTCGGCTCTCGAACGCCCCAGGAACCGGTTCCATTACGATCCCGACGCCGATCTTCCTGCCCTCGCCGCGGCGTACGGCTCCGGACTCTCGAGCGACCACCCCTTCGTGGATGGCCACAAGCGCATCGCCTTCCAGGCCATGTACCTCTTTCTCGGCTTGAACGGCTTCCGGATCGATGCGCCTGAAGAGCAAGTCGTCGCGCTCATCCTCTCTCTCGCGAGCGGTGACCTCGACGAGCCCACCCTCGCCGATTGGCTCCGGCACCACATCTCGGCTCGCTGACCCATACCCCTTCGTTCAGGGCATGGCGGCTAACGTGTTTTTCCAGAGATGGTCAGGCCATTCGAGCGCCGATCCATCCGGCGCGGCCGCGGTGCGCTCAGCCCGAACCTGAAGCCGAGACGTCCGCACCGACCTCACGCGAAGGCGTCCGGAGGTCTGACGACCCCCGGACGCCTTCCCATGCGCCCGACAGGATTCGAACCTGTGACCTTCGGCTCCGGAGGCCGACGCTCTATCCAGCTGAGCTACGGGCGCGCGGCCGCGACGCTCGGGTCGCGGGAACATAATGATCGTCGAATCATGGGGCGGGTCAAGGTATACGGCGGCAACCGCTCCGGCCTACCGCACCTCCGGCATGAGCAGCGGAATCCGCCGACGTCCGTGGCGCCGGTAGACGCGGAAGTCCCGGTCCAGGGTGATGACGCTGGGTTCGTCCGCGATCTCGCTCATCCGCACCAGGCAACCGTCGGCCAGCGACATCGGAACGTCGGCGTAGCGATCCATGAGACGGCGGATGCGGTCGACGTGCTCATCGAGGCGGAACGAGAGCACGAGCGCCCCCCTGCGCATGAGTTCGAGGAGCGCCTGCGGCCCGCGGGGGTCGTGACGCAGCAGGTGGCAGGCTTCGGCGAGAACCGGCTCGCACGTGTGCAGCGGCGGCGCGACGCGCTCGAACGTCTCCACCGCCCAGCCGTGGAACGTATCGCGCCGGTTCAGGAACGCGACGAGCGGCCCGGTATCCACGAGCCACGCACGCATCACCCTCCGAAGCCATCCATATGCCGGGGGGACGAGGAGAGATCCGCCGGCCCGCACACCGTGCCCGCGAGATCCATCGCCAACCCGGCGACCGACGGCCGCCCCGCGGCGGGATCACTCGCCAGATGGCCCTCCAACGCCTCCCGTACCACCGCAGACTTGGAGATCCGCCGCGCCCGCGCGGCTTCCTCGAGCCGGAGGTCCAACCACTCGGGCATCTTGAGTGAGATCGTCTTCATGGAGTAATACTATAGTGACAGACAGATAATACAAGCCGTCGGCCAGCCCACCGCGCAGCCGATCCGTCAGCCCACCGGAGCGCACCCGACGCAGGACCGACCATCAGCCCACGGGCGGCCGTCCGCTACCGTGGCACCCGCCTCGGGGCGCCTGAATAGCCGAAAGCGCCCGCCCCGGATCGGGGCGGGCGCCGGCGTGGAGCGCGCGGAATAAGCCGAGTTCTGTCCCCTTCCGGGGGAGGATCATTCATCTGGGATCACCGTTGCCGGCGACCTCGTGCGGCCTACCCGGGACTCGGGCGGAGCGGGCAACTCCTCGTCCCCTATTTGGCCTTGCTCCGGGTGGGGTTTGCCATGCGACCCCTGTTACCAGCGGCCCGGTGCGCTCTTACCGCACCCTTTCACCCTTGCCTGTGCCGCGCGTGCGCGGCCATCGGCGGTCTGCTCTCTGCGGCACTTTCCGTCGCCTTGCGGCGCCCGGGCGTTACCCGGCACCCTGCCCTGCGGAGCTCGGACTTTCCTCCGGCGGCGTTCCCCGAGGGGCACCCGCCGGCGATCCTCACTCGCACGCTCACGTCCATAACCTACGCGCAACCTGCAGCGGGTGATACCCGACAGGGGGACTCCGGTTCGGGCTCGGGCCTCGCGCCGCCGGCCTCCGGCCCGTAACGTGGCCGGCATGAACGACGCACCCGACTTCGACCTCGACGCCGTGCGCGCGCGGATTCCGATCCTCCGCACGCTCATTCCCATGAACAACTGCTCGCAGGCCCCGCAGTGCGACGCCACGCGGGCCGCGGCCGACGCCTACCTGGAGTCGTGGGCCCGCCAGGGGATGGACTGGGACGCGTGGATCGGAGAGGTGGAGCGCGCGCGGGCCGGGTTCGCCGCCTTCATCGGCGCCGACGCGGACGACGTGGCGGTGGCCACCTCCGTCTCGCAGGCGACGGCGAGCGTGGCCTCCGGGCTCGACTTCACGGGCCGGCGCTTCCGCGTGCTGGTCAGCGAGGCGGAGTTCCCGACCGTCGCCCACGTGTGGCTGGCGCAGGAGCGCTTCGGGGCGGAGGTGGGGTGGGTGCCCGTGCAGGACGGCGCCGTGGAGCTGGAGGCGTACTAGGCGGCGCTCGACGAGCAGACACTCGTGGTCTCGGCCTGCCACGGCTACTACCAGACGGGTTTCAAGCAGGACGTGCGGGCGATTGCGGAGCTGGCCCACGCGCACGGCGCGCTCCTCTACGTCGACGCCTACCAGACGCTCGGCACGGAGCCCTTCGACGCGCCCGCGAGCGGCGCCGACTTCGTCGCGTCGGGATGCCTGAAGTTCCTCATGGGAATCCCCGGGATCGCGTTCCTGTGGTTGCGGCCCGGGGCGGCCGAGCGGCTGGAGCCCGCGCTGACCGGATGGTTCGGCCGGCGCGATCCGTTCGCCTTCGAGCCCCGGGAGTTGGATTGGGCCGAGGGCGCGCGGCGCCTCGACACCGGCACGCCCCCCATCGTCGAGGCGTACGTGGCCCGCGCGGCGATAGCGTGGCTGCGCGGGATCGGGCTGGAGGCCATCGGGGCATGGACGCGCACGCTGGGCGCGCGGCTCGTGGAGGGCGGCCTGGAGCGAGGGCTCGAGATCCTCGGGCCCACCGAGCCCGAACGCAAGGCGCCCACCACCGCATTCGCGTGCGCCGACGCTCACGCCGCCGAAGCCGCCATGCGTCAGCGCGGCGTCATCGCCTCGGCGCGAGGCCCCGCCATCCGGCTCGCGCCGCACTTCTACAACACGCTCGACGACGTCGACCGCGCGCTCGACGCGCTGGCGGAGGTGCTGGGGGACGGGGGGTAGGTACGCCCCTCCCCTCAATCCATCAACGCATCTCCATACATGAGTGCGTTGGTGCGGTGGCCGAGATCGAACGCTTCCTCGAGGGTCAGGAGGAAGGTGCCGTCGTCGCGCTCGCGGACCCACGCCTCGCCTTCCTCGCGCGTGGCGAAGAAGAAGACGTGGCAGCAGAAGGTGGAGATCACGCGGTCCGCGGCGAAGTCGCACCGGTCCGGGTCGACGAAGGAGACGACGACGTCCGGGCCGGTGAGCGAGACCACGTCCGAGGGCGTCACCCGCAGGCGGACCTCGACGCCCGAGGCGCCCGAGCGCGAAGACACGTCCGCGCCGCGGCCGAGGATCCGGGGAAGGAAGAGGGCGTCCCACGCGCACCAGGTATGGAGCGTGCGGCCCTCGACGACGAAGCGGTGCGCGGTCTCGTCAAGGCTCAGGCCCCAGAAGCCGGTGATGCGGCCCCGGACGTCGCGCTGCACGCTCGGCCAGCCGTCCATCACCCGGCGGACCTCCGCGCCGGCGAGCCCCGTCGCGGCCGCGATGGCCTCATCCGATACGGGCTCGCCCCGTGCCAGCAGCCGGTGCGTGGCGAGCGAGACCGTCCGGCCCCGCTCCGTCAGGTGCACGCACCGGCGGTCGAACCGCTCGGCGAGGGCGTGGAGGTCGGGTGGCGTCACGACGGATCTTCCTTGCAATCGTGGGCCTCCCGGGCAGGGGAAGAGGTCGGGTGCCGGGACGGAGATCCCGGAGGTCACTTCAACCTTCAACCGTTCGGCGCCCGCCGCAAGGGCGGCGCGTACACTGCCGGGAGCGGCGCGCTCGCATCTCCGTCCGCAACCGCTCCTTGCGGCCCTTTTCCGCCCGGTCCTGCGCCCCTACCATAGTATTCCCGCATCGCAACCCTCAACCGCCAACCCGGGGACGGGTGAATGATGAAACGTCTGGTCATGCTGGCTTCCCTGCTGTTGCTGGCCACGGTGTGCTGCCGGGCGGACCGGGCCGGCGGCGGCGCGGCGGGTGCGGCCGGCGGCCGCGCGGCGGTGAACGCGGGAGGCAGCGGCGCGGCGCTCCTCGTCACCGGGTTCTCCACGCCCGAGTCGGTGCGCCACGACCCCGCGGCCGACGTCTACCTGGTCTCCAACATCAACGGCAAGCCCGACGGACACGACGACAACGGCTTCATCAGCCGCGTCTCGCCGGCGGGTACGGTGCTCGAACTGCGCTGGATCGACGGCGCGGGGGGTGACTTCACCCTGAACGCGCCCAAGGGGATGGCGCTGAAGGGCGACACGCTCTTCGTGGCCGACATCGACCACATCCGGCTGTTCGACCGGGTGAGCGGCGCGCACCTGGCCGACTGGCCCGTCGCGGGCGCGCACTTCCTCAACGACGCGGCGGTCGCCGCCGACGGCACGCTCTACGTGACCGACACCGGCGGGCGGACGCTCTACCGGTTCGCGGGCTCCACGCCCGAGGCGCTCGCGTCGGGCAGGGCGTTCGGCAGCCCCAACGGCGTGGACACCAACGCACGCGGCGTCGTGGTCGTCATGTGGAGCGGGGGCGTCAAGCGCGTCGATCCGGCGACGGGCGAGGTCACCGATCTCCCCGCGCCCGAGGGCGCGCGCCTCGACGGCGTGGTGCTCATGGACGACGGCTCGTACATCGTCTCGAGCTGGGACAAGGAGGCGGTGCTCCGGGTTGGCGCGGACGGCCGGGTGAGCGAGGTCCTGGGCTCAGTACCCGAAGCGGCGGACATCGTCTACGACGCCGCCCGCAACCGGATCCTCGTTCCCACGTTCTCGGGCGAGGTGCACATCGTGCCGCTGGGGGGCTGACGGCGTTGCGCGGGCGCGCTCCCGGCTCGCCTCGCTGGAGGAAGCGGTCGGATCCGCCCGCGTCGTCGGCCTCGGCGACACGCGGCGCCTTCGCGCGACATGATGGACGGAGCGCTCGCCGCGGTCGGCGTGCCCGCCTTCCTCATCGACCTGCGCAGGATTCCGGGCCGCTCGGGCGCCGGGCGGTGGTTGCGCCTCGAGCGTTCGTGGCGGGGGAGTGTCCCTCCTGCCTTGCCCGCCGAGCCCGCCGGTCCAGACGGTGTCCCGTCGGCGGAAGGAAGCCGGTGGATGCGCGGCAGGCCGCGGCGCACGGGGCTCCAGACCCTTTCGGAACATTGGCCCAGGAGGCATCTTGGGATCCCTGCCCGGAACCATCAAGGTCGAAGGACCCCATCATGGATGATCTGGCGACCCGCCTCGCGGACGTCCGCCGTAACACCGGACTCAGCACCCGGGGCTTTGCCGCCGCCCTCCTGCAGGCCGCGGACTACGAGGTGTCCCACACGTCCGTGGGCGGCTACGAGCACGGGACCGGCGTTCCCGCGGCATACGTCGAGGCCGTCTCCCGCGCCTTCAGCGTCTCGGAGGCGTGGCTCCTCACCGGAGACGGTCTTCCCGCCAAGTCGGGAGATGACGAGGTCCGCAAAGCGCTGCGGCGCATCGCCGACGTCATGGCCGCATTCGCTCCGGCCATGGGACACGCCGAAGCCCAGCTCGAGGCGTTCTTCCGGCTCTCCCCGGACCCTTTCCTGATCCTCACACCGCACGCCCATATCGCCCGGTGGAACCAAGCGTTCGAGCAACTCGTGGGTTATACGCACAGGGAAATCGACGAAGCGCCGCTCCTCCGGTGGGTGCACGGCCACGACCGGGAAGCCATCCGGGCGGGGTTGCTCACGGTCGCCAACGACGGGGAAGAGACCTGCTCCGAGTTCCGCCTGCGAACCGCCACGGACGAGTACCGTCAGGTCGAGTGCCGGATTTCCCAGGGGTCCGACCTGATCTTCGCCGTGCTCCATGACGTGACGGAGGAGCGGCGGGCGGAGGAGGAAGCGGAGCAGAGCCGGGCCCGCCTCGAGGCCATCTTCCAGCTTGCCCAGGAGGCCATCGTACTCCTCGACGACCGCAGCGCTTTCGTGGACGTAAACCCGGCAACGCTGGGGCTGACCGGGTATACCCGTGAAGAGCTTCTCGGCGGACTGGAGCTCGGGGACGTCACGCAGGAAGGCGAGATGGAGACCCTCAGAGCCCGGTGGGCCGCCTTCCTCGAAGACGGCAAGATGGGTGGAACGCATCATCTCGTGCGCAAGGATGGCGGGGTCGTCGACGTGGACTTCAGGGCCGTGGCCCACGTGCTGCCGGGCCTCCACCTGTCGGTGCTCCGCGAGGTCCCGGGGATGGAGGAGCGGGAGCTCGCCCGGAAGCTCTCGCTGGCGGTGAAGCACAGTGGCGACTGCATCCTGGTCACGGACCGCGACGGCCGGATCGAGTATGTGAACCCCGCCTTCGAAGAGACCACGGGGTACTCCCTCGATGAGGTCCGCGGAGCGACGCCCCGCGTCCTCCGCTCCGGCCATCACGACGAGGCCTTCTACCGGGAGCTCTGGACGACGATTCTGGCGGGCGAGACGTTCCGCGGCGTCTTCGTGAACCGCCGAAAGAACGGTGAGTTGTACAGGGACCACCGCACCATCGCTCCGGTCCTCGACGACGACGGACGGATCACCCACTTCGTGAGCACGGGCCGGGACCTCGGCCCGCCCGAGTGACGGCACGACCCTGCGTGGGGCGTACGTCCCGCCCGCCGCTACTCCTCGTCCAGCACCGCGCGCACGCCCCGCAGCAGATCCTCGATGGTCCACGGCTTCTGAAGGAACGGGAGTGGATGTGCCCCCGCGAGTCCGCCTCGTGCCAGGGCTTCCCGATACCCGCTCATGAGCAGCATCCTGGGAGCCGTTCCCTCGCCCCCCAGGGCCTCGTACAACTCGACGCCCCCCATCCCCGGCATCACGCTGTCGGAGACCACCAGGTCGATCCCCGATCTCTCGGCCCTGTACACTTCCAGCGCTTCCAGCCCGTCGGCCGCGGTCAGAACCGTGTACCCGTACCTCTCGAGCACGCGCCGACCCACGCTCCTGAGAGCATCGTCGTCTTCCACCAGAAGGATCGTCTCACTCCCGCCGCGGAGCTCGGCGCGGGGCGCGTCGTCCTCGGCGACGGCGGCTTCGGTTTCGGCCACCGGAAAGTAGAGCTTGAAGGTCGTGCCCCGGCCCGGTTCGCTGTAGACGTGTACGAGACCGCCGTGCTGTCTGACCAGGCCGTAGACCATGGCCAGCCCCAGGCCCGTCCCCACCCCCCGCGGCTTGCTGGTGAAGAAGGGCTCGAAGATCCTGGCCTGCGTCTCCTCGTTCATGCCCACTCCGCTGTCGCTCACCGACAGGCACACGTAGGCCCCGGGGCCCGCACAGGGATGCGACGCCCGATACGCGTCGTCGAGGCGAGCGTCGTCGACATCGACGTGGAGTACTCCGCCGTCGGGCATGGCGTCGCGGGCGTTATTGACGAGGTTGAGCAGGATCTGCTCCACGGATCCGGCGTCGGCCAGAACCGTGTGGACCGGCCCTTCGGCGGACACGCGCAGCTCCACGTTCTCGGGAAGGATGAGGCGGAGCATTGGCGAAGCCCCAGCCACGAGGTGGGCCAGATCCACGGACCTCATCCGCAGATCGGCGTGCCGGCTGAGGCTGAGGAGCTGGCCCACCATCTCCGCGCCCCGCTGCGCGGCCCGCGCGATCTCCTCCAGCACGTCGGCCACCTCCTCCGAGCCCGGACCGAGGAAGGCGGGGCCGAGCTGGGCATTGGCGAGGATCACGGAGAGCACGTTGTTGAAGTCGTGGGCGATGCCGCTGGTGAGCTGGCCCACCGCCTCCATCTTCTGCGACTGTCGTAGCTGAGCTTCCAGCGCGCGGCGCTCCGTGACGTCTTCGACGAAGGTCTCCACCACATCGGAGTCGCCGTTCGCGGCCTGCACGATCCGAGCGCTCATGCGTACGCGGATGGGGGTCCCATCCTTCTTCCTCCACTCGATCTCGGCATCGTCGACGCGGGACTCCGAACGGAGCCGCTCCCACTGCTCCTCCCACTGCTCGGCGTCGGCGTAGACGTCCCGGGCGACATCCACCTCCATCAGCTCCTCGGCCGAGTCGAAGCCCAGCATCCGGACCAGGGCCGGGTTGACGGTGAGGAACCTCCCGTCCCTGCTCACGCGGGCGATGCCGTAGGCGGCGTTCTGGACGATGTCGCGGTACTTGGCCTCGGAGCGCGCGAGCGCCTCCTCGGCCTGCTTGCGCTCGGTGACGTCGCGAATCGCCGCCGAGATGAGCAGCCCCTCCTCGGTCTCGAGGGGACCGAGGCTGATCTCCACCGGAAGCTCCCGGCCGTCCTTGCGCCGCAGGGCCAGCTCGAGGCCGCTGCCCATGGAGCGAGTCCTGGGCTGCCGTGCATACCCGGCCCGATGCCTCCGATGTCCATCCGCGTACCTGTCGGGAACGAGACGCTCGACCGTCCGGCCCACCAACTCGTCCCGGGTGTATCCGGTGAGCCGCTCCGCCTGAGCGTTGACCAGGACGATCCTGCCCTCGCCATCGCAGATGACCACGGCGTCCGGAGCGGATTCCAGAAGACGCCGGAAACGCTCCTCCGCACGCCGGACCCCCACCCCCTCGCGAACGAGGGTATCCGCCCGGAGGAACAGAGCCATCAGGAAGAGCCCGGCGACCCCCACCGCGGTGCCCAACACCGCAGGATCCAGGTTCCACACCGCCGGCGCGGTGGGTACATCCGCCGGCAGGAAGGTGGCGGCCCACATACCGGTGTAGTGCATCCCCGAGATGGCCCCGCCCAGGAGGAGCGACGGTCCGAGCCGCGCGGCCACGGTGGGAGAGAACCGACCATCGGCGATGGAGAACGCCACCCGGAGTGCCGCGCAGGCGGCCACCACGGCGATGGCCACCGAGAGGGCCACGAGCCAGGGAGCGTACCGGGTCACCGCGCTCATGCGCATGGCCGCCATGCCCAGGTAATGCATCCCCGCGATGCCCAGGCCCACGAGGGTGCCACCCCCCAGGACCCACATGCGACGGCGGGCTCGGTACCGGCTCGCCAGCGCGATCCCCAGCAAAGAGGCGACGATGGCCACGCCGATGGACGCGAGCGTCGTCGGCGCGTCGTATTGGATCGGCACCGGCAGGGAGAACGCGAGCATGGCCACGAAGTGCATGGATCAGATGCCTACGCCCATGGCCATCGCGGACGTGGTGAGCCACGCCCGGTAGGCGTCCCGGCCCTCCACCTCGCCGATCCGGGAGATCAGGGTTACCGTCGTGTACGCCGCCAGTGTCGCCACCACCAGCGAGAGTACGACCAGGGCGGGATCGTAGGACGGGGGGTATGGCATTCTTCAGTATGCCGTTTCCCCGAGCCCACGCGCAAGGAAACCTTGCAGATTGGAACGAAATCTTTCCGGATCGCACGTCGGAAAGGAGGGAGAGGGTTCGCGGTTCGCGCCTACGCCCCGCCCTCGATCCTGCGCATGGCCTCGAGCGACTCGGACGCGTTTTCCGCGAGACCACCACGCTCTTGGCCCGGATCCCGGATCGGTGCGCCCCGGAGGGCCCGGCACACGTTCGGAACCTCGGTGATCAGACGGGCTCCCCGGGTATGGAAGAGCCACTGCCAGGCCCAGTTCACCATCACGAGGATCCGGTTCCGAAAGCCGATGAGGAAGGAGATGTGTACGAGGCTCCAGAGTACCCAGGCCGGAAGGCCGCTCCACGTCTGCCCGCCCAGGTCCGCCACGGCGCGCGCTCTTCCGATGGTGGCCAGGACGCCCTTGTCGCGGAAGTGGAAGGGGCGGCGCACGGGAAGGGCCTCGCCCCGCGCTATGGAGTCGGCGATCACGCGGGCCACGAAGCCCCCCATCTGGATGGCTCCCTGGGCGACCCCCGGGACCGGCCGGCCCGTACCTGCGTCCACCTGCGCCGCGAGGTCTCCGATGACGAACACTTCCGGACGCCCGGGAAGAGAGCAGTCCCGTTCCACCCGGACCCGCCCCGAGGGGTCGAGAGGCACTCCCGCCAGGGTGCGAGCCAGCGGCGAGCCGCGTACGCCGGCGGCCCAGATCACGTTGGCGGCCGGAAGGCGTTCCTCCCCTAGCCGAACGCCGCCCTCCTCCACCTCCGTGACGAAGGTCTCCAGCTTCACCTCCACACCCATTTCCCGGAGTGCGTGGAGCGCCTTCCGCGAGGCGGCGGGTGACATGGTGGGGAGCAGCCTCTCCCGGCCTTCGGCCACCACGACTCGGGCCGTGGTGGTGTCCACGCTTCGGTAGTCGGCGGCTACGGTCCGGGAGGCGATCTCCCGCAGGGCTCCGGCCATCTCGACCCCGGTGGGTCCTCCGCCCACGATCACGAAGGTAAGCTTCGAGGAACGGACCTCGGGGTCTTCCTCCTGCTCCGCCGCCTCGAAGGCCAGGAGCATCCGCCGCCGGATTTCCAGGGCATCCTCCACCGTCTTCAACCCCGGAGCCAGGGGAGCCCATTCCTCGTGCCCGTAGTACGCGTGGGTCACGCCCGTCGCCAGAACGAGCCAATCGTACCGCACCGGCTCGCCGCACACCTCCACGGCCCGGGCCGCGAGGTCGATCCGGGTCGCCTCACCGAGGAGAACGCGGACGTTCTCCTGTCGCCGGAAGATGGTGCGGATCGGGGCTGCGATGTCGGCCGGCGAGAGGACGGCGGTAGCCACCTGGTAGAGGAGCGGCTGGAACGTATGGTGGTTCCGCCGGTCGATGAGGGTGACCCGACACGGGGTGTTCCGGAGCCCGCGCACGACGCGCAGACCTCCAAACCCGGCTCCCACGACCACGACCCGTGGCTGCTCCGCACCACCGCGGACCTCCGGCGGAGTGGCGTCAGCAGCCATGGACGATTCCCTCCCTTGCGTGCTTCCGGGCCGCTGGACGTCGGCCGGTCGTGGTCTGGGGTTGAGCATACCCCGCTCGCGCGCCGGAGTCCCGGCCGGCCGCCATCAGACACGCCACGAGCCCGGTGCGGTGATCCCCATCGAGACATCCAACGGCGCCGCCGCGCCGGCCATCCTGCTTGATGAATGTCCAGTCGCGCCGCCGCCGAGGGTCCGCCGGGCCTCCTTTGTCTGGATGATGTTGTAGCCGAGCGTGAAGCAGTACACGCTCGTCGGGATGATGGAGATCCTGACGCCTCCGACCTCCGTGTCCATGCGCCGGGTGCGGGACGTCGCCCACCCGGTGCCCGGAGCATTCTTCCGACAGAACGCAAGGAGCGATCTCAACTCGTCGGGGCGATCGGCGTGGCGGTCCGACCATTTCACCTCCACGGCCCATCGGACTCGTTGGTCCGGACCCAGACGTACGATGTCGACCTCACCGGTCTTCCAGCGACTGTAGAAGAGATCGGTGTCCTCCGCGTGGAACCACTGCGAGAAGATCGCGGTTTCGGCGAGCGGGCCGACTTCCTCCGAGCCTTCATCCACCGGGGCGAACAGGGCTGCCCTCATGGACGGGTTGGTCAGATACACCTTGAAACTCCGCGCGCGCTTGAAGCGCTTCGCCGACTCGTCGATCCGGTGAACGACCTTGATGAGGAACGCCGCTTCCAGGTATTCGGTGTATTTCTTCAGCGTGTTCCTGGCCACGCCCGAGTCGCGGGCCAGATCCTGGAGGGACAGCTCGTCGGCCGTGTTGAAGGCGAGGGAGGTGAAGAGTCGGTTGAGTTCCTGAATGTCACGGATGCCGTACAGACTCGGCAGATCTCTCAGCAGGACCTTGTCGATGATGTCCGACTTGATGAAACGACCGGGGGCGGTGCAGGATCCCGCTGCTCATGAAGCTCGCCCGCACGGCGAAGCAGGCGAAGACGCGCCGAACGGCCATGTTCTGGCTGGCCCGCTCCAGCGACCCCCGGGTGGTGCCCTTCTTCGAGGAGATCCTCCTGGGAAAGAAGGGAAGCTGAGGCGGGAGGGGGAGGGCGGTCGGTGCCGGAAGCGCGTGCCCCGCGGTAGGGTGCGGGACCGTCCCCTGTCAGGGCATGTCCGTTTCCTCGTTCAGGACGGCGAGGTAGCGGTCGTACGCGTAGAGGCGGTTGCGCCGCCGGCCCGTGATCTCCCGGGCGATGCCCAGCTCCACGAGAAGCTCCATCGCCGAGGCCGCCGCGGGAAAGGAGAGCCCCGTCGACTGGCTCACCTTCGGCAACGACGTGATCGGCCGGCACTTGAGCGCGTCGTGGACCCGAAGCGCCGATCCGGCACGCCGCCCTACGGGCTCGATCCTGGCCCGGTCCTCTTCGAACATCGCCCCGAGGCGCCGGGCGGTGGACACCGCGCCGTCGGCGGACTTGTGCACCCCCTCCAGGAAGAACTCCAGCCAGCCCTCCCAGTCGCCCTTCTCGCGCACGGCGTCGAGGAGCCCGTAGTACCGCGAGCGGTGCTCCTTGAAGTAGAGGCTCAGGTAGAAGAGGGGATCGGAGAGGATGCCCGCATGGCACAGCATGAGGGGGATGAGCAGGCGTCCGATCCGTCCGTTCCCGTCCAGGAACGGGTGGATGGTCTCGAACTGGACATGGGCCAGGCCGGTGCGAATGAGTTCAGGAAGATCGCCCGCCTCGGCGTGGAGGAATCGCTCGAAGGCCCCCATGCAGTCGGGAACCAGGTGCGCCGGAGGCGGCACGAAGACGGCGTTGCCCGGGCGCGTCCCGCCCAACCAGTTCTGGGATCGCCGGAACGCGCCCGACGTCCTGTCCCTGCCGCCCCCGTGGGAGAACAGCACAGCGTGCATCTCCCGGATCAGGCGGTTGGACAGGGGAAAGCCGGAGCGCATGCGCGCCAGGCCGTGATCCAACGCGGCGACGTAGCTGGAGACCTCGACCACATCGTCGAGGGGCGCCGCGGGAACCTCGTCGAGCTCGAAGAGCAGCAGGTCCGAGAGCGACGACCGCATGCCCTCAATCCGCGAGGAGAGAACCGCTTCCTTCCTCACGTAAGCGGAAAGGAGAATGGCCCGGTCGGGCAGCAGGCTCGACACGCCGTCGTGGCGGCCCAGCGCCACGTTGGCCCGTTCCAGGCG
>Ga0114931_10004595_pt1 | contig 17224 bp, 19 predicted proteins | sample 2SBtaG_FD_89579 | JGI IMG/M metagenome (GOLD analysis project Ga0114931, IMG submission 89579) | Deep subsurface microbial communities from Kolumbo volcano to uncover new lineages of life (NeLLi) - 2SBTROV14_V59a metaG | ecosystem: Environmental > Aquatic > Marine > Volcanic | place: Kolumbo...
CAGATCGAGCACGACGGCAAGCTGATCACCTTCATCGACACCCCGGGCCACGCCGCGTTCACCGAGATGCGTGCGCGCGGCGCCCAGGTCACCGACATCGTGGTGCTCGTGGTCGCCGCCGACGACGGCGTGCAGCCTCAGACCGAGGAGGCCATCGCCCACGCGAAGGCCGCGGGCGTGCCGATCGTCGTGGCGATCAACAAGATCGACAAGCCCGGCGTCAACCCGGACCAGATCAAGACCAAGCTCTCCGAGTACGACCTCGCCCCGGAAGACTGGGGCGGCAGCACCCTGTACGCGCCGGTCTCCGCGCTCAAGCGTCAGGGCATCGACGATCTGCTCGAACAGCTCCTACTGCAGTCCGAGGTGCTGGAGCTAGAGGCCAACCCCGATCGGCATGCCGAGGGCGTGGTCATCGAGTCGAAGATGGAGCGCGGCCGCGGTGCGGTCGCCACCGTGCTGGTCCAGAAGGGCACCCTGCGCCGGGGTGACTACGTCGTGCTCGGTGCGGTGTTCGGCAAGGTCCGGGCGATGGTCGACTACATGGGCAAGAAGCTCAAGGAGGCCAGCCCCTCCACGCCGGTCGAGATCTTCGGACTCAACCACCTGCCGATGACCGGTGACACGCTCACCGCCGTCCAGAGCGAGAAGAACGCGAAGACGCTCGCCGAGCACCGCGCCGAGGCGCGACGCCAGCAGGAGATGGCCCGCCAGCGGCGCAAGACCGCGGAGGACCTGTTCGCGCTCGCCCGCGGCGAGGAGAAGCAGACCCTGAACATCGTGCTCAAGGCCGACGTGCAGGGCAGCCTCGAGGCGCTGAAGGCGGCGCTCGAGGGCATCGAGGTGGACGGCACCGAGGTGCGCATCCTCCACTCGGGTGTGGGCGCGATCTCCGAGTCCGACGTCAACCTCGTGGCGGCCAACGACGCGCTGCTCATCGGGTTCAATGTCAACGTTGGTCCCAACGCGCGCGCCGCCGCGTCCTCTCAGGGCGTCGAGGCGGAGCTGTACGAGGTCATCTACGCGGTCCTCGACCGGGTGAAGGCCCTGCTCACCGGCATGCTGGCCCCCGAGTACGAGTTGGTTCGTCGCGGGCTCGCCGAGGTGCGGGCGATCTTCAAGATCTCGCGCGTCGGTACGGTCGCGGGCTCCTACGTGATGGAGGGCTCGGTCGCCCGAAACCACACCGCCAAGCTCCTGCGTGAAGGAAAGGAGATCTGGCAGGGCAAGATCAGCACGCTCAAGCGGTTCAAGGACGACGTGAAGGAAGTCGCGACGGGCTACGAGTGCGGCATCTCGCTCGAGGGCATGGACGACGTGCAGGAAGGCGACCTCGTCGAGACCTACAGCCTCGAGGAGAAGCCTCGCGTGTAGCCCGGGATGGGCGCCGGGTGGTGACCGGAGGGTCACCTCCCTCGTGCCCCGGGCGTAGGGTCAGGTCGCCGTGAGCACCGTCCACATCGGAGTACTGCACCTCGTGCTGCGGGTCAGCGGTGCGCGCACGCTCAAGGATCGCCGCCAGGTGATCAGCAGCTTGCGCGACCGCGTGCGCCACCGCTTCGAGGTGACCTGGAACGAGGTCGACGCGGGGGACCAGCCCACACGCGCGGTGATCGTGTGCACCACCGCGGGCACGGACGCCCGTCTGCTGCGATCCGTGCTCGATCGGATCCGCGACTTCGTCGACGGCAGCGGCAAGGCCTGGGCGGAGTCGGTCGACGTGGACGTCTTCCCGTGGCATCCTCCGGACACCGACTGGTGGACGGAGGAGCCAACCGATGGGTGAGCTGGCGCGCCGGCGGAGAGCTCGTGACCTGTGGATTTCGCGCGGTCACCTGTGGGCCGCTGGGCTGGGTGCCGCATTCCTCCTGGTGATCGCGTTCTCGGTCGGAGTGATGGTGGGCGGCTCCGAGCGCGCCCACGCCGCACCCTCGGATCCCCTCGGCCTGTCCCAGGCGCCGGACGACAGCCTCGTGGAGCTCCTCGCACGGGTCGACGCGAGCGCCGATCCCACCAGCGGCGTCGCCTCGCTGACCTTCCCCGACGCTCTCGCCGGGCAGGAGCCCGCGACGCCGAAGGTGCCGCCGACGCCACACCACGCCGGCGTGTCGGTCACCGTCACCGCGCGCCCGATGGCGAAGCCGGAGGTCGATCCCGTTCCGGACGGCCACTACGCGGTCGCCGTCCTGGAGACCCCCGACTCGCAGCGCGCCGAGGCCCTGCGGGATCAGCTCGCCGCGCGCGACCTCCCCGCGTGGGTCGGGGCCGAGATTGTCGGCGGGCGTTCCCTGTTCCGCGTCTCTCTCGGCGGTTTCGCCACCGAGGGCGAGGCGCACGCGGCAGCCAAGCGCTTCGCCGCGGCCGATGACGACCTCCCGCTGGTCACCAGCGCCTACGTCCAGGCGATCGGGGCGGAAGTCCAGGGCGGGTAGACGTCCGTCGGCCCCGGGGCCGGATAGGAGCTGTCCGCTGGAGCGGCCCTCCCCTGTGGAGGTCCGACATGGACGAAATTCCTGGATTCTGGGTCGGCGCCTGTCTGCACGGGCGCGAGTACGACCTGCGCGTGCTCGCCGCCGAGGCGGGTGGCTACGACGTCCTGCAGGCGGGCGGCGAGAAGGCGCTCGTGGCGGCCGGGGTCGACCCGGTGCGGGCTCGGGCGTGGGTGTCCTGCCGCCCGCAAACAAGCCGCGGGCGGGTGTTCACCCTGGCGGACCGGCGCTTTCCCGGCTGCTTGCGCGACCTACCAGAGGTGCCACCCTTCCTGTGCTTCGAGGGCGATCTCGCGTGCCTGGAGGGCACGGCGGTAGCGGTGGTCGGCACGCGGAGCTGCACCGGGTACGGTCTGGGGGTCGCGCGCCACCTGGGCGGGGCCCTCGCGGCGGCGGGGTGCGTGGTGGTGAGTGGCCTTGCCCGGGGCATCGACGGCTCGGCCCACAAGGCCGCGCTCCGGGCAGGGCGCACGGTGGCGGTGCTGGGGCACGGCCTCGGACACACCGCGCCCTCGATGCACCGGCGGCTCCGCGAGGCGATCGTCGATCACGGGGGGCTGCTCGTCTCGGAGTGGCCCGACGAGGCGCCGCCACGCCCGTGGCGCTTCCCGCGGCGCAACAACTGGATCGCGGGCCTGGCCCAGCACACCGTGGTGGTCGAGGCGCCCTTCGGGAGCGGGGCCCTGATCACCGCGCTCGCGGCCGACGCCGCCAACCGGAGCGTGTGGGTGGTCCCTGGCCAGCTCGGCGTCCCGGCATGTCGCGGGGGGCTCGAGCTCCTCCACTCGAAGCAGGTTGGGGTGATCACCGACGTGAACGCCTTCGTCGCCGAAGTGGCGGAGGTCGGCGCCGCGCCCCAGCGGGAGGACTGGCTCGTTCACCTGTTCGCGGGCCACCCGCTCGAGGAGGTCGCGCGCACCGCGCGGCGCTCGACGGCGGAGCTGCTCCGAGAGCTGGCCACCCTGGAGCTCCGCGGCGAGGTGGTCCGCCTGCCGGGCCAGCGTTACGCGCCGGCGGGGAGGCCCCCATGAACGAGGTCCTGAGGTCGCGGATCACCGGGCGCGCCATGCGCTGGGTCGTGCGGGTCCGCGAGAGTAGCTCGTCGACCTGCCCGAGGTGCGGCGGCTGACCGGGACGCTGTTGTGCGAGCGGTCCCCCGAGGGGGAAGATGGGGTCGATGTCCTCGCCGAAGACTGGGCCCTCCTCTTGTACCGAGCCGGCCGCGCTGCGCGCCCGGTTCCTCGCCCACCTCCGCTCCGAGCGCGGCGCGTCGCCGCACACCCTGCGGGCCTACGACCACACCCTCGAGCGACTGGAAGCCCACCTCGCCGAGGCCGGGCTCGACTACCTCGGTGCCGGCGCCAAGGCGCTGCGCGGGTTCCTGTTCCAGGTCGGTCGCGGGCGCTCCTCGTCGACCCTCGCGCGGCACGTCGCCGCCATCCGCACCTTCTACCGCTGGCTCGCCCGGGAGGGGCACGTCGAGGACGGGCGATCCGAGTGGCTGCAGCCCCCGCGGGTGGGCCAGCACCTGCCCCGGGTCGCGACCGTCGAGGAGGCGGGGCGGCTGTTCGAAGAGACGCCCATCGGCCCCGCCGCCCTGCGCGACCGGGCGCTGATCGAGGTACTCTACGGCGCCGGGCTGCGGGTGGGCGAGGCGGCGGCGCTGGACCGTCGCGACGTCGACCTGCGGGCCGGGCGGATCCGCGTGCGCCATGGCAAGGGCGACAAGGAGCGCCGCGTGCCCCTGGGACCCCCGGGGGTCGCCGCCGTGTGGGCCTACGTCGAGGCCACCCCCGAGGGCGGTCCCGCTCTGTTCCTCAACCAGCGTGGCGGCCGGCTCACCACCCGCTCCATGCACCGGATCGTCCGCAAGCGGGGCCTTCGGGCCGATCTCGCAGGGCTGCACCCCCATGCCCTCCGCCACTCCTTCGCGACGCACCTGCTCGACGGAGGCGCCGATCTGCGGGCGATCCAGGAGCTGCTCGGCCACGCCAGCCTGTCCACGACCCAGCGCTACACCCGGGTGTCCGTCGACGCCCTGCTCGACACCTACCGCCGCGCCCACCCGCACGCCGACGAGGGCGAAGAGGTGGGTTAGACCGCTGACGTCGGAGGATCGATGCCCAACGTCGTGGTCGTGGGCGCCCAGTGGGGCGACGAAGGCAAGGGGAAGGTGGTCGACGTGCTGTCCCGCCAGGCGGCCGCGGTGGTGCGGTTCCAGGGGGGCAACAACGCGGGCCACACCCTGAAGGTCGACGAGGAGCTGCTGATCCTGCACCTGCTGCCGTCGGGGATCCTGCGGTCCGGGTGCACCAACGTGGTGGGCAACGGCGTCGTGGTCGACCCGAGGGTGCTCCTGCAGGAGATCGACGAGCTGGAGCGGCGCGGGTACCCCGTGGCGCCCGGCCACCTCGTGGTGAGCCGCAACGCCCACCTGATCCTCCCGTACCATCGGATGCTCGACAAACTGCGGGAGCGCCGCCGCGGGTCCTCGAAGATCGGCACCACCGGCCGGGGGATCGGTCCCACCTACGAGGACAAGGCCGGGCGCCGGGGCATCCGGGTCGCCGATCTCGTCGATCCGCAGCGCCTGCAGACCTGCCTCGAGGCGGTCCTGCCCGAGAAGAACCGGATGATCATCGAGTGGTACGGTGGCGAGGCCCTCGACCTGCAGGCCGTCTTGGACGAGTACACCGCCTATGGCGAGCGCCTCGCGCCCTACGCCGCCGACGCGGTGCACCTGCTGCACGAGGTGCAGCGGACCGGCGGGGGGATCCTCTTCGAGGGCGCCCAGGGGACCTTCCTCGACGTGGACCACGGCACCTACCCCTTCGTCACCTCCAGCAACACGGTCGCCGGCGCCGCCTGTGCGGGGTCCGGCGTCGGCCCCACCGCCATCGACGACGTCGTCGGCATCGTCAAGGCGTACACGACGCGGGTCGGCTCGGGCCCCTTCCCGACCGAGGTCGAGGGCCCGATGGAGGACCACCTGCGCTCAGTGGGCGGCGAGTACGGCGCCACCACCGGGCGCCCGCGGCGCTGCGGCTGGTTCGACGCGGCCCTCGTGCGCCACGCGGCCCGAGTCAACGGCCTCACCCGCATCGCCCTCACCAAGCTCGACGTCCTCTCGGGCCTCGACACGGTCCCGATCTGCGTGGGCTACGAGGGCGAGGACCGGGGCTTCCCCGGTGCGCTCGACACCGCGCGACCCGTCTGGGAGGAGGTGCCCGGCTGGTCCGAGAAGATCCGCGACTGCCGCGACGTCGACGACCTGCCCGCGGCCTGCCGGGCCTACTTGCGCAAGATCGAGGATCTCGTCGGCCTTCCCATCGACGCGATCTCGGTGGGACCGGGGCGTGACGAGACCATCCTCCGCGGTGATTTCTTCCGATCCTGACGGTCGTCTCGCGGTTGGACCCGCGGCCCGTTGACAGGGCTCGGAGCCGTCGTTACCTGCGCCTCCGTCGGGGCGCTCGGGGCCGCTAGCTCAGTTGGTAGAGCACCGGCCTTTTAAGCCGAGGGTCACAGGTTCGAGTCCTGTGCGGCCCACTCCGATCCACCACGACCCCATCGTCTAGTCAGGTCCAGGACACTGGGTTTTCATCCCAGCAACACGGGTTCGAATCCCGTTGGGGTCACCACAGCCAACCAGGGGCAGAACTGCTGATGACGCGGTTCTGTCCCTGGTCTCGTTTCGGTGACCACTTCCTACGGTGGACAGAACCGGCGGCGCCTCACCAGCGCCGTCGGTTCCCGTCGCTTCAAGGGCCATGTCTGCGGGCGGCAGCGGTGGCAGGGTGTAGTGGATCACCAGCCGCATCCCGTCGGCGTCGATGCGCGTGATCCACGACCGGAGGAAGGCGCGTCGGGCGTTGATGGAGCCGTTCTCGAGCAGGGCGTGCAGCCCGTCGAGGTACCGGGCGATGGTGGCCTCGTCGACGAGGTGGACCACCGTGCCCGCGGCTGCCCGCTCGGCTTCGGCGTGCCGTGTCTCGAGGTCCTCGATTCGGATTCGCCACTCCCGGATGCGGGGCGTGAGGTCCTGTAGCTTCAGGGCGCCATCCTCGATGGCTTCGTACAGACGGTCCAGCTTGCGGCGGGCGTTGCCGAGCTGCTTGGCCAGTGCATGGACCTCGTCTCGGGCGGTCGAAGACGCCTCGGCGAGCTCGACGTTCACCCGCTCGACGAGATCGCGCAGGTAGTCGGGTGTGAGCACCTCGGCTCGGAGCGTGTCGATGACAGCACGCTCGGCGGAGCCGCGGGGGAGGAGCTTCGCCGAGCAGGCCTTGGCTCCCTGCTTCAGCTTGGTCTGGCAACCGTAGTAGTGGTTCCGACCCCCCTTCGCCGCGTGGCCGATGAACGGAGCGCCGCAGCGGGCGCAGTAGAGCAGGCCGCTCAGGAGGTACTGACCCCTGAGGATGTTGGGGCTCGTCTTCCTCGGATCGCGCGCGGCCAGCAGCTTCGCCACTCGCTCGAAGTCCTCGCGGCTGACCAGGGGCTCGTGGGTGTCCTCCACCCGGACCGGTTCGACATCGCGGTGGGCCTGACCCTTCGAGCGCGTCTTCCCCCATACGGTGGTGCCCGTGTAGACCTCGTTGTGCAGGATGCCGTGGATGCGGGTCTTGGTCCACGGCTTCCCGCGTGGGTTCGTCTGGTCCGAGAGCGCCGCGGCGATGGCGGTCACCCCCTCGCCGGCCAGGGCGAGGGAGAACATGCGCTGGACGACGGGAGCCCACTCGGGATCGGGCTCGAGCACGATACGGGGTGCGTTCTCGGTGCCGGTGCGGACGCGTCGATAGCCCACGGGGGCGGGACCGCCGTTCCGGTAGCCGTTGGAGGCGTTCTTGCGCATCCCGCGCTCGATGTCCTGGGCCAGGTTGGCGCTGTAGAACTCGTCCACCGCCTCGAGGATGCCCTCGAGCATGCGGCCCGCGGGGGTGTCGTCGACGGGCTCGTTGAGCGACACGACACGAACGCCCCTGCGCTCGAGCTGGCGCTCGTGGAGGACCGAGTGCTCGCGGTTGCGCGAGAAGCGGCTGAACTTCCACACGAGGATGTACTGGAAGGGCAGCGGCTTCTCCCTGGCAGCTGCGAGCATGTCGCGGAACGCGGGGCGGTTGTCGGTGCGGGCGCTCTCCGCCTCGTCCACGAACTCGGCGACGACCTCCCAACCACGCTGGGCTGCGGCAGCGCGACAGGCGTCGAGCTGGGCGGGGATGGACAGGTCCTTCTCGGCCTGCTTGTCGGCGGAGCACCGGACGTACAGGGCGCAGCGGGGGATGGCTGCCTCGGCGGTGGGCTTCACGATCTCCTCCCGGCGCTGGCGAGCAGCTCTTCGAGGAAGGCCTTGGGATCGGGCTGTTCGACCAGCTTCTCGGCGAAGTCGAGCCACTGGCGCTTGACGCGATCGGGGATGTAGTGCGCCGCGTCCTCGTCGAGCAGCGGCGGCCGGAGGGCCGGATCGAGCACGACGGCGGTGAATCGCTGGCTGAGGGTGGGACCCGTGTCGACGTCGGCGGGGAGCTCGATGCGGACGCCAGCGGCGTGGAGCATCTCGCGCGTGTCGACCCTGTAGAGCTCGGCCATCGCCTGGAGCTGCTCCAAGGAGGGGGGCCGCACGGGGCCGCCAGTCTCCTGGCGGGCGAGCCAGGCATACGACGTCCCGAGCGCCTTCGACGCCCGACGCATGGAGATCCCGGCTGCCTCGCGGACCTGCCGCAGGTAGCCCGGGAACTCGGGGTTCTGGGACCAGACGAAGCCCACCTCACCGACCTGCTCGGAGTCCTCCGAGGGTGGGCCGGCGAGGGTGACGTCGGCGGGGGAGACCTTCGCGCCCTTCTTCGAGGCGCGGACGAAACGGCTCTTGTTGCTCATGCGGGGAGCCTAACTCATGTGCTCACATTTGTGAATCAAATTCGTCACATGAACTGTTTGACCGTCTCGGGAGGGCTCCGCTATTGATGGTGGTGAGCAAGTGATTCACAAATCGGATCAGGAGGTCTGTTCCATGTCTGCTCGCTATCTGCTCCGCACCGACGAGGTCCGCGACCATCTCGACCGGCAGCACTGGAGCCACAAGAGGGTCGCCCGCCACCTCGGGATCTCGCCGGGGTACTGGTCGCAGCTGCTCAACCGTCGCCGGCCGCTGTCGCCGGACATGAGGGTCCTGCTGCTCCAGAGCCGCCTGTTCCCGGGGATGCCCGAGGAAGCCATCTGGGAGAGGGTCGAGGACGATCCGGGCGGTGCGCCGTGAAGGAGAAGAAGGACGACACGAACGAGTCGTGCTCCGCGCTGGACCTGCTTGCGCGGCTCATCGCGGACGAGGTCCGCCAGGGCAGGGCGCCTGCGCCAGCGACCGACGAGGAGCCCAAGCACGAGATCACCTGCATCCCGGCTCCGCGCCGGGAGCGGAAGTAGGGGAGGGGGGACATGTTGCTGCCCGATCTCCGGCTCGACATCTCGCTGTTCTCCAATGCCTGGGACCCGCGACCTCGCGCCAAGACGGTGAAGCTCGATGCGCTGGTGAGGGCGCTCACCACCTTCCGCGAGCGCATCGGCCTCGTCGACAAGCGCGGCCTGCCAGCCTGGTCACCCGCGCGGTTCCAGGGAGAGAGGAGGGAGGCGAGCGAGGTGAGCGCAGTCTCCTGCCTGGTCCTCGACCTCGACGGTGCCCACCCCGAGCTGGTGCGCTCCGCGTGGTCCGACGTCTTCCACGTCGTGCACTCCACCTGGTCCCACACCGGGGTCGAGGCACGCTTCCGTCTGATCGTGCCGCTCGCTCGTCCGGTGCCTGCCGATCGGTGGCGTGAGGCCTGGGACTGGGCTGCCGACCGATCTCCCGAGGCCGACGGCAGCTGCAAGGACCCGGGACGCCTCTACTTCCTGCCCGCGGTCCGGGAGGCGGACCAGGTGCGCTTCTCCTGGACCCACGAGGCCCCGCTACTCGACCTGCTCGACGAGCTGCCCGCGGCACAGGAGGACTCGCCGTGTCTGCCCGCGCCTCGTCGTCGGGTTCCTCGACGGCTGCGGGACTTCGTCGCCAGGCGTCGTCTCGAGCGCGATCCCGGAGCGCGAGAGCGGGTCGCGGATGCGGTCGGGGCGCGGCTTGCCGGTGTCGGAGGCGAGCGGCGTGCCGAGGACGCACCGTGTCCCCGGTGTGGGAGGCGATCTGTCTGGTTCTGGCTGGCACCGCGCAGCCTGCGCTGGGCCTGCTGTCAGCACCGGAGATCCTGCGGTTGGACAGGACCCCTCGAGGAGCTGCTCGTGGGGAAAGGTGCCTCGTGAGGCCGGTCCTCGTAGATGAAGCCGCCGAGCTCGCCGGTGTCGAGTCCGGGGAGTGCGCCGACGACGACGTGGCTGCCGGGCTCGATCGGGGCCAGAACGGACGGCCGCTCGGGAGTCCGAGGAACCTCGCCTACGTCCTCGTCAACGATGCCCGCTGGGATGCTCGCATCCGGTGGAGCAGCTTCGAGGACCTGGCGCTGCTCGACGGCAGGCCCCTGGTCGACGACGACATCACCACCGTCGGCCTGTGGATGGACGAGGTCTACGGGCTGCGGGTCAGCGTCGACACGTTGCTCCGGGGTGTGGTCCACGTCGCCCGTCAGAACGAGGTCCATCCCGTCGGCGAGTGGCTCGATGATCTGGTCTGGGATGGAGAACAGCGCCTCGACCATGTGCTCGCACGGCGCTTCGGGGCCGAGGCCACCGCGCTCAACGCGGAGCTCGGTCGACGGTGGTTCATCGGAGCCGTCGCGAGGGTATTCCAGCCCGGGTGCAAGGTGGACACGATGCTCGTCCTCGTCGGCGCCCAGGGGGTCGGGAAGTCGACCGCTTGCGCGGCGCTCGTGCCCAGGGAGACCTGGTTCAGCGACACGCCGTTCGATCTGCGCAGCAAGGATGCCTATCTCCAGCTACAGGGCGTATGGCTCTACGAGGTCGCCGAGCTCCAGGCCCTCCGGCGCGGCAACGCCGAGGCGGTGAAGGCCTTCCTCTCGAGTCGGCGGGACCGGTACCGGCGGCCCTACGGACGACTGGTCGAGGACCACCCGCGGCAGGTGGTGTTCATCGGCACTACCAACGACGAGGAGTTCCTCGAGGACGCGACCGGCTCGAGGCGCTTCTGGCCGGTGCGCACGGGCCGGGTGGATGTCGGTGGCATCCGCATGGACAGTGACCAGCTCTGGGCCGAGGCCGTCGTCAGGTACCGGGAGGGTGAGCGGTGGTGGCTGGACGGTGTCGGCGAGGCGGCGCTTCGAGCGCTGTCACGGGGGCACGAGGCCGGAGATCCCTGGGAGGATGCGATCGGGCGCTGGGTCGAGCGCCAGACGGAGGCCTTCACCGTCGAGCAGGTGCTCGCGGAGGCGCTGGGTGTGCCGATCGAACGCATGGACCGCGGCCGCCGTACGCGCGTGGGCGTAGTGCTGGCGAGGATGGGCTGTCGGAAGAGCCGGCCGCGAGGGACTGCGACGCGGACAAGGGTGTGGACGAGGGGAGAGGAGTAGGACCGGGAGCTGGAGGGCGGAGGGAAGCGGGGGATCGGCGTGGTCCAGGGAGAACTGGGGGCGCAGGAGGTCGGACCGCGGTCCGACCTTCGTGGACCGGGGGTGAGGTTGGACCAGCATGAGAACCTCGCGAGGAAGTTCTCTTTGACGGCACGAGGCGCGAGACCGGCAGGAGTGAGGATCGACACCATGTGTGCGGACCAGCACGATCTGGCACCACTTGTCTTCTCCGGGGACGGGGGCACCTTGTGAGGGACAGAACATCCGGGAGTCGATCATGTCTCTCGTCACTTTCGGTACCCGGCTCGGTTCCCTCATGGACGAGGCCGGCTTCAACCAGACCAAGCTCGCCGACAAGGTGGGTATCGACCGCACGGTCCTCTCGCGCATCATGAACGATCGCCGCCCGCCCCAGAGCCACGAGATCGGGTAGCTCGCCGAGGCGCTGGGCGTGACCGTCGACGTCCTTCTCGACGGCGTCGAGCTTCCGGAACCCGCCCGACGTGATGTCGAGCGAGCGCAGGAGCTCGCGCGAAAGGTCCTGGAGGCGGAACAGGCGCGCGATGCCGCCCTCGCCGAGCTCGACGCCCTGAAGGCGGCACACGCCGGAGAGCTCACGGTCCAGACCCGGGTGCTCGAGACGGTCCGCGCCGAGAACGCCCGCGCCCTGGATGCCGCCAACGCCCGCATCCTCGACACGGAGCGCTCCTGGCGCGAGAAGTGCGAGGGCATCGCCGCCGATCGAGACCGGCTGGATGCGCAGGTCGCGCAGCTGCAGACGCAGCTCGCCGGCGTCAACGCGCTAGTCCGTCAGCAGCAGGGCCAGATCACCAAGCTGCAGGCCCAGGCGACGCAGGTCAAGAAGGGCGCCGGCGAGGCCGCGGTGCTGGTCGGGCTGCTCGGACTCGCCGGTGGGGCTGCCCTGGGGTCGTCCGGTCGGTAGTCGAGGTCGGCTTGAGGAACGCTGAAACGCCTCGACTGCCGAATCGCGGATCACGGAAGGCAGGGATCGATCGAGTATGATGCCGCCTATGTTCTGGCTGTTGATCAGTAGTTGTGCCGCGTCCCCTCCGTTGCCGAGCCTCGTCGAGGCTGGCGAGACCAGTTCGTACCTGTCGTGGTCCGGGGACAGCATCGTTCACTCCTCCGGTGAAGCTGCCGCCGTGTACTCCGCAGAGACAGGCTCGCTGACCGTCACTGGCGTCGATCTGTCGATCTCGTTGCGGGAGGGCGACGTGGTGTCGCGCACTGATGAGGCCCGCGCAGTGACCTTGATGGGGCGCGGATGTGAGGTCTCGGTCGACGGATCGGTGCGATGTGACGGGACGGCTTGGGGCAGGATGCCTCCATCTGACTTGGACGAGCGCGCTGAGGCATTGTTGGCCACCCTGGTTCTCTACCGTCCCCCCGGGGCGGCTCGGGTGGCCCTGCAGGTCACCCGACTCGACGCGCCGTCCGTTTCCGTAACCGCTTCCGCGGACGCCGATGGGACGATTCGCGAGGGGCTGTCCTGTCCCGGATACGCCTCCGACTGCGTCTCGGGGCGCGTGATCGGTTCGTGGACTCCGGACGGGCTGACGCTGGGTACTCGAACGGTATCGCTCGCTGAGCGGTGGTCGCTGACCGATGAGGGAGCCCGGGCCTGCGCGGTGGACGATGCGTCGTTGTGCGTCGTGCTGCCCACCGAGAGCGGGTGGTCCGAAGTAGGGGGACAAAGGATGCGGCTTCAGGGGAAGCTGCAAGCGTGGCGACCCGACGACGCCTCGTGGGATCTTCCTCGTGCCCGGGCGGCTCACATTGCCGCGGTAACGCTGCTGGACGAGGCGCTCGAGAAGCCCTCGGAGCCCCCTCCTCCACCGCCGCCCTAGCTATGGCAGCGGCGACATGTCGAGGAGGCCGCCTCCCGGAACAGGAGGAGCTTCATCTTCCCGCTCTTCCTTCATGCCCGACTCAAGCCCGATCAACTCGGGAATGCTCTCCAGGATCCAAGTCACCTTCTCGGCGAGATCGAGCACGAAGGCGGACATCTCCTCGGGGGTTCCGACTCCCGACGACGCCCGCTTGTGCAGCTCGTAGACCTCATCGATACCTCCCCGGAGGACCGAGGCGCGCCATCTCCGCGATACCGCATGAAGGGCCTCGACGGGACGCCCGACGTCTGCGGTGAAGGCCTCGCTTGCTCGCTGGTACGCCTCGGCCCACTTCGGATCGTCGGCGGAGCTCCCGAGCTGCTGAGCCAGAGCCACGCGATTGTACGCCGCCACAACGTCGTCGGCGTTGAACAGCAGGTCGTCGATCTCCTCTGCCATGAGGAAGCCGGTGATGCCGATTCGAGTCTCGCCCATCTCCATCATCGCGTACTTCCACACGGCGTAGCTGGCGGGGATGGCGATGGCCGCGGCGGTGAACCCGGCCACGGCACCGCCCGTCATCGCCTCGCCCAGCTTGGCCACTCCACTACCGATTCCGACTGCCGCGTCGAGGCGCTGCTCGAAGTCGGAGTCCTCGTCGACCAGGACGGCGGCGTTTTGACGATGGAGAGGGCTGCCAAGACGCCGGACAGCCCTTTGTGACTGGCGATCCTCATCGAGAGCTTCTTGCACACCTCTGCGTGCTGCAGGCACGATGTGGCGATCTGCGGGTACTCCTTCGACGCGAGCACCAGCGCCCCGTAGCCGAGTGTAGCGGTCACGCCGACGACGCCGGCGACGCCCTCGAGTACGACCGAAGTCCGCCCAGCGAGCTCCCGGAAGAAGTCATCGGCGTCCTCGATCTGCAGCGGTGTGCCGAAGGCGTCATCCAGCTTGCCGCCGCTGTTCGCCGCCATGAGGAAGACCTTCGCGAATCCCAGCCACTCCCGGAGGCGCGTGTGGCTGACGACTTCTTCCAGGGCTCCCGTCTTCGGGTTTGGTAGCTGGACCGAGAGCTCTTCTGCCTTCACGATGGTGTCGGTGGTCTTGCGCGCCCACTTCAGGCTCTTCACGGTGACGAAGTCGGCCAGTCGATCCAGCGAGTCGATCGTGTCGTCGATGGCAGCAATCGCTGCACCCGGGTCCGTCGGTGAGACGCCTGTGTCCGCAGCCTCGACCGAGTCCATGGCGGCCTCGGTCATGAGCCGCTGTCGCAACTTCGCCGCGGCCGGCTCGTACCAGGTAGATGCCCAGGTCGGGTCGACCGTGGCGAAGGCAGGTGCGAGCTCCCGCTGGGCCTGGTCCATCTCCTCGAGCGCCGCCGCCCCTTGAACGTCGTCGTTTTCCGGCGCTGCTGCGGGACCGACACACCTACGCAGGCGAAGGATGGGAGTTGCGTAGCAGGCCGGGGTGGGCTGGCTGCTCCACCACGAACCTCCGCCCATCAGGTCTGCTGCGATACGCAGCGCGAGGGCATCGTCATCGGGGCCGTCACAGACCGGAGGCGCACCACTCGGTGAAGTCTGTGCAGGAGGCGTGGAGGGCGCGTCAGCACCCTCCGAGGTCGGCGTCTGGGAGGCGATGAACTCGTTGCCCAACGTGTCCTGGTCGCTGGCAGGCGTGGGAGCGGCGGCGTCCCGAGAAGTCGCTGCCGGTGCCTGGTTCGTGACGGGCAGTTGGGACTTGTCCATGAAATACTCCGGAGCGCGCAGAAGAGATTACGCGATGATTCATCCTCACACATGCGGCCGGAGCAGATGAACCGAAGCGGAAACAAGGAGGCTGGAGGCGGTGGAACAGCTGATCTCCTGCCGCATCCCCCCGTGGAGATCTCCATGCGGCGCGGGGCCGGGGATGAAATCGAGCTCTCCTTTCCGACCACGCGATCCGTTGTTCGGTATGGCGTCATCGGTGGAATGGCTGTCGTGGGAGTCTTCCTGGTTCTACCCGGTGCAGGTCCACTGCAGCTCCGCGGGATCGTCGCGCTTACCGTGATGGTGGCGGGGTGGGGGGCGCTGCGTATCCTGGCCCTGCCGACGCGGGTGGAGCTGGACGCAGCGGGTGTGGCGATTTGGAAGCCGCTATGTCCCGTTCGCAGGGTCTCCTGGCAGGAGATCTCCCACATCGGGTTCCAGGAGCCCGTGAAGGCACAGTTCGAGAACGACCAGGAGATCCCGAGGTGTGTTCGGATCGTGCTGCATCGGCCTATATTGGGGGCTGATCCGGCACCGATCCTGCTGGGGACCGCGTTGTCGGAGGAGGCTGTGCGGTGGTTGCAGGGGAGCCTGTACCTGTTTTGGGGGGCTGCCGCAGACGTCGCGAGCGACAAGTGATTGCCTCGGCTCGACCAGCCGACGAGCGGTCTCAACCAGAGCGCTGGTACGCCTGGACCGGCGATCGCGCCGACGTCGCGACACGCCGAAGGCTTCCGTCGCGGACGAGGCGCGCGAGCACGTCGCGGGTCGTCGAGCGTGTCCAGCCGAGCTCGTCGATGATCTCCCTGGTCGTGCAGGACCCGTGGTCGTCGATCAACGCGAGCACCTGGGTCTCGCGAGTCTCCGCTGGCACGAAAGGGGAGGGATCTGGCGGGCTCGGGGGGGCTGCCGTGTCTCCAGTCGCCGCGTCCGACGCTGCAGTGGCCATCGGAGTCGACGCCGCTTCTTCCTGTCTGGGTTGAGAAGGTTCCCGCTTCTGGTCGGCTCGGCCGAGCGGTCGTCTCCGCGCTGGACCGACGCCGTTGGCGCTCGGAAGCACCATCTCCGCTCGGACCTCACCATCCGAGCGGACCACTGCGGATCCTCGTCCCCCCCGCTGCCGAACCCACGCTCGGAGCCGCTTCAGCTCGATCGCACGACGATCGACCCGACGAAGGCGAAGGAGCTCGCGCAGACTCGGATTCCCCGGGTGCGCAGCCTCCGGCCACCGGACCTCGACGCGGCGGCCGCTCGCGAGCACGACGAGAGGTTGCTCACGGTCCCCATCGGACCAGCTGCCATGGGCCAGCGCGTAGACCACCAGCGGACGAAGGGCGCTGGCTGCGGGCTCCGGCAGGTGGAGGGCTCGAACGATCCGCTGGGGTAGCACCTCGATGTTGCCGACCACGTGCGCGTGATCGTCACCGTGGACGACCGCGCTCATGCCGGCGACGAAGCGGGTCGGTGTCCGGCCCAGGGCGACCAGTCCCGCGACGGTCGGGACGACCTCGAGCTCGTCTTCGACGGCAGCGCCGTACTTCAGCAGTCCACGCTCCTCGCGAGACCAGAGATGGATGTCTTCGAGGTTGTCGGGAGGGGCGTGTCGGGAGAGGGCTCCCACCATGTCCTGGTCGAGGTCGTTCAGCGAGGCCTCCGGGATCGGAGTGTGCTCGGGCGATCTCTCCTCCTGCGCCCGGACCTGCACGAGAACGACCAGGTCACCTGTCGCTCGCGTGGGCTGGAAGTCGTCGACATCAGCGTGGAGATCCTGCAGCTCCTCCGCGAGGAGGGTGGTCATGTCCTCATCCCCGAGGTGGTTGCGCAGGCTCGACTGGACCTGGACGGCGAGCAGCCCTCCTCCGGCGAGTCGCTCGATGGCGCGGCGCAGTCCGGGATGGGTCGGCTTCCCGATGTTGAGGTACGGCGGTGCCCACTGCACGATCTCGGTGGGCATCTGGCCCAGCTCCGCGGCGAGGTGGGCGAGGAAGGTGTCGAGATCCAGCTGTGACATGGCGGTCTCCAGGGGCTGTCATGTCAGACATGACATGTCCGCCATGCACGATGGTTCGCATCCGATCACAAGGGATTGGCACGTTCGACGGGGCTCCCTGCTACCATGCGGTCTGCGCGGAGGAGGCCAGCCGATGATGAGGCGTGGAGGAAGGCTGAGTTGACCTCGGAAGCCGAAACTCGCAAGACCCTCATCGACACCGCCCTGCACCTCGCAGGGTGGGAGCTGGCCGATCCCACCCAGGTGGTCGAGGAGTACACGATCGACCTCATTGAGGCCGGCGTCGTCCCGCCCATCGCCGCGGAGGCAGGAGCGGGCGCCCACTACGGCAAGCAGTACGCCGACTACGCGCTGATGTCCCGGGGACGCGTGATCGCTGTCGTCGAGGCCAAGAAGACGGCGAAGGACTCCGAGCTGGGCCAGGAACAGGCGCTCACCTACGCTCGCAATATCCAGAAGCTCCAGGGCGGCCTACCGCCGTTCGTGCTCTACACCAACGGCCACGAGACCTACTGTTGCGTTGCACGACCTGAGGCGCCGTCCGTTGCAGGCCGGATGGCAAGGACATCGCGCTGCGGGTCGGATTCCAGCGACGCGTTCCGACCTCGGATTGACG
>Ga0114931_10004596_pt1 | contig 17224 bp, 13 predicted proteins | sample 2SBtaG_FD_89579 | JGI IMG/M metagenome (GOLD analysis project Ga0114931, IMG submission 89579) | Deep subsurface microbial communities from Kolumbo volcano to uncover new lineages of life (NeLLi) - 2SBTROV14_V59a metaG | ecosystem: Environmental > Aquatic > Marine > Volcanic | place: Kolumbo...
CCCAGGTGCGGCAACGAAAGATAATAAATGAACAACTAGTTGAAGAAGCACTGACGATCTTTGAGATCGATAGTCTGGGACTGGATGCCACGGATCGGCAATTGCTGACTGCGATGGCGCAGCACTATGATGGCGGGCCAGTGGGACTAGAGACGCTGGCGACTTCAATATCTGAAGATAAAAGGACACTAGAGCAGATGGTCGAGCCGTACCTGCTACAAATTGGTTTTTTGAAGCGGACACCGAGAGGCAGGCAGCTGACGCCGAGTGCGTATAAGCATCTGGGGATCGAGTTGTAAGTCTGGGATCTATACAAATGTCGTCCTCAGCGCTCTCCTGAGTCTGTCGAAGAGCGGGCAGAGTTAATCAAGTATATATATCTCTTGGTTAGACTGAGGGAGTAAATGAGATTCTTGGAAGAAATGAATTAAAAATACTATGGGTTGACAAACTGTTCATATTCGATTACCATTTGGACATGAGTCGAATTCCTGGAATTTATCGTTCTGAGCTTAACAAGGTGGCCAATGCAGTGGTGGTATTGATTGTGATGGTGATGATTGGGGGAATTTTTAGAATCGGTCAGATCGCTGATGAGATTGAGTCAGGCAAGCAGGCGAATAATGTAAATCAGGAACAAGGGATCGCAGATTTTTTACCTGAATTTCGACAAGTGCTAGCAACTGATCAAGACGAGGATGAGAAAGCAGAAGTAGCTGAAACTGATAATCGAGAAGTGTCTGGAGCAGTGATTGGCACCAGCCCGACTCCAGAAGTGGAGCATAGTGATCAAGATAATAAAAAGGAAAGTGATGATGCTCATCAAGAGACATCTGAGACTGATGATAGTAGTGGAGATAGTTCAGATGCGGTTGAGAATGCAGAAACTGCTAGTAATAGTGGAATAAGCCCCACACCAACTACTGTGGTGACTGCTCCACCATCCCCTACTCCGACTACTCAAGCTCAAGTTGTTGTACCTACGTCGACTCCTACGCAAGCACCTCAGCCAACTTTGGCACCAACTACGGAACCAACTCCTACTGAAGCTAGTGTGGAAAGATCTACTGTTAATCTGAATTTTGAGAGAGATGGTTCGTTTACCCCAAGTGCCAGTGGATCTACTACGATTGAGGCAATTAAAAATACAAATGGTTATTGGGAGTTTGTGATTGATGCAAGTTTTGCGAATCTCCAGCCAAACAGGAATTATCAATACTGGATGTGTGGAGATGGATGTTCTTCTAATAATAATGCCAAATTTACAAGCGACGACAATGGTAATGGTCATATTTCTGGAGCAAGTATCACGTTCCGACAAGTGGGAGGGACACCAATGGATCGGATTATGATCTGGGAAATGCCAGAGAACGGGGCTGAAATAATCAGTGATTCAACCACTTGCTATATGATTAGCAATGGAAGTACGGGATGCTTGAAGGCTAGTGTGGCTTGGTAGAAGTGGGATGAAGATAGAGGTTGTGAAATGAGCTAGACTTACCCTGTTTCCTGAAATAGCGAACTCAAAACAAAATGTCGGGTTACGCCAGTTGAGTGTCTCCGTACCTGAACTTAAGATCTTTGATTCTGTTGGATATTTTATTTTGGGGTTTGACTAGCAAGTAAACTACTAGAGGTCTAATTTTTGCAGAGATTCTTCAAGGTTCTCCCTATTGTTGAATCTCCATTCTGACTCCAATAAGTATAGACCAAATATCCGTTTAGGCACACCATGGAGCTTATGGAGTCTGGCCTTAGTCCATGACCAAAACGATGCGATACCATCTATGTGACTATCTCCATTCACAAACTCGTTTTTCTCATGGATGACTTTGTTGTGGTTGTGGTTGTGGTTGTATCTGTATACTGCTAAAGCATTGTAACTTCTACAATCAACTGTGTAGATTGTGGAGTCTTCTATGGTTTGCCTCTAATTACAGGCAGTAATTCTTCCTTTGTGCAACGTTTAATCGGCTGACCATAGACTTTCCCTGCTCGTTGATACCCACCACTGGAATCTTCCCTGCAGCTCCTCGTCCTCGTTTACCTCTGACTCTTCTGGCTCCAAAGTAGCTTTCATCTACTTCTACCTCTTCTGACAATTCATCTCCATACTCGCACACCAAGACCATGCTTTTACGGAATAGCATAAACAATCGATTAATGGTATTCCTGTTAACCTTTGTTTGCAGGCTAACTTTGGTGGCATCTAAATCTAAACAAAACAGATGTAATATTTGTCTGAATTTGGACCCTGAAACTCGTGAATTTTTTATGTAACGATTTGTCCCCATGTATAGTATTTTATGCGATTTATACTGTCTTTCCTAACAATTTACGAAATAACCTTATTGCCAGAGTTCAAAATGACTTGTCTTCTTCAGCGCTCTCCTGAGTTTGTCGAATGGATTGATTGGGGATCTATACAAATATATTTCAAATCCTTCAAGGTAATGGTGGTCTATTGTTTTTATAAGTTTTGGTTCACTGATATTATCACCATGGGTTAAGCCTTCCAAAAAACAAAGTCGTAAAACCCTCATATAAAAGCTATGAGTGACACACAGTATGTTATTATAGGGCAATTCCATTAGCTCTTTCTTTAATTTTTGGGCACGATCCAATACTTGATCTAAACTTTCTGCTCCGACCCCATTTTTCATCCCATGAAATAAAGTTGTTCTGATTACTCCAAGCCCATGTTTCGTAAAATCCTCTTTATTTGTAAGTATTGCAGGATCGAAGAAGATTTCTGATAGGTTTTTAGTCTTTTTAACTTTGATGTTTTTATCTGCCAGTTTTCGAACCAGCATTGCAGTTTGTACTGTTCTGTTTGACTGACTGCAAAGAATCAAATCAAAAGAGGCTAATTCTTTCGCATCATATTTATCCAATAACATTTTTGGGGATTCTGGATGAATATTGGGAGTAATTTTACCTGTGGCTAAACCAGAAATCTTACTAAAAGTCAGAAGTGAATAATTATCATAAGGATGTTCTAACTTACTATGGCGAATAAATTTAATTTTTTTCATATCTACTCAACTTTCTTTATATATCTACTGATTGGATCAAATAACACTCTGGTGCCAGTTTTCAGTTTTCCAGACTTAATACCACCTATAGCGCCTTTCCCAAGTTCCCTTGCTCTTTGTGCGCCATGAGATACTATTCCAGCATTTTCAATGACCAAGCCAGAAGAGAGAGCAATAAACGGATCGTGACCCAAAGTTATTTGTGTAGCAACTAAGATTATTGGTACCTTCTGGCGTAGGTAATCATCAATTGTTTCAGATGCTTGATCCATATCTACAAACTGGTCCAAATTAATAATAACCCCCTCTACTTGTGGACCTTCAGCTAAAAACTTGCCTTTTATTTCCACAAAGTCGCCATTGCTTTCCTCTGTCATGCTCAATGATTCAATGTCACACTCTCTAACAACTTGCGGTAGATCAAGTTGCCTGTAATTTATAAATGATTGTTTTCTGGATCTTATTAAATGGGCAAGTGATTGCGGATCTTCCACTAAAACAGGCAGTTCTCTTGGATAAACAAAGAAAATATCTTCTTCTAAATCCAATCGGGTTCCTATAACCTGCAAGGCATCTCGCAATAGGGCGTACTCTTGGGTAAAAAGATATTTAATGGTTTCTCTGAGGGCCATGTAAGTTTGTGCTGATTGAATAACTTTTTCCAATTTTTGTCTTTCTTGGTCTGGCAAGCTGCCTAAAATATCACGTTGGGTCTCCAACCTTTCTGCTCTCTGTTTTTCAAAATCTTTCCTATATTGTCCCGATTGTCGGAGTCTTCTAACATAATTCAAGAGAGTTGCTGGGTCGTCTTTCAGGCGTGGATGTCGAATTTCCAACATCTCCCCAGTGCTGAAATGTCCTACGCTCTGTTGGGCAAGGATCAGGGCTTCCTCCTCGGTTTTCGCATCTACAATGGCCAAACTGACATCGGTTATTGCACTCCCAAGTCCCTGACTCAATCGAGCAAAGACTCTCTCCGATTCGTCACTGCCTAGTCCTATCATTTCCTGTAATAAAGTCTGCAGCCGTTGTGAGAAATAAAATCCCAACCTGGCAGACTTAACAAAATTTACACAAGAACGAGTCCGAAGATGTTCTAAAATTCCAGTACAATGCATAACTAGCGCTTCGTTTGTCATGCCACTCAAATCTATATCTTGCCTACTCCCAACAAAATCTGTCATCTCGATCCGTTCTTCGTTTCTAAACTGGTCAAAAAAAACATCTGCCTCTTGTTGCATACCACTGACAAAATTTTGGTAAACTTGAAAATACTCTGGAGCTCTATCCTTAAATCTACTCTCCAAATCTTCAAGTGTCGGATCTTGAAGGTACAGTCCCATTCCAGGATAGGTCCCTTTGCTAGGATCTCTTTGAATTGCTCCTAAATACTCTTGGACTAAAGTTGAAACATAGTCCTGTCTGGGTTCGGGAAAACCAGTATAATAAGTAGCTGCATCACGAGCAATGCTATAGTAAGGTCTTCCTCCAACATAAGACATCAATCCAATTGATTCTTGGCCGGGTAGATAGCCCATCTCCAGTCTTCCTAGTTGGATAGCGCCAGGAATCCCATCGCTTCCAGTGAAAATATAAGCAAACACACCAAAGTCCATTTCCGTGGGATTAGGAAGTAATTCACTATAATTAGAGTCGCTAAATATGACATTTGGTGTTCCCAATTCTCTTTTTTCCTGTGTAGCAAGTTGCTGAAATTTCAGCTTAGTTCTGTCCAGACATTCTTCTGGGGTTTCTTCGATTTCAACTTGTCCTAAATCAGCAGTTAGCCTCCGAGCTTGTAAAATGTAGAACTGATTACCTACATAGGCAAATTCTATATCTTGTGGCTGACCTTCATGTAAATTTTCTATTGTCGCTGCTGAATCTAATATCTTTGTACGAACACCTATTGGAAGAGGTCTTGTTTCAAACCCTGTCGATGCTCGAATAGAGCCGTCTTTACCAAGAAGAATAGTACTCCCGTGAGTTTCTCCATCCACCAATCTCGATCCCAAACCATTGACATACTGAACTAGTATATCCTCACCGTTGATGCTTGTGTAGACGACTCCTGCCCTCTCAGGTTCAATCAACCTTTGAATGACTAATCCCATTTTTAACTCAGTAGGTTGTTGACCGTGTAAAGCCATAAATTCTGCAACCTCAGGGCTTCTAGCCTGGGAGTAGACTCTTTGAACTGCTTCTTGAATATTTCCGTCTCTCACATAGTAGCTTTGAAAAACTCCTGCCATGCTTAACTCTGTACCGTCTTCACAGTTTGCAGAGCTTCTGACAGCAACTCTATCTCCAAGTTGTTCTTTAATAAATTCAAGTTGGGAGATTAAACCAGCAGGTAATGTTTCAGTTTGGAGATAACTATCATAAGCTTCAGTGGTCACACAAAAACCGTCGGGAACTGGCAGCCCAGCCTGCCTTAGTTTCCCAAGATTAAAAGCCTTACCTCCAAGTAAAGAGGCATCGTAGCCTCTAGTCTCATCGAGAGAATAAACAAATCGGTGATTTCTCTCAACCTCTTGGCCAGCCTCGCCAAACTAACCCCTGGGTACTGATATCCCAAGGGGCCTCCTTTCTAAATTGTTGGTTTCCTTCTATTTCTTTATTTGACATATTTTCCTTTTCCTTTGGTAATAAAAAACCTCCTTTTCAGGAGGTTAATAGTTCTTTTCTGTATTATTTTAGTTAGACCACAGTAAGATTAACCCCCTTATTCAGAAGATCTCGCCAATCATTTAAGTTGTTGTTCTTTAAGTTATGTTTCATATTAAATATTTTGAAATCTACCTTTCTGTATTTCCTTAGAACCACGAGTCACAGTCGCAACTCCAACACTAAGTTCTTCTGCAATCTGATGTTGAGTCAACCCTTGCTTCAGTCTCTTTACAATCTGAAGCCTAGTAGGAATCTCTTCCAGTTCTTGAGGAGTAAATATCCCCAAAAGAAACTCGTATATCTCTTTTTTATCCTTAAGACTTAGTAGAGTGTCAATTAAAAAATTCAGTTGATCATGTTTGCTCATGAATACTATTATACTAGTACGATAGTATTCTGTCAACGTGAAGGCTAGTATAATAGTTTTCGAAGGGGGTCCCCCTTCAGAATAATCCAGTCGGCGGGGTCGATAGTAGGTTGGATTTATACTTGATGGCGGGAGAGACCAAATTTGTCATTCATTGGTCGTTTGGTTAATGATTGACAACTAGGATTTTTTTGAGAAGTTTACGAGGCATGAGGACTGAGAGGATAAGTAGGGTGCCAATGGTGATGAAGGTAATGATTCGTCCTACTAGACTGAGGTTCCAGACTTCAATAAATACCAGCCAGGCTACTACGAAGAGAATTAAGGTTTGTCCAAAACGGGTTAAAGTTATCATTTTATTGGCTTGTCCGAGGAGATAGGTGGAAATGCCGATTATGGTGTAGGTGGTTAGGGTGACTGCGCGTGAAATGGTATCTGTTTTGAAATATGAGTCTGACACGGGCCAGAATAGAAGTAAACTAAAAATGGCTGCAAAGATGAGAAGAAATTTGGTAAGAGATCGAAAGTCTTTGTCTTGTTGGAGGTTGGGACTGATCTTGTGGGCGTATATTTGATGGTAGAGTGCACCGATTATCCAGAATGATGCAGCAATTGTGAGAAGAATAATGAAATCTGGATTCCAAGGAGTGGTTTGCCATGACTTGCTAAACCAATGCTCGTAGGTGATTAATGGGTAGACGAACAGAGGTAGTAAGCTAATTTGAGCAAGTTTGGGTGGCCAGAGATGGTTACTAATAAAGATGACAAAGGTGGTGAAAAGTATTGTTAGTATAATTATTTCGGTGGGACGATTATTGCCAAATCCAAGTGAGATGGAAAAGATACTTGTGATGATGATTGCTGTAGAAAATAGAATAGGGGTAAGGTTTTTTTGAAGTTTTTGTTCGTCTAGTTGGTTGGAGAGGTTGTAGAGATTTGTTCTATATATATAGGCAATAGTCCAGACGATCAGACTAGATATGAAGCTGGTGAGAAGATGAGGGTTCCAGATTGTGGAGGAGGTGTATAGTTGGATGGAGTGTTGGAGGTCAATAATGACAATTGGAGGTAGAAGTAACAGGCTGATGAGAGAGTGTTTGGGTTTAAAAACAAATTGAGAGATGATTATGATGGTACTTACTGTAATGACGGTGATGATTTGTAAGATGACGGGGGATTGTGGGTTGAGACCAAAGAATACTGTAGCAATTATCATGAAGACGATGGTGGTTACAAAGCTGTAGGTAGATAGTTGTTGTTGGCGAACACGATAATAGAGGAATAGGGTGATGATCCATTGAGAGGTTAAGCTGAAGATGATGATGATTGTGCTGTCTTGCCAAAATGATTGCGACCAGTTGATTTGAGGAAAATATAGATATGATAGGAATATGGGGAAGGCGTAGAAAATCAAACTATGTTGGACGAGTCGTTTGGAAGAGAGCTGGGAGTTGAGTATCGGCCACAATGTAGCGGCTGTGATAAGAGTGAGGTGTTTTTGTAAGTTGGAGAGGAGGGCGGAGTCGATGAACACGATGCCTAGTGCAAAAGCTATGGCTCCGATCCACCAACTGATGAGACTTATGGTTGAGTTTTTGTTTTGTTTGATTAAGTAGTAGGCCAATGTTTGATAAATGCTGGCCCAAAGTAGCATCCACGGTGCATTTAATTCAATACTGTTTGTGTCGATTAAGATAAGGCTACTTAGGTTGATAATTCCAGTCAATACGAATCCCCAAATTTTGTAATGGTTGAGCTGAGGGTTTTGCCAGATTTGGTAGGCGTACCAGGCAAATAGGGATATGGATGTAAACATGATAATTAGAACGGAGTAGAGTTGCTGATCAAGAGAAGCGGAAGTGGAGTTGCTGATTTCAAAAAGAGGCAGTAGTGAAAAGGCAATAACTGCTAAGGAAAGGAGTTCGAGAATGGGCCAGCGTTGTTTTTGGGAAATATAAATAAATGTGACGGTTAGTAGACTGATGATGCTTGCATATGGCCAGATATGGTTAGGATCAAATCCGATGATATGTGGAACTATTCCACCTAGAATAAGTCCAGTGTATGCAAAATATTTTTGTTGGTAGCGGATGGATGACCAGACTAACCCGGTGATTGATAGGTACGCAAATAATAGCCCTAACCACCAGGGAAGGATTTGGTAATAACTGTATCCTGCATAAACGGTGATAAGGATAAAAATGTGGCCTAGAAGTTCGATGACTTGACCTTGGAGAGAATTATGAAGTCCGCGCCAATATCCAAGTAAGGCAATGAGAATTCCAATTGAGATGCCTGCGATGATGAGAAATGTATCTGTGATCCAGTCCTGGAGATAGGCATAGCCAACTAACCAAGAAAATCCAGTGATTACTAGTAGAACGCCAAGCTTCATGGGCCAGTCGATTAGGATCCAGGAAGTTAATTGTTCAAACCAGGGGTTAACTTGAGAGGTTGGTAATTGGGCTGAGTAATCAGATTGGTTATTGTGGGGTGGTGAGGTAGTGATTGTGGTTGGTTTTGATGGAGGAGGAGTCGGTAGGATAGATGCTTGATCTTTAATGGTGAGTGAGGTTTGGGGTTGATTTTGAGATGCGTAGGCTGGAGGGTGGAAGGAGGGGGCTTGAGATTCTATAGAGGTTTGAGTTTGTTTGGTTTGGTCTCTTTGTTTGAGGTTGTCAATTTGTTTTTCTAAATTGGATATTTTGTTGAAGGTATAATAGGTGAGGCTAATGAGGGCAACGGTAAGTATAAAGATCATTAATAATTAGTTTAGACTAATAGTGAGGAGGCTTGCAATCGTATATAGATTGATGACGAGATTTTGTTTGGCTTAATTATTCTGAAGGGGGACCCCCTCCGAGTTCGGAGGGGGTCCCCCTTCAAGAAGCAGAAGTATTATATTGGTTCATGGTGGGTTGGAGTCCGGATTGAAGCAGTGACTCGATGGCGTGGGCGGTGGTGGTGACGAGTGAATTTAAAGACTGAAGTTCAGCGCCGGTGGGCTTTTGTAGAACCCAGTCGGCGGGGTCGATCTGAGGATGGGGTGGTCGGCCGATGCCTAATCTAAATCTAATGAAGTCAGGTGATCCGAAATGCTGGATGATGGATTTGACTCCGTTGTGGCCGCCGGATCCTCCCCCTCCGGGTTGGATCTTGAGTTTGCCGAGAGGGATGTCGAGGTCGTCGTGGATGACTATGAGTGGTGAGTAACGAGCAACAAGCGACGATTTTTGAGCAGTGGACTTGTCTGGTCCCTCCCCTACCAAGGAGAGGTTGGGAGGGGTCAGCTTTGATGCATTTATCTTGTAGTACTCGATGGTGGATTTGACAGCTTGGCCGGAATTGTTCATGTAGGTAGTGGGCATGAGGAGTATGGAATCATGGGCGATGTCTTTGCAGACGAAGCCTTGGAGTTTGGAGTCGACTTTAAGATTTGCGCCCCAGGATTGAGCAAGTAAATCGATCACGGCGAAACCGAGATTATGGCGGGTGCTTGCGTATTCAGAGCCGGGATTGCCGAGGCCAACAATTAGATTCATGATTTATGAATTAAGATGTAATATTTAAGGTAATTGTACCAAGAAAGTTATGAATATAAAGTAATCGTAACAAAGGACAAGGCGGTCTGTGGTTTTCGGAGGACTGAGGTGAAGTGGAGAAGGCGGTTCGTCATCGCGAGGGAGTGAGGCACAAACGACCTCGGCGATCTCTGAGTGGAACGGGCTAATACAAAAAGGCAGGGCAAACCGTGGCGTCAAAGATTGCTTCTGGCACGCCGATATCCAGGGTGGGGAGATCATCTTCCACTCTTGATCTGTGATGTCCGATGGATATGAGGACATGAACTAAATTTTAGCTCTTCAGTTAAAGACTTTTCAAATAGGCTCTAAGAAGAAATCTGAAAATTGAAGGGAGATGGAGAAATTATTTGCCAAATTGTTTGTCGATCCAGGTGGCGATGACGGGCAGACGGAGACCGTTGCCTTGATAGGCGGTGTAGACTAGCATCAGCCAAATGATAAACTGGCCGAGGTAGACGAGATCGACAAAGCTGGCGAAGATGACAGTCTGACTAAGGATAAATCTGAGTAGCTCAGAGGCGCCAAAAAAAACGACAGCTTGGATGGCATGGAAGCGGACTTTGGGATCGTGCTCGAGGATGAGGATGACTAGACCTAAGATCCAGCCGAAGTATGGCAGGACACCGGTGAGATACGGCAGGGTATTGGCGAGCGGCAATGGTAATTTAAGGGTTTGGGATTTGGGCGGGAGGGAAGTGGATTTCTGAATTGTAGGATCTGAGGTGGATTGTGGGGAAGTCTGACTTCCCTGCTCTGGGGTTTGATTTGCTGATTGGTTGGGTGATTGATCGGAGGTCATGGTTTCATGGTACTGTATTTGAGGAGGATTGGGAAGGGAATCAAAATGGTTAATGGATGTTGGTTATGAAAGGCAGATGATGGTCATCGTGAGTGCAAGCTGTTACGCAATGAAGTCTGGAAGACTGCATCCATCTTGTTGCTTTCCCCCGCGCAGGGGGGGTCCAGAGATGAAGATGAATATCTTATAGACTCCTGCCTACGCAGGAGAAACAGGGATAGCTTCTGCCTGCGCAGGAGAAGCAAGGAGAGGCGCAGTAAACTCCATTCCATAACTAATTGAACTGTGTGGTATATAATTAACGAGTAATGGTCAAGAAGAAGCGTATTTTAATAATCGATGCTCCACTGGGCGGAGGGCATAAGAGTATCTCGGATAGTATCGTGGATGCGCTGCAAAAAAAGAGTCAGAATTTGGAAATTATCCATGAAGAGATTGATGTGACTCGACAGCAGTTTTTGTATCAGTTGAGTATCAAACATTTTTCCCGGGTGTATAAGGCATTTTATCAGGCGTCAAATGTGATCGCGACTCCGTCTCAGATTACCGAGTTAGAAGCAGTGACGGCGTATAAACAAACTGAAGAAATTGTGATGAAGGTGAAACCAGACGTGATGGTGTCAAATCTACCGGCAACTAGTCTGACCGTGCCCAAGATTGTAAAAAAACATGGATTGAAGTCTAAATGCGTGGTATTTGTGGCTGATCCATTTAATCCCCATCGGTCTTTTTTCAATCCTCAAGCTGATCATATCTGCGTGGCGACTACAGCCAGTTATACCATCGGACGGAAGTTTAAGATCCCGAGTGAGAGGTTGTCGATCACGGGACATCCGATCAGAGCTCAGTTTTATGACGATAGCAAGTCAAAACAAGAATTGCGGGATAAATTGAGATGGTCAGAGCGGTTGTTTACGGTATTGATCGGTGGCAGCGGCGAGGGTGGAGATAAGGTGGAGGAGATATTGAAACAGATCAATGAGAAAGATTTGAAGCGGATCCAGGTAGTCTGTATGACAGGGCGCAATGAGAAGTTGTATGGCAATTTGGTGAGCAATAAGGATCGGTACAATTTCCCGTTGTTCCCGTATAAATTTGTTGAGAATCCGGCTGATTTATTGCATGCCTCGGATGTGGTTTTGGCTAAGGCAGGGCCGAATATTTTGTTTGAGGCCATCGCGGCGGCGAAGCCGTTTGTGCCCACCCACCATATGGAGCAGGAGGCGGGAAATCCGGATTATATTAAGGCATCAGGGGTGGGTCTGTTGAAAAATCGGTCGTACTCATTTGCGGATATCGTGGCAGATATCCAGTCGGATGAGACGCTGCAGGAGCAGTTGCGGCATAATATCAATCGGGTAAGGACGGAGCATAAGGATGCGGCGGAGAAGATCGCGAGAGTGGTGCTGAGAATGTGAAGAACACAAAGGGCAGAGATTGCCGAGTCGTAGAGGACACCTCCTGGCAATGACGGACTATGGTTCGTCATCGCGAATGGCAGAAGTAATGAAATGAAGTCTGGAATGTGGCATGCATCTTATTGCCTTATCCGCGGCGGGCATCCAGATCTGTAAAGTGAGAAATATTGTATAGACTCCTGCCTGCGCAGGAGAAGCAAGGGAAGCTCCGGCCTGTGCAGGAAAAGCGATCTTCAGTATACGGTGGTATTGGGTTAGTCTGGTAACATTTAATCTGCAATTTGTGCCCATTACAATTGGTGGCGAAATTTTACCGCGATCCATTTGATGGTTTCGATGACGGTGATGACTAGCATGGAGCAGGCCAAGGCGATGCCCAGTTGGCCGGGACTGAGTGGGGCGAGGCCGACAAGTTGATAAAAGAGTGGCAGGTAGATAGCAGATAGAGTGAGACCGAGTCCGATTATGACTGATAGTACTAGCCATTTGTTGGCCAGAAGTGGTTGGGTCCAGGCAGGTTTGTGGAGGACGCGACAGGAAAAGACGTACCAGAGGGAGTCGAAGGCGATGATGGCAAATACCATGGTTTGGGCGATGCTAATGCCCCAGGTTTGGTAGGTCAGGCCAAATACGATCAGGCTAACCATGCCGGAGATGGATGAAGCGATGACTACGGAAAAATACAAAAATTTATTGAGGATGGGTTCGTGGATGGAGAGTGGTTTGCGTTTGAGCAGATCGTCTGATTTGGGATCTACGGTTAGGGCCAGGGTGGGCAAGCTGTCATTAATGAGGTTAACCCAGAGGATCTGAACGGCGGTGATGGCAATGGGCCAACCGAGAAAGAGTGAACCAAGGACGATGATGATTTCTGAGAAGGCGTCGGATAAGAGGTAGAGAATAATCTTGCGGAGGTTATCAAAGATGCCCCTACCCTCTTCGATGGCAGCCAGGATGGTGTTGAAGTTGGAATCGAGCAAGACGATATCAGCGGTCTCTCTTGCGACGTCTGAGGCCTGACCGACTACCATGCCGATGTCTGCGTTAGAGAGGGCTGGGGCGTCGTTGACCCCGTCCCCCATCATGCCGACGACCTGCCCATTGGCTTGCAGGGCTTTAACGATGCGGAGTTTTTGTTCGGGTTTGGTGCGGGCAAATAATCTGATGTGTTTGACTTCATCTTGGAGGACTGAGTCGTGTATTTCTGCAAGCTGAGTGCCTAGCATGACTTGGTCATCAGTGACGGGTAGACCGACTTGAGACAAAACATTTTTGGCAGTGTCGGCATAATCGCCGGTAATGACTTTGATTTGTAGACCGGCGGATTGGGCGGCAGCGAGTGACGTGGCGACGCTTTCTCTGACCGGATCTTCGAGGCCAATCAGGCCGAGCCAGGTGAGTTTAGAATTGGTTGATAAGCCATTGGTTTTGAGCTGGGTGAAGGTGGTGATGGCGGATTTTTGGGATTTGTGCTTGATCTGGGCTAATCCAATTAAACGTAAGCCGGAGTGGGTCCAGTCGTTGATAACTTGGCGGGAGGGTTTGTGGTCTTTGGCGGCAGCGTCGAGTAATTTTTCGGGGATGCCGGAGAGGTAGATGCTGGTGCCGGAGCGTACGGCCAGAAATCCGCGGTCTGAGTTGAAAGGCAGGACGGCGTCGCGGGGGTGGAAATCGTGGAGGGTTTCGAGTGACTGCTGACCTCCCTGAGCCTGTCGAAGAGCCGATTGCCAGTCCGTGACCTTCGACTTGGCTATGCTACCCTCAGGCATGAAATCTATGGCCTGTTCCTCCGCCCAGGTCCAGCGAGAGAGTTCGTTGGGGTCGCGGCGATCGTTGGCGAGGATGTTGGTCAGGAAGGCTTGTGGGTCATTGGTAAATAGAGTTTGGGTGACGCGCATCTTGCCTTCGGTGAGGGTGCCGGTCTTGTCGACGCAGACGGTGGTGACAGTGCCCAGAGTTTCGGCGGCGACCATTTTGCGGACTACAGCTTGGCGTTTGAGGATGCGTTGCATGCCGATGGCGAGGATGACGGTGAGAGCGATGATCAGACCTTCGGGGATGGCAGAGACGGCTAATGCGACTGATAATGAGAACATTTCATGCCAGTCACGTCCGGTCATGGTGCCGAAGATAAAGACGATAACAACAAGTACTATGACGACGATGGTGAGGGTGTGAGCGAGTTTGGTGCGGCGTTTTTCCAGCGGGGTGGCTGATCGTGGCCGGCTTCGATTTGCTCGGCGATCTGGCCGATTTGGGTGGACATACCGATAGCGGTGACGATCATCTGGCCAGAGCCGGAGACGATGGTGGTACCTTTGAATGATTGATGGGAAGACTCAGACTGAGTGTGATGATTGATTTGATCTGCTGTCTTTATAACCGGAAGGCTCTCACCGGTGAGCATGGCTTCATTGATAGCCAGGTCGTTAGACTCGATGATGGTGCCGTCGGCGGGGACTTTGTCGCCTTCGTAGAGCCAGACGAGATCTCCGGGTAATAAATCAGAAGAATAGATGTGCTGGCGCTGACCGTCGCGAGTAACCCAGACAAATGATTTGACTGCATTTTTAAGTGATTCAAGCGATTTTTGGGCTTTGTATTCTTGGATGAAACCCAGGATGGTATTAATGAAGACGGCGGTGCTGATGACTACGGTATCAGTATATTCTTGAAGAAAGAAGGTGATGAGGGCAGCAGCGACGAGGACGAGGACTAATGGATTGGTAAATTGATTGAGAATTAATGTGAAGACTGAATCGCGGGAGTTACTTTCGATGCTATTGGTACCATATTGATCACGCAGAGTGTCTAGTTGGGTGGTGGTGAGTCCGGAGTTGGGCATAGTGCCAGAGTACCGGAGTGGGCTGAGTATGTCGAGGATGAGACAGATTATTATTCATCTGTTGCGGAAACATGGCTGGTCTACCAGGCTGGTGTTGATACTAAAGGCGAGAAAAACCGCGACAGGACTAAGAATTGTGACATACGTAGGCATGAATATCACTGTCGCAGAACTCTGGGATGAGCGGGTGGAGATGAAGAACTGACTGTGAGATTAACGAATTGTTTTGAGTTCGTCTAAGCTGGTGGCCTGGGTGGCGTCTTTGTCGTCACGGACTTTTAGTAGACGAGGGAAGCGGAGGCCGTAGCCGGAGGTATGCATCTTGGATTCGGTAATTTCGTCAGCGGCAACTTCGACCACGATTGAGGGATTTAACCACAGGTCGGGGATGAGGTCTTTGGAAACTGAATATTCGACAGGTTTGGTTGAAACGATGTCTGGTTTGAATAAGCTAACTAATTCGGTGATTTGGTCGTCGGTCATACCGGTGCCGATCTTGGAGACGGTGAGGTATCGAGTTTCCAGTTTCCCGCTTCCCGTTGCCCGTACTCCAATCAGGAACGCTCCCATGCCGAGGGCGGCGCGTTTGCCACGGCCGTGATAGTAGCCCATGACCACGCCGTCGATGGTGTCAGAGAGCATGGCGTCAGCAGTTTCGACGTGTTTCATCTTGACCCAGTGCCAGCCTTTGCGCCCGGGGGTGTAGGGTGAGTCCCATTTTTTGATGATGGCGCCTTCAAGACCAGCGTCGAGGTATTGGCGGTGCTTTTGGCGTAGTACACCAGGATCGTCAGTTGTTTCCAGTTCGATGACTTGGATGGTTTTGTTGTCATTTATAAGAGATTGGAGTAATGCGCGACGTTGCTCGAAGGGCTGCCCCATGACTGTTCCCTGCTCTGAAGTAAACAGCACGTCAAAGATCATGAAGCGAAGCGGGATATCTTGCGAAGCTTGGTCGACGCCGTATTTGCGTTTGCGTTGGATGGTGGTTTGGAAGGGTAGAATTTTGTCCGTATCCGGGTCATAGCCAACAGCTTCACAGTCGAGGACGACTGCATCGGAATTGATCTGGTCGGCGATGGTGAGAAGTTCGGGAAACATGGCGGAGTTTTCTTCGAGGTTGCGGGTGAAGGTTTTTATTTTTAGGAGCGAGTTTGAAGAAGCATGGGTAGTAGTGTCATTCTTAGCTTGACTGGGCAACCCCGGGGAATCGGCCAATAAGGTAGGCTGTACGGAGTTCGAACGAGATCGCCGCGTTCCAATGTTCGCCATGTTTTCATTTTCGCGTGTAATGACGGCGTTTTCTTTATTCTTTTTTCTTTTTACTTTTTTAAAGTGTATCTGAACCCGGGTGCCGTCGTATTTGGGCTCGATGGCGACGGTGCCCATTTTGTCGATTATCTCGTCAAAGGTTTTGAGACGCTGGCAGAGAGCGGCGACCACGGGTGTGCCCCAAACGACTTGTTGAGATTGAAGTTTAGTTTGAATATCTGTAGGGGGCAAGCCGTCAGCTAGCCAGGTTTTGATATTTTTAACGAGTAAGCCGACATCGGCGGCTACGTTGTAGGCCGATTCCAAGTCTGAACGTAACGATTTGTCACCAGCAACTAAGAAACTGAGCGTGTCGAGAATGGTCATATCGGAGAAGCCCAGACGGAGTTTGCCAATGGGTAGGCGGGCGATGAATTTGGCGGAGAGTGGATCGAGTGAAGAAAGAATCTGAACCATCGCGGTAACTTTTTGGTCTTGGGAGCCAGTGCCGGAAAGGGTGGCGATACAAAGGAGGGTGTCATAGACGGATGTAACGCTAGGACTTGCGTCATCCTGATCAACACGGAGCGCTTGAGCAGAATCTTTGCTTATTTGTAAGGTAGATTCTGCTGAGGTCGTTGTCTCATCAGAATGAGGTGCTTCAATTGTGCTTAATTTCCCTTCACTGGCTAAGGTGAAAACTAAATCACCGATGTCGCCGGTTTGTTTGTATAAATCCTGCACATCTTCAATAGGCAGACTCCCCCACTGAGCAATGACTTTGAGCATGGACTTGGCAGCCAGGTTGAACTCGGTGTTGTCGTAGCGAGACCCGAGTCGGCCGAGGCAGAGGTAGGTGATGAGTTGTGACTCATCAGGGTCTGCAGACTCCAGCATTTTAACTAATATATCGGTCATTTCGAGGCGAGATGAAACCTGTTCAATTTGTTGCCAGTAGGTGGATAGTTGGGAGATGAGCATGGGATCATTTTAACAGGTTGATCAGAGTATCGGAGTATCAAAGCAATGAAGCTTCTAATTGCATTTTTTGTCTATTTACTTTAGGCTTGGGTACAGATAAGACATAATGTAAACAAGGTCACTATCATTGGCTGCGGTAAGGTGGGGATGACCAGTGCTTACTCTTTGGTACATGCGGGTGTGGTAAATACGATGATACTACTGGGACGGAGTGCGGAAAGTCTGGAGGGTGAAGAATTAGATCTAGAGCATGGTCTGAGTTTTTTGCATCCTA
>Ga0114931_10004597_pt1 | contig 17222 bp, 15 predicted proteins | sample 2SBtaG_FD_89579 | JGI IMG/M metagenome (GOLD analysis project Ga0114931, IMG submission 89579) | Deep subsurface microbial communities from Kolumbo volcano to uncover new lineages of life (NeLLi) - 2SBTROV14_V59a metaG | ecosystem: Environmental > Aquatic > Marine > Volcanic | place: Kolumbo...
CCGAGTCGCCCAAGATCAAGGCGCTACTGGCCCTCAAGGAGATCGAGTTCGATGAGGCCACCGGAAAACTCTGAGACGCGGATTACGCGATGCTCCGGGAACAGTACACCCGGGAGGCGGTCGAGGCCCTGCACCGTGAGGATGCCGTAGCGCCGGAAGGCCCCGGGGAGGACGCGGCGGAGCGAGCCGTGCAGGCAGCCCGTACGCAGCGACGCACCTGTCCCGACTGTGGCGTACGGCCCGAACCCGGCGCCGTCTACTGCTCCACCTGCGGCCGATCGCTGGTCCGGGAAGGTGCGCGTCCCCGCTGCTGGATCTGCGGTGCCGACCTGCGGCACGAAGCGCGCTTCTGTGCAGAGTGCGGGGTGGCCCTCGGGACCCCGGAGACGTAGGGTCCCGGTCTCGCTCCGGCTGAGGAGAGTCCTCGGGGCTTATGCCCCAATCCAAAACGCCCGGCGGTTCCCTTGGAGCCGCCGGGCGTCCTGGTATCCGCCTGTCCGGTGATCGCAGTCAGAACTCGAACTGTTCCATGCGACGCAACCCGAGGCGTAACGGGATGAACGTCGCGCTCAGACAGAGTACCACCACGCCCGCGAAGGAGAGGACCATGCGCGGGGTGACCTCCACCGGTCGGTCGGCAAAGACGGCGCTGACGTAGGCGTACACCGGAGTCGCCTCCAGCACGATGACCCCGGCAATCAACGCGATGGTGGACATCATGAACACCAGTCCCCCGAACGAGGTCGGGATCTGGGCCGCGTTCTCGGTGGCGAACTGGGGGAAGAAGGCGCCGAAGGCGAGGGCCAGGGCGCCGATGGCCAGGGTCAGGAGAATGATGGTGCCGACCCCCACCGCCATCATAAACGGGGTGGCCTTGAGCAACAGATTGGTCAGGACCGTGATGATGAGGGCCAGCGCGAGCAGGGGGACCGTTCCGATCCAGTACTTCGACCAGATCAGTGCCCGCAGGTTGAGCGGGCTCGAACGCAACAACCACATCTGGCGCCCTTCGAGGGAGATGGAGGGAAAGATGAACCGGGCGGCGATCGAGGCCAGCACGAACCCGGCCAGACCGAGGTTGAGGAACGAGACCACCGAGACGAGACGGAACGGGACGACCTCGCCCCGGAACAGGGGAAGCGATCGGATGTTGACCAGGTAGATCATGACCAGGACGCCGAGCAGGATGAGCTGGCTCCACTGCGTGGTGTCCCGGAAGAACAGCTTGAGATCCTTGATGATGAACTCGCGGCGGGCGACGGACAGCCAACGGAACATCGGATCGAACACGGCCCGCCAGATCCATCCCTTCACAAACCGCTCGGCACCTTCCTGGGCCTTGGTAAACCCGGTCGCGTACAGGACCGAGTGCAGCATGGCCCCCAGGACCACGAACGCGGCAGCCGTGCTCCAGAGCAGGAGGATGGGCAGGGGATCGAACGGTCCCACCAGGTAGCCCATCACGGCGTCGGTGGCCCAGTCGCTCGGCAGCAGCGGTGACGTGGGAGTCTGAAGCAGGGTGATGAAGTCCAGCAGGTTCTGGAATCCCTCTGGTCGGGCCAGCTGCTCCGGCCGGATCATGCGAAACGCGAGCACGAGCATGCCGGCGGCGGCGATCGCGACGATCGACAGGAGATCCCGGGTGCGACGGGCCGGAAACACGTTGACCAGGAGCAGCGTGACCGCCGTCCCGATCACCGTCGGAATGACCAGCAGGGGTACGAACACGCTGACGGTCACCAGGGGAAAGAACCACCCCCCGTGGTAGCTCACCCCGTACGCGGCAAAGATCGGCACCGACGCCAGCGCCACCATCCACGAACTGTGCAGCAGCGTCTCGCCGAGCTTGGCCAGGTAGAGCTGGAGCCAGTCCACCGGTGAGGATGCGAGGAGATCGAGATCCCGGGCGAGGAAGAACGAACTCAACGCGGTGATGACGTTCGACAGCAGGAGGATCGAAAGAAAGGCGAGCAACACCAGGCCCAGGAGCTTGCCGGCCAGCAGCGGGCCGATCTCCTCGACCCCGCGGAAGTACGAGAGCACGCGGTACAACACGCCGAACACGAGGACCCAGAACAGGGCCCCCACGGTGCCGAGAATGATCGCTTTTGGTCCCCGGGTCCCGCGACCCTCGCGCAACCGGGCCCGGGCCGTCCACCACTTCGGCTGGAGGATCGTCGCGAGCGATGCCGTCGTGGGCCCCGTCATCCCTCCAACACCGCCGCGAGCTCGCGGACCGCCTCACCGCCGGTGAGCTTGAGGAAGAGATCCTCGAGCGACGCGGACCCGCTCGCGTTCCGGGCGCGAAGCTCGTCCATGGTCCCGTGCGCGATGATCGTCCCGCGCTGGATGATGGCGATGCGATCGCACATGGCCTGCGCCACCTCGAGCGTATGCGTGCTCATCAGTACCGTGCCGCCCCGATCGACGAACTCCCGGAACAGCCGCTTCAGCGTTCGGGCGGCCTTGGGATCCAGCCCGACCATCGGCTCGTCGACCACGATCACTTCGGGTCGATGGATCAGCGCACTGGAGATGATGATCTTCTGCCGCATCCCGTGACTGTACGATTCGATCAACTCGTCCTTCCACCTCGTCAGTTCCCAGAGATCGAGCAGTTCGTCCAGTCGCCGTTCGACGATGTCGCCGGCCTGACCGTACAGCCCGGCCACGAAGCGGAGGAACTCCGCCCCGGTCAGTTTTTCGTACACGAACGGGCGATCGGGAATGAATCCCAACCGCTGTTTGGCCGCCATCGGATTGGCCACGACATCGTCCCCCCCGAGCGTCACTCGCCCGGCGCTCGGTCGCATGATGCCGGCTATGATCCGAAGCGTCGTCGTCTTGCCGGCCCCGTTGGGTCCGAGGAACCCGAACAGCTCACCCCGCGGCACGTGCAGATCGATGGCGTCCACGGCGACAAACTTGCCGTAGCGTTTGGTGAGACCGTGGAGGTGAATCATGGTCGGCGCTCCTGATCGAGGAGGTCGAGGGTGAGCCGTCCGAAGAGCCCTGCCAGCTCCGGCGGACGGATCAGTCGATGGCGGAGCAGGCGCAGATGCGCCACGTCCGCAGGATACTGTCCCAGCACCGGATCGACACTCACCCACGCTTTGCCGGTATACACCTCGGCCCAGACGTGGGGGTAGTTCGTCCCGGCGACGTGGAGCACGCCGGACACCACCCGGGCCGGAAGCCCCACCGCCCGACTCATCGTCACGAACAGGACCGCCTGGCCGCCGACATCGGCCCGGCGGGCGGCGAGGATGTCCGGGGCGCTGGGCACCGTGACCACCGCGGCCGGCGCGAGGTGTTCGCGAATCCAGTCGGCCAGCCGGACGGCCACCCGGCGCGGATTCCGGTCCCGCCCGGCGATCAGGCGGGCCTGGGCGGCCACGATCGGATCGTCGGCCGGAAACAGGGCGTCGGAGGCGAGCGCCTCCGGGTAATCCTCCGACGAGGCGGGCAGACGCAGCGACGTGCCGAGTTCGTCCGGGGTCTCCACCCTGACCGTCACGGTATCTCCCCGTCGCCTCTGCCGGCCTCCGTCCAGGTCCAGTCCGTCGAGGTCGCGTCCCCCCAGAATGTACCGGACCGAGTCGCCGGTCATCGGCGGGACCGACACCCCTGCATCGACGATCGACCGGGCCTGAATGCCTCCGCTCCCGGTGGATGGCGCTTGAGCACGGTTGCGGGCCCGGAAGTTGTGGAAGGCGATCTCGAACGGTACGCGCTCAACCGTGTACCCGGACGGGACTGCCGACGTCACCGTCTGTCCCAGTTCGTCGATCCAGGTGGTCTCCGGTCCGCCGGCGCCGTCGATCTCCACCTGCCACGCCTGCAGCGTGTCCCACCGGGCGTCGACCCATCGACTCGTCGTGGAGTCGAATGCGGCGCTGTCGGAGACGGTCAGCGTGGACTCGGCCAGGATCCGGATCGAGCGGTCTTCGGCCACAAACAGCAGGGGATCGAAGACGCGGAGCGTGAACCGATCGCCGGGACCGGGACGCTGCGCGGCGATGTCGAGTGGGATGAGCCCGGGGAGGCGGACCTCCTGGTCCATCGGGACGGAATGGCTCCGGTCATTTCCGTCGGCGGCGTCACCCTCCACGGTGAGCATGAGCCGGCCGTCGGCCACGGTGCCCCGGGTCACATAGCGACCCCGGTGCGTCCGGACCGTGGTGGCAAACCCGCGCAGTGTCAGCTGGTTGCTGAGTTGCGCTTCCGTTCGTGCGTCAAAACGCGCCAGCGTATCTCCCGGGAGTTCGAGGACGAGTCGGTCATCGACCTGAAGGCCGTCGGGAACGGTGTCGATCGAGGTGGAGGAGAATCCGACCGGACTCCCGGCCACCGACACCCGGAAGAATGCGGCGCCGGGGGAAAACGTTCGAGTATTGTCATCGACGGCCGGGTCGGCCGACCGCGCCGACGCCCGGACCCCCATCCAGATGAGGGTTCCCCCCCAGGCGGCGAGGATCACTCCGCCGACGGTCCGCCGATTCATGGTCACTCCCCCGGGATGCGCGCTTCGAAAATCTCCCGTTCCTCGTCCGTTCCGACCACGATCAGTAGATCGGCCGGAAACGCGTGTTCCTTAAGATGGGGAATAAAGACTTCGGCGGTGAGATCCGCTGTGGTCTCCATCACCAGATCGCCCGCGCCGCTCCCGACCGGCGGGAGGGCGACCCTTGTAAACTGCCAGTCCAGGGCGCGCTGTGCCACACCGGTGAGGGCCAGCCGGACCCCCGGGGCACTGACCGGCTCGGTGGCACTCCGGATGACGGCATGGATGACGAATTCGGCCGACAGGTCGCCGGCGGCGGTGACGGTGGCCGCTCCGATCTCGAGTGCCCGGCTGAGACGGATCTGTTCCTGAAACCGGGGACCGGCCACCCGTTCGAGGTTTCGCAACGCCGGACTGATCGGCTCCAGCGTCGTCGTGGCGGGCCGGACCAGGGCGTCCGCGTCCACGAGCGCCAGGTCATCGACCACCACCCGGATCACGTGCCGGCCAGCTCGCGAGATCGCCGGTACATGAGGGCCGCGTCGTCGGGAAGATTCAACCGATCGTACACCACGCCGAGGCCGTACAGCGCCCGTGCGTTGGTCGGCCCCAGCTCGGCCGAGCGCTGGTAGGCCTGGAGCGCTCCCTGGAGATCGTCCACGTGGTTGAGGGCGTCGCCGAGGTGGAGGTAGGCGGCGGCACATCCGGGATCGAGTTCGATCGATCGGCGCAGACAGGGAAGAGCCTCGGCCCACAGGCCGCGCCGCGACCGCAGCACCCCGAGGTGAAAGTGGGTGTCGACGTTGGTCGGGTCGAGCGCCAGCGCCCGCTGGAAATCGGCCTCGGCTTCCCGGAACCGGCGGTGCTGGCTGCGGAGGGCTCCCCGAGCCGTGAGGTACCGGGGGTTGTCCGGGTCCGCGTCGACACAGCGGTCCATCTCGTCCAGGGCGTCGTCGAGGCGCCCGGACGTTTCGAGCAACAGCGCGAGCGAATGTCTGGCCGCGGTGTGTTCCGGCTTCAGGGCCAGCAGCTCCCGGTAGATGGCAATGGCCCGGTCGCGCTCGCCCTGCACGGCGGCCCGGCGGGCGGCGTGGTACAGGAGATCGGCGCTGCCCAGATCGGCGGGATCGACCGCCGGGGTCGGCGTCGGCGCGTCCGGACGACCCGCCGGCTCCGGATCGGGAAAGGCGGGCGCGGAGGCCGCGGGCGCCGAATCCGGCTCTGCCCCGGGATCGAGGACGAAAGGCGAAGGCCGCTGGCGCTGGGCGGCCACGACCTCGCGGAGGTCCTGGTCCAGCGTCGGGGAAGCTTCGGTCTCCCGGGCCGGCCGGGCGTCACGCGCCCGGCGTTGTTTCCTGCGACGGCGCCGCGTTTTTGCCATCCGTTGTCTCCGCTCGGCCGGTCTCTTCAGTGAGCCAGTGCAAGTACGGTTCCAGACCAGCGGCCACCGGCAGGGCCAGCAACTCCGGAACTTCGTAAGGATGGGCGTCCCGGACCCGGTCCCGGAGTTCGGCCCAGCGAGCCCCGGTGGTCTTGAGTATCACCAGGACCTCCGACTCCTCGACCCCCGCATCCTGCCAGCGGTAGATCGATACCGCTCCGGGGACGATCGTTCCGCATGCGATGGTCGCGTGGGCCAGGAGATCCCGGACCAGGGTCGTGGCCTGCTCCCGGGTGGCGGTGGTGGTGAGGACCACCAGGGGCGCGCGGTCCGATTCTGTGCCTGGGGTCACCGTCCACCGTTCGTTCCGGGGGCGGGAAAGTATCCGTGCGCGCCGGGTGCGGCAAGCGACCTCGCCCGTTGACCTCGTGCCCTGCCGCTTTCTAGCTTGCGAGGCTATGGCCAATACCCAACTCATCGTCCGGGGGGCCCGCGTTCATAACCTGAAGAACGTGACGGTCGCGCTGCCCCGGAACCGCCTGACGGTGCTCACGGGCCTGTCGGGGTCCGGCAAGTCCTCCCTGGCGTTCGACACGATCTACGCCGAGGGACAGCGCCGGTACGTAGAGTCGCTGTCGGCCTATGCGCGCCAGTTCCTGGGGTTGATGGACAAACCCGATGTCGACGCCATCGAGGGCCTGTCGCCCGCCATTGCCATCGAGCAGAAGTCGGCCGGCCACAATCCCCGATCCACGGTGGGTACGGTCACCGAGATCTACGACTACCTCCGCCTCCTGTGGGCCCGCACCGGGACGCCCCACTGCCCGACCGACGGAACGCCGATCGAACGGCAGACCGCGAGCCAGATCACGGAGACGGTGCTGGGGTGGCCCGACGGGACTCGCCTCGAGATCGTGGCTCCCCTGGTCCGGAGTCGGAAAGGGGAGTTTCGGGAGTTGTTCGAGTCGGCGGCGCGGCAGGGGTTTGTCCGGGCTCGGGTGGATGGGGAGGTGATCGAGCTGAACGATCCGCCCAGGCTGAACCGGCGGAAGACCCACGACGTCGGGCTCCTGGTCGATCGCCTGACGGTGCGGGCCGCCGACCGACGGCGGCTGCACGATTCGATCGAGACGGCGCTGCGGGCCGCCGACGGAGTGGTCGAGGTCATCCGGTACGGCCGCAACGGGCGCGGGGCGGGGCGGTCGGTCCAGTTCTCGGAGCAGTTCGCCTGTCCCACCTGCGGGTATTCGCTCACCGAACTCGAACCCAGGCAGTTCTCGTTCAACTCCCCGTTCGGCGCCTGCGAGGCGTGTGGGGGCCTCGGGACGCGACGGGTGGCCACGCCGGACCTCGTCCTGGCCGATCCGAGTGTCACCATCTTCGAAGGGGTCGTGCTCCCCTGGGGCGAACCGGCCGGGTACCTGAAAGCCAACGTCATCCCCGCCCTGGCCCGGGCCTTCGATTTCGATCCGGCGAAGCCGTGGGGTTCCTACGGCAGGGCGGTGCAGCAGAAACTCCTCTACGGTGATCCGGACACGCCGATCGCCTTCCGGTACGGCTCCGGGAAGGGGCGCGGGACCTACAACTCCGCCTGGGAGGGGATCCTCGCCAACGTCGAACGGCGGTACCGGGAAAGCAGTTCGGACGCCGTCCGCACGCAACTCGACACCTTCATGAGCGAGCAGTCGTGCGATGCCTGCGGGGGCCGCCGTCTGCGGCCCGAGTCGCTGCACGTGTTGGTGGGGAGCCGCAGCCTCGGTGACGTGGCGGAGTTGTCGGTCGGGGAGGCGCTGCGCTTCTTCGAAAGGCTGCCGCTCAAGACCGGACGCCGCCGCAAGGGTCTCGATCCCGACATCGCCGGACCCATCCTCAAGGAGGTCACCGATCGGCTGCGCTTTCTGGTGGACGTCGGGCTCGAGTACCTGACCATCGGTCGGTCCGCCGCGTCCCTGTCCGGCGGAGAAGCCCAGCGCATCCGGTTGGCCACCCAGATCGGGAGCCGGCTGGTCGGGGTCCTCTACATCCTGGACGAGCCCTCGATCGGCCTTCACCCCCGCGACAACCAGCGCCTGCTCGGTACCCTCACCGACCTGCGCGACCTGGGCAACACGGTCCTCGTCGTCGAACACGACGAGGAGACGATTCGCGCCGCCGACCACATCGTGGATCTCGGGCCCCGAGCCGGACGCGATGGTGGCGAGATCGTCGTCTCCGGACCGCTCAGTGCGGTCCTGGCCGAACCGGACTCCCTCACTGCCCGGTACCTGCGACGCGAACTGAGGATTCCCGTTCCGTCTTCCCGCCGCCAACCGGCTCCCGCCCGTCATCTCACGGTCCGCGGAGCAACCCACCACAACCTCCGGAAGCTGGACGTCCGGTTTCCGCTCGGCGCGTTCGTCGCGGTCACCGGGGTGTCGGGATCCGGCAAATCGACTCTGGTCACCGATATCCTCTATCGAGCGCTGGCGCGCCACTTCTATCGGAGCAGGGCGCTGCCCGGCGCCCACCGCCGCGTGGAAGGCCTGGAACACCTCGACAAGGTGCTCGATATCGACCAGAGCCCGATCGGCCGCACCCCCCGATCCAACCCCGCCACCTACACCGGCCTGTTCACGCCGATCCGGGAACTCTTCGCCCGCCTGAACGAGTCCCTGATCCGGGGGTACGGGCCGGGTCGCTTCTCCTTCAATGTGAAAGGCGGTCGGTGCGACGCGTGCGACGGAGACGGCCTGGTGAAGATCGAGATGCACTTTCTTCCCGACGTCTACGTGCAGTGTGACGAGTGCAAGGGACGCCGCTACAACCGGGAAACTCTCGAGATCCGCTACCGGGGCAAGTCCATTGCGGACGTGCTCGATCTCACCGTCGCCGAAGCCCTGGAGTTCTTCGAAGCCCAGCCCCGCATCCGGGCCAAGCTCGATATCCTGAATGACGTGGGGTTGGGCTACATTCATCTCGGGCAGAGTGCAACCACGCTGTCGGGTGGGGAGGCGCAACGGGTCAAGCTTGCCACCGAGCTCAGCAAGCGGGACACGGGTCGGACCCTCTACATTCTCGATGAGCCGACGACCGGCCTGCACTTCGAGGATGTCCGACTCCTGCTGACCGTGCTCCATCGGCTCGTGGACCGGGGCAATTCGGTGATCGTGATCGAGCACAACCTGGACGTGATCAAGACCGCCGACTGGGTCATCGACCTTGGCCCGGAAGGTGGGGCGGGCGGGGGGCGCATCGTGGCGGAAGGGACACCGGAGGAGGTCGCCGCCGCGGCCGGATCGCACACGGGGCGGTTCCTGCGCGAGATGCTGGTCGATTGATCTCGCACTACATTTCCTGACGTCGGGGACCGGCCCCGGATCAAGGCCGGGGACAGGAGAGGCCCATGGATCTTACCGGCATGCTTGCCGTCACGTTCATCTTCGGGGGCGGCACCGTCTTCCTGCTCGCGATCTCGCCGATCGGCAAGGCCATTGCCCACCGGATCCGCGGGGGTGGGGTGCCGCCGGACCATCTGCGTCACCTCGAAGAACAGCACGAGGCGCTGGTGGAGGAGGTGGAATCCCTCCGGGCCGAGGTCACGGAAGCGCTGGAACGACTGGACTTTACCGAACGTCTGATGAGTCAGACGACCCCCGGACGGCTGCCCGGCCGGAGCGATGTTCAGGAATGAAACAGAATCGAAAGACCGGCCGTAGGGTGGCTGGAGGGACGCTCACCCGGGGGAGAGCGGGTGAGGGTGCGACCCCCGGTGGAGCCGAAATCATCGGACTCCCGGCGACGGGGTGTCTCCCGGAACAATGGAGGTGGACGGATGGCCGATAAAGACGACCTGCAGAGTTACATCGAGCGTCTCGGAGACGGCGTCGTCGGCTCTGAGGAGATCGAGGACGGGATGTGGGTGTTGTCGCTGGAGGGAGGCGAAGGACAGATCGTGGTGAGTTACGCCCCTCCGGTGGTCGTGTTTCGCGTCAATGTCATGGAATTGCCCGCCGACGATGAGCAGCGCAATGCCCTGATGCGGACGCTGCTGGAGTTGAATGCGACCGAGCTGGTGCATGGGTCGTACGGCATTGAAGGGAACAGCGTGGTCCTCACCGACGCGCTGCAACTCGACAACCTTGCGTTCTCCGAATTCCAGGCCAGCATCGATTCCCTGACGCTGGCGCTCGGATCGCATCTTTCGCGCCTGGCGCTGTACCAGGAGTAACCGGATATGGGAATCTTTGATCGTCTCTCCACGCTGCTCAAGTCGAACATCAACGATTTGATCAATCGGGCGGAGAATCCGGAGAAGGTCCTGAACCAGTTGATCACCGACATGCGGGGGCAACTGGCCAAGGCCAAGCAGGAAGTCGCGTCGGCGATTGCGGACGAGAAGAAGCTCCATGCTCAGGTGGAAAAGGAAAAACACCAGGCGGAGGAGTGGGAGCGGAAGGCGGTCCTCGCCGTCGAGCAGCATCGCGACGACCTGGCCAAACAGGCCCTCGTCCGGCGGGAGGAGCATGTCCAGCACGCGCAGGCCCTCCACGAGACCTGGATTCGCCAGAAGGCCGAGACCGAACAATTGAAGGCGTCGTTGCGCAACCTCAATGAGAAAATCGAGGAAGCCAAGCGCAAGAAGAACCTGCTCATCGCGCGTCAGAAGCGGGCCGAGGCTCAGGACCGGATTCACCGGACCATGTCCTCGCTGTCGGACAAGAGCGCGTTTGAGAACTTCGAGCGCATGGCGGCCCGGATCGAGGAGACGGAACGCCGGGCGCTGGCGGCAGCCGAGATCAACGAGGAACTGTCCGGCGACGACCTGTCCCGGCAGTTCGAGGTGCTCGAGTTCGGCGGGAACTCCGACCAGCAGCTCCTGGAGCTGAAACGAAAGATGGGCATGCTGCCGGCCGGCGGGAGCGACACGCCCCGGCAACTGACCGACGGTGACGACGACAACGTGCAGGACGCCGATCTGGTCGAGGACGACGAGGGTGGCGAGGCGGCACCGTCTTGAGGCGACGGGAAGGTGGGGTGGGCGTCGGGGTGGTCATGATCACTCTGTTCGCCCTCGCCCTCTTTGTCTACTTCGCGGCGGCGGTGTCGGAGATCCTCCTGCTCCTGTTCATGTCGGCCATCCTCGGCACGTACTTCAGCGCGGTCACGGACGTGATCATGCGTTACGCCCATACGCCCCGCACGCTCAGTCTGGGGGTGGCGTTCGTGGGTACCGTCGCGGGGCTGGGTGCCATCGGTGCCCTGATCCTGCCTCCGGTGGTCACCCAGGCGCGGGAACTGCTCGCGGCTCTCCCTGACCTCAGTCGCCAGCTCGAACGAAGCCTGGCCTCTCTGGCCGATCGGTACCCGTTCGTCTTCCCCACCGCCCTGCAGGCCGAACCCGGGACGCTGATCGAACGGGTGGTGGGGGACGTCACCGGTTTCGTCGGCGATTCGTTCTTCCCCTACATCACGGCGGGGGGGAGGTTCATCGTCGAGCTGTTCAGCATGGTGGCGATGGCGCTGTACCTGGCCCGCAGCCCGGCATCGTATCGGGAGGGGATGATCGTCCTGTTCCCCCCAGCCGTCCGGGGGATCGTGCGCCACACCCTCAACGACCTGGCCGCCACGATGCGGGCCTGGGTGACCGGCCAGGCGCTGGCCATGACGTTTCTGGGTGGCGTGACGGCCATTGGGCTGTGGCTGCTGAACGTGCCGTACGCGCTCGCCTTTGGAGCGTTCACGGGACTGGTCGCCATCGTCCCGTTCTTCGGGACGGTCCTGTCCACGATTCTCCCCGCCGCCTTCGTGCTCTCGTTCGGAAGCCCCGGGCAGGCGGTGGCCGTGCTTGCGCTCGGCGTCGGCGTGCACCTGGTCGAGGCCAACCTGGTCTATCCCCTGATCTTCGAAATGCGCATCCAGTTGCCGCCTGTCCTGACCATCCTCGCCGTCCTCATTTCGGCGACCCTGCTCGGGGTGTGGGGCCTCATCGTCGCGGTACCGCTCCTCGCGTCGATTATCGTGGTGATCCGCCAGGTCCTGATCTGCGAGATCTACGGGGATACCCCCGCCCGCCGCCGCTCGGCGGTGCTCGTACCCACCCAGGATCCCGGGGCCGCGGCCTGAAGACCCCACCCGCTCCCTGTCGGTCCCCCGGGTCGGACGCTATGCTTGCATGATCTCTTCCCGGGGTGGCTCGATGTCGCGTCCGGCCGGATCGCCCAAACCGGTGACGGAGCTGCTGCGCGCCTGGCGCGACGGTGACGACCGCGCCCTCGATCGTCTGCTGCCGCTGGTGCAGGACGAGTTGCATCGTCTGGCCCAGCGGTGCATGCGCTCCGAACGTCCCGACCACACCCTCCAGCCCACCGCCCTCATGCACGAGGCCTATCTCCGTCTCGTGGACAGCGACGTCACCTGGCAGGACCGGGCGCACTTCTTTGCCGTGGCGAGCCAGGTGATGCGGCGCGTCCTGGTCGACTACGCCCGGGCCGCCTCCCGACAGAAACGCGGCGGCGGACAGATCCGGGTGACGCTCGATGAAGGCATCGTCGTTTCGCCGGAACGCGCGGACGATCTGCTCGCGCTGGATGAAGCGCTGGAAGCCCTGGGACACCACGATCCCCGCAAGGCCCGCGTCGTCGAACTCCACTATTTCGGTGGTCTGACCTACGACGAGACGGCCGAGGCGATCGGGGTGTCGGCCGCCACCGTGGATCGCGACCTGCGCATGGCGAAGGCCTGGCTTTACCGGGAGCTGACGGAGGGAGGAACCTCATGACGATGCCCCCGGAACGCTGGGAACGCATCCAGGAGTTGTTCCACCAGGCGCTCGAACAATCGCCGGATGGACGCGCGGCGTGGCTGGCGGACGTGTGCGGGGGGGATGAGGCAATGCAGCGCGAAGTCGAGTCGTTGCTGGCGTCGGATGCGGACGCGCACGGGTTCATCGCCGGGGCCATCGGCGATGTCGCCTCTGCGGCCGTGCAGGGGGCCACGCCGGCCGGGAAAATGATCGGTCCCTACCGCGTCGTGAGCGAACTGGGTCGCGGCGGGATGGGCACGGTGTACCTGGCTGAGCGCGCCGACGACGAGTACGCCGCCCGGGTGGCCGTGAAGGTGGTCCGGGGCGGGCTCCTGCTCGACACGGCGGCGTCCCGGTTCCGCAGCGAACGACAGATCCTCGCGGATCTCGATCACCCCAACATCGCCCGGTTGCTCGACGGGGGGACCACCGACGACGGACTCCCCTATCTGGTGATGGAATACGTGGACGGCGAGACGATCGACCACTACTGCGATCATCACAATCTCTCCCCCGCCCGGCGGATCGAACTGTTCCGGGAGGTGTGCCAGGCGGTCGAGCACGCTCACCGCCATCTGATCGTGCACCGCGATCTGAAACCCGGCAACATCCTGGTCACGGCCGATGGCACGCCCAAACTGCTCGACTTCGGGATCGCCAAGCTCCTCGATCCGTCCAGCATGCCCCACACGGTGGCCCCGACCGACTCGGCCCTGCGGCTGATGACGCCGGCCTACGCCAGTCCCGAGCAGGTCCGGGGTGGGCCGATCACGGTGGCCACCGATGTGTATGCCCTGGGGGTGGTGCTGTACGAACTCCTGTGCGGTCATCTGCCCTACGAAATCGACGGCGCGGCGGGTCCGGCGGAGATCGAGCGGGTGGTATGCGAAGCGATCCCCGAGCGTCCGAGCATCCGGGTGAGTCGGGATCGCGATCCGACGGAACGCACTGAAGGGTCCGGATCGATCACGGCCGAAGAGCTGGGCCGCCGCCGGGGCGGGACAGTGGCCCAGGTCCGGCGGCGGCTGGCCGGAGATCTCGATCGCATCGTGCTGATGGCGCTCCGCAAGGAACCCGAACGCCGCTACCCGTCGGTCGACCAGTTCTCCGCCGACCTCGATCGGCATCTGCAGGGACTGCCGGTGCTGGCTCAGCCCGACACCTGGGGCTATCGGGCAGAACGGTTCGTTCGCCGGCACCCGGTGGGGGTTGCCGCGGTGGTGGGCTTCCTCCTCCTGTCGACGGCCTTTGCCGGGGTCATGGCCGTGCAGGCCAGCCGCCTGGCCCGGGAACGTGACGTGGCCGAGGTTCAGCGGCAGGCGGCGGAACAGGTGTCGAACTACCTGGTGGACGTGTTCGGGTCGTCGGATCCCAACGAGAGCATGGGAGACACCGTCACGGCCCGCGAGTTGCTCGACCGTGGAACCGAGCGGCTTCCGGATCTCGACGATCAACCGGCGGTCCAGTCGGCCCTGATGGACGTCATCGGTCGGGCGTACCAGAACCTCGGTGACTACGAACAGGCCGCCCCGTTCATCGACTCCGCGCTGGCCATGCGCGAACGCCTGTACGGCACCGACAACCTCGAGCTGGCCGCCACCCTGGTGTCCGCCGCCGATCTGGCCTACGAGCTGGGCGATTACGACACCGCCCGCGACCGGTACCGGGCGTCACTCGACATCCGGCGTCGCCTGCTCGGCGAAGACGCCGACCTGGTGGTGGAGACGTGGGTCGGTCTGGCCGACGCCCTGGTGGATTTGAACGAGACCGAGGCCGCCGAGGAGGCCTACCGCGGTGCACTCGCCGCCGCCACCGTGCGTCACGGTCTGAAGCATGAACTCGTGGCCACGGCTCTCGTCAACCTGTCCGGTCTCGTGCGGGGCGCGGGTCGGCTCGACGAGGCGGATTCCCTGGGCACGCTGGGCCTGGCCCTGCGACGAGAGCTGTTCGGCAACGACCACCTCGACGTGGCGCACGCGTTGAACCAGTTGGCCAGCACGAAACGCCTCAAGGGGGAAACGGAGGCGGCCCTGGCCGTCGCGCAGGAAGGGCTGGCGATCCGGCGCCGGGTCTACGGCGGTGATCACGTAGAGATTGCCGCGAGCCTGGGCAACGTGGCGGGTTTGCTGGGGATGACCGGCGACGTCGACGGGGCGGTCGAGGCCCGCCGGGAAATGCTCGCGATGCTCCGGAGAATACTCGGGAACGACCACCCCTACATCGCGGCCGGGACGTCGAGCCTGGGGAGCGCGCTGTTTGCCGCGGGTGACCTGTCCGAGGCCGAGGCGGTGCTCCGGGAGTCGGTACGGATCAGCCGGCTGGTGCTTCCGGCCCGGCATCCCAACCTGGCCTATCCGCTCAACACCTTGGGCCAGGTGCTTATGAAGGAAGGGCGGTACCGCGAGGCCGAGGCCGCGCTGCGCGAGGGGTGGGAGGTCCGCCGCGACGGGCTCCCGGCCGGCCACTGGCACGTGGCGGCGTCCGCGGGAACGCTCGGCGAGTGCTTGGCGGGGATGGCCCGGCGCGAGGAAGCCGAGCCCCTGCTGCTCGACAGCTACGCGGTGTTGCGGGACACGTTCGGAGACGAAGATCGTCGCACCGGCGTCGCCCGGGACCGGCTGGTGGCGCTGTACGAGGGTTGGGGCCGGCCGGACAAGGCGGCGGAGTACGCCGGGGCGATGGACCGTCCCCGTCGATAGGACCGGTGGTATGTCCGGGAGGGAGGAGACCGCGTTGACCTCCCCCCCGACCGTTCCTAGGTTTCGCCCCCACCTCACCGGGTACCGAGGGGTGGGGCACCCGCACCGGATCCCATGACCCTGCATCTCTACAACACCCTGGCCCGCCGGGTCGAGCCGTTCGAGCCGCTCGCTCCCCCCCGCGTCACCATGTATACCTGCGGGCCCACCGTGTGGAACTACGCCCACATCGGAAACTTCCGCACATTCATCTTCGAGGATCTGCTCCGGCGGTACCTGACCTACGCCGGGTACGACGTCTTTCACATCATGAACCTCACCGACGTCGACGACCGCACCATTCAGACGGCGGCGGAACGCGGGGTGAGCATCGCGGAGCACACCCGGCCGTTCATCGATGCCTTCTTCGAGGACGTCGCGTATCTGAAGATCGCGCCGGCGCACGAGTATCCCCGGGCCACCGGGTACGTGGGCCCCATGGTCGACCTGATCTCGACCCTGCTCGAGCGGGAGCTCGCGTACCGTGGCGAGGATGGGTCGGTGTACTTCGCCGTGGAGGCGTTTCCCACCTACGGACGTCTGTCCCGGCTGGATCAGCGGACGCTCCGGTCCGGCGCCCGCGTGGCCAGCGATGAATACGACAAGGAAGACGTTCGCGATTTCGCGTTGTGGAAGGCAGCCACGCCGGACGACGAAGCGGTCGGGGCCGCCTGGGACGCGCCGTTCGGGCGGGGTCGGCCGGGGTGGCATCTCGAGTGCTCGGCGATGGCCCTGACCGAAGTGCGGGAGCGATTCGGCGTGGAGACGCTGGATCTCCACTGCGGGGGGGTGGATCTCATCTTTCCCCACCACGAGAACGAGATTGCCCAGTCCGAGGGAGCCACGGGGCAGGCCTTTGTCCGGTGCTGGGTGCACGGGGAGTTCCTGACCGTCCACGGAACCAAGATGTCCAAGCGATACGGGAACATCCTCACGCCGAGGGATCTGCGGGAGAACGGGGTCGACGCGGCCGCCGTCCGCCTGCTCCTCTTCGGCACCCACTACCGCCAGCAGCTCAACTTCACCGACGAGGGGCTCGACGCGGCGCGCGAGGGCACCGAACGGATCGCCGAGGGGCGGCGGCGCCTGGCCGCGGCGGCGGTGCCGGAGACCGACGGCGCGGGACCGGACGGGGAAGGACCGGCCGAGGCCGGCGAACTGGACACCGAGTTCCGCGCCGCGCTGGACGACGACCTCAATGCGCCGCGGGCCGTGGCCGCGGTGTTCGGGTTCATCCGCCAGGCCAACAAGGCCCTCGACGCCGGCGCGTGGTCTGCGGCGGAGACGCGGGCCGGGCTCGCCGCGCTCGATCGGGTGCTGGATGTGCTGCAGATTCTGCCCGAGGAACGGCAGGTGTCCGGCGACCTGGAGGCCTGGGTGTCGGAACGGCTGGCCGAGCGGGAGGCGGCCCGGGGCGCACGGGACTTTGCCACCGCGGACCGGATCCGGGATGAACTGGCCGCCAGGGGGGTGGAACTGGAGGACACGCCGGAGGGGCCCCGGTGGAAGCTGGCCGGGGGCTAGCCCACCCGTGGTGACCGGGTTGGGGTGGGTCGGCCCGCGGTTTCCGGGCTACTGTTCCACCGGTTGGGGCAGGACGCCGGCGAGGTAGCTGTCGGGTGAACGGCTCTCCGCGAGCCGGGCGGGCGTGATCCGTTGGAATCGGTCAGCGGCACAGCGACCGGCCAATCCGCCAGGCCTCGCGGGTTCCGTGTTTCATCAATTCCGGAGCGACCCATTCGGTGTCCTCGACGCCAATTTCTTCAGGTCAGGCGGGCAGGAGGGCCAACACTGGGGGTGGTAGCGACCAAACGTGCG
>Ga0114931_10004598_pt1 | contig 17218 bp, 12 predicted proteins | sample 2SBtaG_FD_89579 | JGI IMG/M metagenome (GOLD analysis project Ga0114931, IMG submission 89579) | Deep subsurface microbial communities from Kolumbo volcano to uncover new lineages of life (NeLLi) - 2SBTROV14_V59a metaG | ecosystem: Environmental > Aquatic > Marine > Volcanic | place: Kolumbo...
CAGAAATATGTGATTCGATGGCGCAAAGAAGTTCGCACAATGTGTCGTGCAAGGCCGCGCCCTGGGCGAGCGCGCGAAAAAGTGATGCACGAACCTCCTTCTCGGTGTCCGCGATCATGGATTCAGTCACGTCGCGCACGGTCAGCAATACGGCGCAACTCTGGCTCCCGGTTCGAGTCGGGATCACGGACCATTCCAGGTGGCGTTTGGCGCCCTCGTCACAACCAACAACAAACACGGCGCTTTCTGTCCCGTCGCCCTGGCAAAGGGCGCGATCGACGGCGCTCGCCAATGCGCCCTGTTGATCCGGTCGCAACTGACCGGTCCACCCGTCGATCTGCTCGCTGACTGCATTGATCTCAGGGGAGCCGAACAGCGCGATCGCTGCCTCGTTCACCTGTATGACGCGTCCATTGCGGTCAAGCGCCACAACGCCTTCGCGCAACTGCCCAAGAATGTCGCCCATCTGGTCCCGCTCACCTTGAATCACAGCAACTAACTCGCGCATCTCGTTTGAGCAGATATCAAATGCGCGCGAATGCATGTCGCGCTCCTGATCCGCCTGCGCGTACGCAGCGTCGATGCGCGACAGCGCCTTGCGCCAAGCTGCAAGCGTTGGCGGCGAGTCCGGATCACACCCCGCACGTCGGATTTGCCTGCGTAGCAAGTCGTGCATCATGCCGCCTTTGCCTCGGTAATGACGGTGAGCGTCATCGTCTGGTTGTGCAGGTCGCAGGCTCCGCTGATGAGCGGCGACAGCTCGCCGTAGGAATAAAAGCCGATCTGCCTAGAATCGCTGGGAAATGTATCCAGCGTTGCGCCCAGCTCTTCCTCCGCGCGCTCGCCAAGAACGAGACGCCGACCAACGCAAGACACTGCGATCGAGAGCACATCGGTGCTTTCCAGGTCGTTTGGCTGGGCGTCAAGCGCGGACTCTGAAGCGGCGTGAATCAACCGATCGAGATTGGCGCGCATGAGCTGTGCGAAGGCATCCTGGGGTATATCACCTGCGAACACCATGGCGTTTTCCTTTTCGTCAACTGCGAGAATCGTTCGCACGACTGGCTTGACGTCGTTGGGCGTCTCGCTTATGGCGAGCGGAAAGAGCAAGGCGCTTGCGGGGAGCTCAGACGCACGATCTCCCAGATAAGCCTTGTAGATTTCAAGAGCGGGTTTGCCATCCAGCTCGTAGAGAATATTGCCACTTGCGCGCGTGACCTTGCGGACAGGTCCGAAGACGTCCCATCCGCCCTTGGATGCGTGCCCGAGGCGCAGATCATCGCCATAGAGCCCAGCAGCGACAACCCGCCCAGCGCTGACGTGAGCTCCTTCACACACCCATGTTCGGGAGAATCGATCCTGATCGCCCGCAAGGCCGCCGGTTGCTACGACGCCTGCAGGAAGCGACTGCGCGAGCCCCTTGGCCAGCTCTGCGCCGTTCACTTCGAGGCCTTCAGAATAGACGAGCACGCCTCGAAGGTCTGGAGCGCACAGCGCGGCGCCGACGGCCTGACCAGCGCGACACGAATCAGCAGCGCCACCTACGTTCTCTCCCGCGACGCGCACAGCGCTTGAGTCGAAGCGAATCGCGGCGCACACAATTCCTTCATCCGTCAGTTCATCCTGAAGGAAATGACCAGCGCTAGAACATCCAACGATCTTTGAGGCTTTCATCGTGCGCTCAAGCGCCTTGAGCGGCGCGTGATTATCAGCGAGATCGGGCGCGCCAAAGACAACGACGAGCGTGCGGTCCGAATCGAGTGGCGCCAGCGCGCGGAGACTCGCTTCGCAATCACCTTGTGCAATCTGGACTTTCATGGTCGCTCCTATGGGCTTCTGACAGACGCTGCACCTGCCGAAATCATGGTGACCTAGCCCCCAATAGCGCTATCGCATCGTCCTATCGGTCGCAGGGAGAGGCGGGTTCACGCGCGTCCACACGTGGCGGGCGCTACGGCTCATCGACGAGATCGAGCGCCACGGACGCAGGAGCAGCATGCCAATAACGAAATGCAGACTTCACTGCAACCAATCCGTCAGGGATAACACGGACAAGACGGTAGAGCGTTCGTCGAATCCCAGAATTGAATAGCTCTAAGTGCACACAAAAGCAGCCCCCAAGAGGAGCCTGGAGATGTGCTCCTGACCGATTCAATGGCGCGTTAGCGGAGCACAGCGGCGTTCATGTTCTGCCGAACTGCTTTTCCAGGTCATGGATGGACAGGCGGATTGTTGTTGGTCTGCCGTGGGGGCAGTTGCTGGCGCGATCAACGTTGTCGCGCAGCGCGAGCAGCTCCGCCATCTCGTCGTCGCTCAGACGTTCGCCCGCTTTCACCGCAGCTTTACAGGCCATCATGTCGAGCACATCGCGCAGGGCTTCCTCTTTGTCTGCAGGAAAGTCGTCTGCGCAGGCTCGGTCGAGGAGGTCGCGCACGAAGGGCGCAGGGTCGACCTTGCGCTCAAAAAGCAGTGTGGGAAAGGCGTGGACAGCGACATCCGCAGGCCCGATGGGCTGCGCGTCAACGCCAAGACGCGTCAACAGCGGCGCAAGACCAGGCAGAGCGCCGACCTGTTCAATCGTCGCAGAAAAGATCGCAGGGGCAAGCAGACGCTGGCTTTCAAGCGGGCCATGATGCACACGAGCAAGGAGCTTCTCGAACATGATGCGCTCATGCAGCGCGTGCTGGTCGATGATGACGACGCCCGTCTCATCCTGCGTGACAAGATAGGAATTATGCACCTGCAGAAAACGATCTGCGGGCTGGGGCGCAGGGAGCGCGATGGGGATTGCTCGGGACCCACTACGCGCCTCGACAGCGTCGAGTGACGTTGCGGACTCGTCCGCTGGCGCGTCCGCGTCGCGCGCTGTTTCGACGGCGCTGCGTAGTTCCTCATAGTCGAAACCACCTGGCGACGCAGGCGCAAGACCCGCAGCTCGTAACTGCTCAACAAATTGCTGAGGATCGACAGCCGCGCGCGGCGCGCTCGCAGCGGCTGCATTGTCCCGGCTCGCATGCGCGGGCCAGGCGGGCGTGAGGTCAGCTGCTGACAGCGCGTCGCGCACAGCGCGAAGGATGGCTGCGTGAACCTTGCCCGGGTCGTGAAAGCGCACCTCGGCTTTGGCTGGGTGCACATTGACATCGACCTCGCGCGGGTCCACCTCGACGAGCAGCATCGCGACGGGCCGCTTGGCTGGTTCGATGAGTCCCCGGTACGCCTCCTTGAGCGCGTGGGCAAGCGTCGCGTCGCGCACGGGTCTGCCATTGACAAAAATGCGCTGCCAGCGGGCTGTTGCGCGAGCAGACGCGGGCGTTCCCGCAAGCCCCCACACACCCACGCCGCCGGTCTCGTCTGGCTCTGCGCGCACCTCGATAAGGTCGCTTGCCAGGTCCTTGCCCACAAGCGCCAGCAGCCGATCATTTGGCCCCTGCATTGCGGGGAGTTCCATCACCACGCGCGCGTCGCACATGCACACGAACGCGACAAGCGGAAAAGCCATAGCTGCATTGCGGACGACATCCACACACCGGCCCTGCTCGGTGGCTGGCGTGCGCAGGAACGCGCGCCGCGCTGGCGCGTTGAAGAACAGGTCGCGCACCGTGACGCTTGTTCCCGCAGGTCCGCCCGCTGGTTTGACGGCGCCTGCGCGATCGCCCTCCTGCGCCACCTCGAACGCAGCGTCGGCGCCCTGCGTGCGCGATCGAAACGTCAATCTCGACACAGACGCGATCGACGCGAGCGCTTCGCCTCGAAACCCCATGGTTGCAACACCCACAAGATCTTCAGGCTTTTCTATTTTGCTCGTCGCATGAGGCGCCAGCGCGAGAGGCAGCTCGTCAGCGGCTACGCCCGCGCCGTCGTCGACAACGCGCACGAGGTCGGCGCCGCCACGCTCGAGCTCAATGCGAATGCGCGTGGCGGCTGCGTCAAGCGCATTATCGAGCAGCTCCTTGACAACGCTCGCGGGGCGCTCGACAACCTCTCCCGCTGCGATCTGGTTGACGACGTGCTGGGGCAGCGCGTGAATCGCTCTTCCCCTTGGCGGAGCAAGCGCGCGGGCATTCTGCGTCGCGGGCGCATCGTGCATACGCCAAGTCTACCGGGACTGAAGCAGACGCCAGTGCGGTATCCTCGCGCCCATGCCAAGCGACCTGCTTCCAACACAGCAGCACAACTACGCGGACCTGCCGCTGCTTTCCCCCCGCGCGCTGCACGATCGTCGCGAGCGCGTGTTTCTTGTGCTTGCTGGGCTCTTTCTGGGGACGCTGGCAATGCTCAACATTCTTGGCGTGACGCGCTTTCTCAACCTTGCGTTCTTCATCGAGGGGTCGAGCGCCTGGAAGTACAAGGTCGCTATCGCTGTGGGCGTGCTGCCTTATCCGCTCACGTTCCTGTGCACGGACTTCATCAGCGAGCTTTTTGGCAGACGACGGGCCAACTTTGTCGTGTTCGTCGGACTGCTCATCAACCTGTGGGTGGTGCTCGTCCTCTGGGCGGGCGGCGCCTGGCCTGGCTTTGAGCCTGCGGACCACGTGGGAGAAGGCGTGTTCTTCGATGTTCGCCGACTCGCCTTTGGCGCCGTCGCTGCGTCGATGATCGCGTATCTGTTTGCGCAGTTTGTCGATGTGCAGCTGTTTCACTTCTGGAAGTCGCTGACGAAGAACAAGCACCTCTGGCTGCGCAACAACGGTTCAACGCTGGTGAGCCAGATGGTGGACACAGCGTCGGTGATCCTCATCACGCACTTCTACGCCCATGCGCTGCCGATCGACGACAGCGTCGCGCTGGCGCCACAGCTGCTGGCGTTCATTGCGACGGGCTACGTCTTCAAGATGATCGTCGCGCTGCTGGACACGATTCCGTTCTACATTGGCGCCTACTGGCTCTCGCGCTATTTGCGCCTTGCGCCGCCAGCGCACGCGCCAGCGCCCCCCGCAACAGCAGCGGTGGAGGCGGGCGTTGGGTGAAGCAGCGGTCGACAGGACACAAGTGGTTAGCACCCTCCAACAGAATGGGCCTCGCACATAGGCCTTTTATACATGGTGGCACGGGCGTCCCGCCCGTGCATACGTCTCCACGTCTTGGAATTTACGATATATGGGTATCTCGGAGTTCCACCCCACCGGGGTCGCTTTATCGTAAGACGCTCCAGGATTCGCCCATTGTGGACGCGGCAGCGATCCCGCGCGGGCGAGACGCCCGCGCCACCTATTTGGGACACCTCGTTTGTGTGGCCCGCTCAAGCGCGAAGCGATTGGGCGTGCTGATGTGGACGGACGCAATGGGCAAGGCGAACACGGCCACGCTGCGCGTGACCGTGCCGAACTGTGTTGTTGTTCCATTGAAAAAGGCGGCTCGGAGAGCCGCCCCACGGGGAAACCGTTTGGTCGGTGGTCACTCGGCGCCGGGATGCGTGAGATTGTTGACCGCAGCGATCACCTCGTCGGGATCGGCGCGCTTTGTGAAGTTCCACGCTGCGAACACCCAGCGAATCACACCGGTTTTGTCGACAATAAACGTGGCGGGCGCAGGGAGTTCCCACCTGCCCGAGGCATTCCAGGCGCCGAGGTCGTGGCCAAACTGCTGGTAGCGTGATTTCGTTCGACTGTCGAGCGCGAAGCCGACGTGAAAGGCCCGCATGGCTTGTCCGTTCGTGTCCACGAGCGCAACGACGTTGTCGCCGCCAAACTTCTGCTTGCTTTCGAGCGCGTGCTCCGGCGTCTCCGGGCTGATGGCGACGAAAGTGCCGCCCGCTTTGCCGAGTTCGCCAATCTTCGGGTTCCAGTTGGCCATGGCGCGCTGGCAGAATGGGCACCATCCACCGCGATAAAAGGTGACAACGACCGGCCCCTTCGCATAGAGAGACGCAAGGTCCATCGTCGCGCCGTCCGCGCCCTTGAGCGTGAGGCTGGGCGCTTTGTCGCCGACCTTGAGTCCGGGCGTCTTGACCTCCATGGGGTCGAGCAGGCCCGCAGGCGTCTTGGCGCCCGGTTCATCCGCTGCGTGCGCCGCTTGGGCGCTCATCGAAATGACGCTGCAGCCAGTCACCATCAAAGCAAGCGCCATCCGCGTCGTCGCCAAGTGAAATAAGTTCATGAGGAGTCCCTTTCGTCATTGTTTGCGCTGTCGGGCGCAGCAGCCCGCGTCTCCAGCGCACCATCGCGACTGTGAAACAAAACGACGGCGCTCACTATTTCATCGCGCACAGCCACCGCTGTGAGAATGGTATTGTCGTGTATGAACATGGATGCAGAAAAAACAATACCAACGAATGATGTGACGCTCACGGGAGAGCCGCTCTCAATTGGCGCCGTGGAGGCTGTTGCGCGATGGGGCGCCAGCGTCGTGCTCACGGATCAGGCTAGCACGAACCTGCGACGGGGGCGGGCAGCGCTCGAGGCTGCGCTTGCGGGCGGCGCTGTTCTGTATGGCGTCAACACGGGGTTCGGGTCGCTGTCCACCAAGCGGATCGACGATGACGACCTTCGGCAGGTGCAGCGGAATCTTGTTCGGTCGCACGCTGCGGGCGTGGGCGAGCCGCTCCCTGTCGAGACGGTCCGCGCCATGCTTCTGCTGCTGGCGGCTTCGCTGAGTCGGGGGCATTCGGGTCCCCGTGAGGTGGTCGTTGACGCAATCGTGGCGCTGCTCAACGCGGGAATCACGCCCGTCGTGCCCGAGGTGGGCTCGGTCGGCGCGTCGGGCGATCTGGCGCCGCTGGCGCACGCGGCGCTTGTGCTTCTTGGCGAAGGTGAAGCGTTCGTCGATGGCGAGCGGATGGCGGGTGGACAGGCGCTGCAGCAGGCTGGCCTGACGCCCATCACGCTTGAAGCCAAGGAGGGGCTCGCGCTGCTCAATGGCACCCACCTGATGGCTGCCCGGGGAACGCTGGCGCTGGCGGACTGCGCCCGGCTGTTCCACGCTGCGATTGCAGCAGCAGCCATGTCGATTGACGCTTGCCGAGGGACGGACGCCTTTCTCGATCCTCGTGTACATGCACTGCGTGGCCAAATGGGGCAGATTGAGGTTGCGCGACTCCTGTCGAGCCAGATCGAGAGCAGCAAGATCATTCCCTCCCATCTGCACGACGACCCTCGTGTGCAGGATCCATATTCGCTCCGTTGCGCGCCGCAGGTCCTCGGAGCGTCGCTCGACGCGATCTGCTTCGCGCGGACGATCATCGAGCGTGAGCTGGGCGCCGTCACGGACAATCCGCTTGTGTTCGAGGGGACGGACGACGCTGGTAGGCAAGTGATATCTGCGGGGAATTTCCATGGGATGCCGCTGGCGATTGCGCTGGACACACTCGCGATTGCGCTGTCGCACATTGCGGGCATTTCGGAACGGCGGATCTATTTCCTGCTCTCCGCATCAGATGCTCAGAACCCGCTTCACCCGCACCTGAGTCCGCAACCCGGACTGCATTCAGGGCTGATGATTACGCAATACACCGCAGCCGCCTGCTGCAACGAACTCGTCGGGCTCGCCAATCCTGCAAGCGTGGCGAACATTCCCACCAGCGCGGGGATGGAGGATTACAACTCGTTTGGCCCGCGCAGCGCCGCCAAGGCCCAGCGAGCGGTGACGCTGGCGAGCAAGGTGGTTGCGATTGAACTCCTCTGCGCCACGGAGGCGATGGAGTATCAACGGCCCATGCTCTCAGGCGACGGTGTCGAGCGAACCTTCGCGCTTGTTCGGCGGGTGTCACCCAAACTCGTCGCGGATCGTCCCCCCGCTGCTGACATCGCTGCGATCAGTGAGCGGATCGCTGCTGGCGCATTCGCATTTGGGCCAATCGCGGGATTGGACTTATGGGCGCCCGGACGCGCATCCGAATAAGGTGATGCGGACCTTCCCTCCCGCTGCACGACGCTGAGTACGCTTCGCAGCCCCGAAGGACGAGGAATCACCAGGTGAGCGAACGGACGCGCACACTCGGCATGTTCTACCGCAGGCTGCTGCTGCTTGGCGGACTCATCGCGCTGGGGTTCGCTGCGCTGACTGCCCAGCTTGCTCGGCTGACGATTGCGCAAGGCGCCGAGCGCCGTGCGGAAGCCGAGAGCAGGCTTGTCGTCGAGCGCTGGACGCCCACGGTGCGAGGCAGGATTGTCGATCGCAAGGGACGCGTGCTCGCGGTCGACAAACCCAGCTTCGACATTGCTGTGGATTTTCCCGTCATTACAGGATCGTGGGCGTTTGCGCAAGCGGCGCGGTCCGCCCGGCGCGACCTGGGTGAAGCATGGCTCAAGCGGAGCGCAGCCGATCGTGAAGCGCTCATCGAAGCGCGTTTGCCGCCCTTCAAGGCGCAGCTCGACGACATGTGGAATCGCTTTGCGCAGATCGCGGGCGTGCGCAGAGAAGAGATCGAGCGCCGAAAGCAACAGATTATTTCGGAAGTGCAGCGGATGGCGTCGACCATCTGGGAGCGGCGCAGGATTGCGCGTGAGCGTGAGCTGAGCAGCCAGCGTGAAGTCACACTCGATGAAGTCAAGCGCCCCATCCGCGAGCAGCGCGTGGCGCATCCGATCCTGCGCGATGTTCCTGACGCAATGGCGTTCGAGTTTCGACGCTTTGCGCAGTCGGCGCCGGGCGTCGAAGTGCGGGACTCGGGCGCTCGTGAATATCCCTATGAAACAATGAATATCGACGTCGACCAGTCAACGCTTCCTGCGCCGCTGCGCGTGGAAGGCGTGAAGCAGGTGCGCGTCGAGGGCGTCGCGACGCACATCGTCGGCTGGATGCGCGACAAAGCGCTCGCAGAGGATCTTAAGCGGCGCGCCACTGCATTTGCAGGCAAAAACACACTTGATCGAGGCAGGTACATGCCAGGCGATCCCGTTGGAGCAGCGGGAATCGAGCGGGTCTACGAGGACTCCATGCGCGGCTTGCGCGGGCGCATTGCGCGCAGGCTCGACACAGGCGCCGAGACCGCGCTTCCAGCGAAATCAGGCGGAGACGTGCCGCTCACAATCGACATTCAGCTGCAGGCGCGCGTGCAGGCTGCGCTGTCTCCGAAGGTCGGCCTCACCGTCGTGCAACCCTGGCACAACAACCAGACGCTGCCAGTCGGCGCCACGCTCGCTGCGGGGGCCGTCGTGCTGGATGTGAAGACAGGCGACATTCTCGCGATGGCGTCCACGCCGACATTCACGCGAGAAGACCGCGCTAAGCGCACGAAGGAAATCTATGACGATCCCGTGCTTGCGCCGTGGGTGGACCACGCCAGCGCCCGACCCTACCAGCCCGGGTCAATCGTCAAGCCGCTCGTGCTTGTTGAAGGCGTGAGCAGAGGCGACCACGACCTGTCGCGCAAGATTGTATGCACGGGCCATTTTCTCCCTAACAATCCAAATATTCTCCGTTGTTGGATTTACCGCGAGCGGTATGGCTTTCTAACGCATTCGCAGCAGATTGGTGGTCCGCTTGGACCAGCGGACGCCATCGCGCGGTCGTGCAACATTTTCTTTTACACAGTTGGACAGGAGCTTGGCGTCGCCAAACTCGCTGCGATGTATATGAATCTCGGCGTGGGAAGATCGCTGCGCACAGGGCTCGAGCAAAGCGCGCCCGGGCTGCTTGGCGCAGGCGGGTCCATGATGGCGCTTGACCGGTTCGACGCGCCCCTCATGGGCATCGGGCAGGGACCTGTGAGCTGGACGCCGCTGCACGCAGCCGCTGCCTACGCAGCCCTGGTGCGAGGCGGGACGTGGGTCGAGCCCCGAGCGGTGCAAACGATCGAACAGACGGGTGATCGCATCCGCGATCTGCACTGGGACAAGCAAGCCATCGCTGTGGCGTTCGACGGGTTAGGCCAAGCGGTTGGCTCGCCATGGGGCACGGGCAACCACACCTACACGCAAGCGGGCGCGCTCGATCTCACATTCAACGCGCCGAGTGTTCGCCTTGTCGGCAAGACCGGCACCGCGCAGGGAGCGCCCATTGTCGTGGATCCCGACGGCGCCGGCCCCAAACCAGCGCACATCGCTCGCAAAGGTGATCACGCCTGGACGGTTGTCGTCGCAGGCCCCGAGGGTGGCGCGCTGCGGTACGTGGTTGCGGTTGTTGTCGAGTTTGGCGGATCGGGTGGCCGGGTCGCTGGGCCAATCGCCAACCAGATCGTCCATGCGCTCATCAACGAGGGCTATCTCCCCAGTGACGACGCAGCGCAGGCGGATGCGACGTGACGCGCCTTGCGCCTGCGCATCGGGAGCGCACACGAAGCGCCGCAATGAGCCTCGCTTCTGCTTCCCATTCCCCCCATGCTTCCACAAGTGTTGGATCGCTCATACGCACATCGCACACAGCCCAGCACAGCGACATCGCGCTGTGGCATCCAGCGTGGTTGACGCTCTTCGCATCACTTGCGCTGTCAGCGATTGGATTCGTCGCAATCGCGACAACGTCGGGGATTGAACTTGGATCTCTGGGTGGGTTTGCGACCCGGCAAGCGGCGCTGGCGTTCGTCGGGCTTGCAGCTGGGGCGGTCGTAGCGATCCCGCACTATCGCACGCTGATTCGCCTTACGCCTGTGCTTGTCGCAGCTGTGCTGGCGCTGCTGGTGTTCCTGCTGATTCCCTTCGCGCCCGAGTCGATCGTCGCGCCTCGCAATGGCGCCCGCCGCTGGATCAACCTCGTCGTGACGGACTTCCAACCAAGCGAGATCGCCAAGATTGTGTACGTGCTCGCTGCAGCGCGGTATCTGCGGTTCCGCGAGAACCACCGCCGACTGCCCGGGCTGATTCCGCCCGCGCTCATCACGTTTGTGCCCATGGGGCTCATTCTTGTTGAGCCCGACCTTGGCACAGCAGCCTTGTTCATTCCCGCACTCTTCGCCATGCTCATCGCTGCGGGCGCCCGGCTCAAACACATCGCAGCGATCGTGGTGATCGCAGCAGCGGTGTCGCCCGCGATGTACCCGCTGCTGCAGCCTCATCAGAAGGCGCGCATCCGCGCCATGGTCAACCAGGTGACAGGCGATCGCTCGCAGGCTGACTCCATCAACTACCAGGGCGACCGCGCCATGACCGTCGTCGGCGCAGGCGGTGTGACAGGTCTGGGAGAGCGACGCAGCAGGGCCGTCGTGCACTTCAACAGATTGCCCGAAGACCACAACGACATGATTTTCGCTGTCATTGTCAACCGCTTTGGCCTCGTGGGTGGCGCCGCGAAGCTTGGACTCTTTGCGCTGTGGATCGCGGGCGCACTGGGGGCCGCAGCGGTGTGCAAAGACCCCTTTGGCAGACTTGTCGCTGTGGGACTCGTAGCGATGATCGCAGCCCAGGCGTTTGTGAACGTGGGGATGACGATTGGCGTCCTACCCATCACGGGCATGACGTTGCCGTTCGTCAGCTATGGCGGATCGAGCCTTGTCGCAGCCATGATGATGACTGGGCTCATCTTCAACATTGGCATGCGCAGACCCAAACGCTTGTGGCGTGAGTCGTTCAACTTCGACAGCGACCCTGCTTTAGCGCTATGCGAAGTTCAACACCTCAAGCCCAGTCCCATATCTACACCGGTGGCGCGTGCGTCCCGCCCGCGTTGCTTTGCAAAACCTTCATCCATGCTGTCTTGTGTTTCCAAGTGTAACCCTGCACATCGTTGCGCGACGATATCGGTACACTCGCCTACCTATCCGGACGTGCGCTCGCACGACGCTGACAGATTGACGGCAAAGTCCGCGCTGCGCCGACTACTCCCGGAGATTTGGCAAGGACGCAACAACAACCGACCGATGCAAAGAAGGCAAGCGGTCCGCAGGAAGCGGCAAATGACACGCTCTGAGCTGCGCAGGGGTAATCCAGCGTGAAGTACACCGGGACAGGACGCCCGACGCTGACAGTTGTGCTCGACGAGGCAGTCAACAGGCTGGGTCGAACGCGGATGGTCTGGCTGTCGCTTGGCGCATCGATCATGGTTGTGGGCGCAACGCTCCTTCTTCTTGAAGGACGACCCGCCAATGGCGCCGTGGGTTTCCCGCTCGCTGAGACAGTCGACGCTGCGGGCGCAACAAATATTGAAGCCATTTTCAACACCCGCGCTCCCCTCGCAGAATCGCAATGGAGAGGCATCGTCATTCACCATTCCGGCGCGCTGTATGGCTCAGCCCAGGACATCGCAGCCTTGCACCGGGCGCGCGGACTTCACGGCCTAGGCTACCACTTCGTCATCGGGAATGGGGCTGGCGCGGGCGATGGTGAGCTCTTCGTCGGATATCGCTGGCTTGACCAACTCCCGGGCGCCCATGCTGCTGGACCCGAACAGGATCGCTACAACCGCGAGACAATCGGCATCTGTCTGATCGGCGATGGCGACCGCAGACCCTTCACTCCTGCCCAGATGCGCAGGCTCACGGAGCTCGTCCGTGCGCTGCAATCGCGCCTTGGCATTGCGTCCCGTGACATATACATGCACCGGGACATCGCAGCCACAACCAGCCCGGGCCGGCTCTTTCCGGAGACGGAGCTCCGCGCATCACTCTTGCGCAACATTCGACCGCGCGCTGCAAGAGTCAAAGCGCTTGCGCCTGACAATCGCAGAGCTGACCGGCGCGCGCAGGCGTCGCAAGGCTTGGCGCTGCAGGACCTGCTCTAAGCAAGTTGCTGTCAAGACGAAATCCCGCGTCAGCGCAAGCGTGACGCCGCGCAGACAGCGGCGCCTTTCATGCGGGTTTTATCAGCTCGGAAGGCTGTGTTGCTCGCTGCTTTTACATCCTGCCTCGTCACCCACTCCTGCACTGACTAGCGGCGGCGTTCGGCGCCAGTATCCCAGCGCCCAGCCGTAGGCTCAGCGTTGCGACCGGGATCCACGATCGTGATGGCGGGGCAGCTGTGTCGTCCGTACGAACAACGGAATGTTAAAGGTCATTTAGCCATTGGACAGGTTTGGAGACGTCTCCCGCCAGGAGACCCAGCCATTGATTCCGAAACTCTTGGCCACGAATTCCTTCAGCGTCTTCCAGCACGGAGCCAGCAAGTGCGCTGAATAAAGGTGCACTCACGCCGCACCTGGCGCACCTGTGAACAACACTGCGACAAGAAAGATGCGGACGAGGCATGCACAGCCCACGACCTCGCTGACGGCGCGCACTGTTCTGAACCGCAGGGCCTTCACCAGCGCAGTCGTATCACGGCTTGACCCCCTACACTTGTCCTCTCCGCCGCCGTGGCTCAACTGGTAGAGCGCCTGATTTGTAATCTGGAGGTTGTGGGTTCGAGTCCCACCGGCGGCTTTTGGTCAGGGCTTGACAGCGTGGCGCAAGCGCTGGGCGCTGCAGACATGATCTGGAGGGTGCGGACTACGCCAGTTTAAATTGCCCTATGAGTGTTTGCAATTGCGCGCTCTTTGACGACAGATCTTCCGCTGCCCGCGACGCTTGCAGGACACTCCCTGCTGTGCTGTCGGCGACTGAGCTGATTTCTTCGACATTTCGGGCGACTTGCGCGCTCGCAGCCGATTGTTCTTCTGAAGCCGCTGCGATTGACTGGATCTTGTCAGCCAGCGTTTTCGATCCGTTGACAATGGCGCCAAGCGCCTCTCCCGCCTGCTCAGCGAGTTGCACGCCGTCGTCCACACCTTCCTGCCCAGATTGCATTCGATCAACTGCAAGCGTCGTTTCCTTTTGGATTGCGGTGATGGACTGCGCCACCTCTTCCGTGGCGTTCGTTGTTCGCTCCGCGAGATTGCGCACTTCATCGGCGACGACAGCGAATCCCTTCCCATGTTCTCCCGCTCGAGCCGCTTCGATCGCTGCGTTGAGCGCGAGCAGGTTTGTTTGATCCGCAATATCATTTATGACTCCAATGATTGCACCAATTTCTTCACTGCGTTTGCCAAGCGCGCCCACAGCGACTGCGGATTCGTTGACCTGTTCGCTAATGCCCCGAATGCCCGAAACCGTCTGGCTGACCACTTCGCCCCCCACAGCGGCTTGTTTGCCTGCGTCGATCGCGTTTTCCGATGCCTCAGCTGCATTTTGCGCCACCTGCGTGACCGATGCCGCCATTTCTTCGACTGCAGACGAAACTTGTGATGTTTGCTGCTGTTGGCGTTTAACACCTTCCTCGATGTCTTCACTTGACGCTGCAATCTGGTCAGCCGTCGCCACTACGCCCATCGAAGCGTCCTGCACTTCTGCGACAAGCGTTCTGAGCGACTCGACCATCTGATTGGACGCAAGCGCCATTTGTCCCAGTTCGTCGTCCCTGCGGACATCAAGCGGTTCGCCCGTGAGATCGCCCTTGGCGATTTTCTGCATCTGGCCTGTCAGCGTCCGAATCGGGCCGCTGATCTGTCGTGAAATGACAATCGCCACCAACGATCCAACCAGTATTCCCACCAGCGCGACGATGCACATTATAATAGTCATTTGGGATGTTTGTGCTTTAAGTGATGATTGCTCAATCTCCGATTTTTCCAACTGGCTTGACATCAGCTTGTTCAGGACCGACATCGCCTGCCCTTCCAGTGGCGCCGCTTGCGTGGCGAGCAGGAAATTCCCGACATTTGCTTCGTCAGAATTCTGAATCTTGAACATGCGATCTGGAAGTTCCTCGAAGAGGCTCAACGCGTCCTGGTATCGAGTCAGGGCTTCTGTCTGTTCGTCTGTGAACATCCATGAATCACTATCAAGCGAATCCATGGCATTGGTGTGTGCGTCCCATTTTTCCTGAAAGGACGCTTCGTCTGCGTCGTCGCCCATCGTGAGAAAGGCGCGCATCGAGCTCGTAGCAAGCGCAAGCTCGCCACGCGCCTCAGCCATTGTGGAAAGAAGCGCCTTGCGATCTTCTGTGCCTTCCTGGAACTGCTCTATTGATATCATGTCATTCAAGGCGCTGATCATCTTGTCAGCTTGCGGCGCCGCATCGGTCAGCATCAACTTCAATGCAGGCGTGTTGTCATCTGTCCAGACAACGTCTTCTACCTTTTGTTGCACCGATTCAATTTGCGTAAACAACCCCGCCACTTCCGCCAGACGATCACGATTGGCTTGATCTGTCCAGTGTTCGGACAACGTTTGCAGCGTGTTCAGAGACGCACTGACTGCTTCCCACGCTGCTGCACGACCCGTTTTGAATTGCGCATCGCCAAGAACGATGAAACCGCGAAGATCGGCGAGCGACTCGTTCACAGCGCTGATGAGCCGCTGGGCGGCTTGCACCGTTGGCATCCGCACAGCAACCACCGAGCGCTGCTTGGTTTGCACGGATGAAACACTGAAGAACACAACCACAACCATACTGAGCATCAGCAGGATCATTAATCCAAAGCTCAGCGCGAGTTTCCTGGCGATTGTCAATTGCATGGCGCGTGCCTTTCGAGCGTTTCCGTCTGCTCAACCCCCCAGTCAGTTCAGTCCTTGACCGCAGCGAGTTTGTCCTGATGCAGCTGCGACAGGAGATGCCTGGTGAGCGACACCTGCCCCCACACGTCGGTCGGCGTCTTGCCACTGACCTTCACTGGCTTTGGCGCGGGGGTCGTCATGCCGATTTCCATCTTGACCATGTTGAGCTCAGCCAGAATTAGCTGGCTCTGCACAAAAACGTCAATTGGCCGAATTCTATACCCATTGACAGGATGATTAATGCTGATCTCAGAGAGCCCGATCGCCTTGCGAACAGCATTGATCTGTCCACGCGCCTCCAGCGAGATGTTGAAGACATCTACAGGTTTGCGTTTTGGCTCTGGCTTGGGAAAGTCTTCATTAAATGATTCGCCTGTATGCTCCACGATGGACTTTGCGACAGCAGCGGCGGTCGCCATTTCTGCGTATACGTCATTTGGCGTGATCTTGGCGTTGCCGACAAGCACGCTGGCCTTCACAAATACATGCATTACGACTTGATAGACATCGCTGGGCGTCTTACCCGCGAACTCGGACTCTGTTTGCGGTAGATCACTCACATTCATCTTTGCCCCAGCCGCCCGCAGCTCGGACAGCATGGTGTCGGCGAGCTTCTTGACATCGCGCGGGAAATACTTCTTTGGCGCCACTTCGATCCGATCAGGCGCAACGACGCTTTTCGCTTCTGCGAAGGCCTGGACGCGGCTCGCAGTTGCAGCCGCGAGCTGATACACGTGCATGGGCTGCAACGATGTCTCGAAGCTCTTTGGCGGTGGCGGCGTTCTGCGGTGCATGGACATGAGCAGCGCGTCCGCAGTGCGCTCAACCAGATCCATCGTGGCGTAGACGTTGCTTGGCGACACACCATCAGGGAACTGGGCGGGCGGCGCCACCCCCGCCGCCATGGCGGCATTGAACGAAAACCCCGAGATAATTGAAGTGGTGATCACACATCCACCAAGAAGAATGTTTCTAGCGCAAAAAATCATGACTTGTGCTCCATGGTGTGGGTTTCTGCACTGTTTATTCAGACGCGCATATCACCAATAAATGGCGATGCTTCAAGATCAATCTACCGCCTTTTCGGATTGATGGGCCCCTTGCTTTAGGGGGGTTCCTGTCGTGTCCGCGCCAAGTTTCAAGAGACGCCCTCACGCCCATTCAGGCGGGGTCGTCGAAGCGCAGCGACGCGGATTCCTTGAGATCGGCGAACGTCTTCCCGAATTATGACAGGATCTTCAGAACAGCTGAAGGCAAATTGAGCGCCTGTACCAGTGGCGCGAATGATTTGCTCTCACGTCTATCTTGCGTTATTTGGCAGCGGGCTGTGCAGTAGTCGCAAATGTGCAGTGATGTCAACTCACGAAGCGACGGTCTTTGCAACGGTCGCCTTGGTCGCTGACTCTGAAATAGCGACAAGCTCATCGAAGGATGCGGGATCTTCGATTGCAATCTGGCTGAGCATCTTGCGGTTGAGCAGCACGCTTGACTGGGTGAGGCCGCTGATGAACCTGCTGTAGCGCGTGCCCCGCATTCTGCAGGCAGCGGTGATGCGTGTGATCCACAAGCGGCGCATATCGCGCTTGAGGGCGCGGCGATCGCGGTAGGCATACCTGCCTGCGCGCATCAGCGCGACTTTGGCCTGCTGATAATGCCGACTCTTTGTGCCGAAGTAGCCGCGGGCTTCTCGAAGAACGCGCTTGTGTTGCCGCTTGCGGGCGGCGCCTTTGCGGACGCGGGGCATGGGACTACCTCCTCACATCAGAACGGGGCGGCTGCGATCACGCAACCGATCTTTGGCCCGGCTGACGGTGAATGCGGGGACAAACAGTCGCTTCAGGACTCTGCCGCTGCTTCCGCTGCTGCTCGACGCTGCTC
>Ga0114931_10004599_pt1 | contig 17215 bp, 14 predicted proteins | sample 2SBtaG_FD_89579 | JGI IMG/M metagenome (GOLD analysis project Ga0114931, IMG submission 89579) | Deep subsurface microbial communities from Kolumbo volcano to uncover new lineages of life (NeLLi) - 2SBTROV14_V59a metaG | ecosystem: Environmental > Aquatic > Marine > Volcanic | place: Kolumbo...
ATGCGGCATCATCATCCGATGCGGTTCCGTCTCGGACGAAACCGCATCGGATGATGATGCCGCATCCGATGAAACCGTTTCGGACGATACCGTCTCCGATGACGATGTCACTGTCTCCGAAGTGCTGACGGCGGTCGCGCCGTCGGTTTTCAAGCCATCCGGGGAGGTGTCCCGCGGCGGGCTTGTTGGATCCGTTGGTGAGAGCACCGCCGTGGTCTGACGGTTTTTCGCCGCAACGGATTGTTCGGAGCCGGTTGTTGAAGTCGGCGTTGCTTCTTGGTCAGTCGCCGGGCTGCCTACCGAAGGCTGCCGCGGTTGGTTGGCGTCGCTACTCATAGATACTTGAATGCCTTCGTCCGCAAAGGCCCCTTCTGAAATTCGTACGGACAGATTCCAAGAACACGTGTGTCAGTGTAACAATGCTGCAATCGCTACGGTAGTTATTTTCCGCGTGCGGGGTAGGGAGGATACAGGTTTTTGCTTCTTGCTCCGCCACATGGCCAAGGGTGTGAGATGTCTCGATGGCAAGCGGGGGTCGGTTCCAAAATCCAGTCTGACATGCTATCACGTTTCGGGCCCGTTGGGGCAATTTTACTCCGCCCAAATCCAACTATTCCTCGATTCGATGCCGGTTTGAGAGCGACGTGAATCATGTTCGAGTTCAACACGGATGATTATGGCAAAACGGCGGCTGCTTTGCTGGCGCTGCCGCGGTCCAACGCGTTGGGACCTGGAAAGCCGAACGGTGCGGCGAAATCGATGCTGCGTGCCATGACCGACGAATCGCTGTTGATGCCTCACCGCGTGTCTGACAAGCAGATGAGCGCCGGTGGACGCTCGGGATTGTGGCTATTACACGACTTTCTCGACGAATCGCACCGCATCGCCCAGGATATTCACACTCCGACGGGGAGTTTTTGGCACGGCATCATGCACCGCCGGGAGCCCGACCCCTCGAACGCCAAATACTGGTTCCGCAAGGTGGGCGATCATCCAGTGTTTCAATCGTTGCGAGAAGAATCCGCCGAATTAGCCCTGCGGAATCGTCGGAAGCAAGGCTGGGACGACGCGGCGGGGTTTCTTGTCGAGCAATCCCAATGGGATCCGTTTGCCTGGATCGATCTGTGCGAAGCGGCACGCACCGGCCGCGTAACGTGTAAAAAGTTGTGTGGTGATATCCAAATCGTCGAATGGCAGTTGTTGTTCGACTTCTGCTACCAGCGGGCCAGCGCCGATTGAGGATTGTGTCACGTGGTCCGAAAACCTTGGCGTGAGGCCTTTCGGTGTCAACGCCCCCCGTCACGGTCTTCCGCGGACGGTAGGGTTCGGTCTTTCCAGGGGATGGTCGCATTCCAAGCCAGCAACAATCCGGCCACGACGGCGTAGGCGCTGGCGATATGATACGGCGTTTGCGTGGCCATCGCGGGCGTCCAGTGATAGTCGTTCCATGGCAGAATGATCGGCCCGCCTGGCAGGGGCGAATGGATCACGCCAAAGAAGCTGCACACCGCCGCGGTGCCGAAGACAACCGCCGCGGCGATCAGCCGGCGGTCGATGAGCAACGCCAGCGCTGAGGACCACAACAGGCTGGTGACGATGAATCCGGCGGAAAGGATGCGTAGCGTATATAGCTTGACGCTCAAAGCCGATGGCAAGTCGTCCAGCGTGGTGTTGACCGCCACCAACACTTCGTCGACGAACGTCATCGCCAAAAAGGCCAGCGCCGGCGCGCAAGCCAGGGCGACCGCGGCGTAATGTCGCTTCGGTGTCGCACGATAGCTCTGCGCGGTGATTTCCAGGCCGATGAATATCAGGATCGGGAACATGGCCGGCTTGGGGATGATCGCATAGATGTGTGAAAAATAGCCGAACATCCCCGCGCCGCCGATGAAGATTGCCGTGGCTAGTGTATAGGCCGCGCGGCCGCCCATCGCCTTGTACGCTGGATGTCCAATGTAAGGCGTTGTCTGAATGACACCGCCACAAAGTCCGGCGATCAGCGTGGCGACGCCTTCGGTCGCAATGATGGCTCCCGTGTGGTATTCGTCGCCGGCAGCCGCGGCACTTTCCGTGCAGTCGATCCCGCCGATAATCGTCCCCAGCGCAAAAGGAAAGACCACGGGTAGGTATTTCAGCGAATCGCCAAGAACGCTGATCCAGTCCAACGAGAACTTGGGAAGCAGCATGCCGAACGATGGTTCGAGCCCTGGGATTGCCAACGCTTCGGCTTCCAGCCCCAAGGTGCCGGTCCATCGCATGGCATAGAAAATGACGGTTCCGACAAGCAATGCACCCAATGCTCCGGGAGTCCGGCCCGGAAGCGGCAATCGGGCGATCAAGGTTGTCAGAATCACCGCCAGAGCCGTATAGCCGACCACCGGCAAATGGGCAACTTCCAGCAGCGGCATGAAGCTGATCAACACCAGCGCGATGGCCGCCAACGATCCCAGCAGCCCCGCACGGGGAACGTTGCGGCGAATCCAATTCGATATCAAGGCACAGGCCATCTTGAAGATGCCACTGATGATAAGTGTGCAGACGCCAATTCGCCAGGCATAGAGGGCCGCCTGATGGGGATCGGGAAATTCCTTGCTAGCCCACAAGAAAGCCGGCCCGATCACGAAGAGCACACTACCGAAGGTGCTTGGCGTATCGATGCCCAAAGGCATGGCGGTAACATCGCTACGACCGGACTGTCTTGCCAGGCGAAAGGCCATTGCGGTGAAGGCCAAATCGCCAACCATGACACCCAGGGCAGTGCCCGGAATCATGTAGGAGAGGGCAAAATTTACATCGAAACCGAACCCTCCGACGAGCAGGCTGACCAGGAGCACCATCATGGCGATATTATCTAACATCAAGCCAAAAAAGGCGTTAAGGTCGCCAGCCGTGGCCCAATGATAGCGCCGCACGAGGTGATTCCTCATTCTAGGCACGAAAGATGCGATCCTAATGGTCGTGAGTTTAGTTTGCCCTGCTCAAACCTGTCAATTTGGCATGCGACACATAATCGTCCAGAACCAACCTTTTTTCGAGGTATCTTGCTACACTTCACCGTACGTAGCGTGATGCAGCTTTTCTTGGAGGTTTCCGGGCCTTTCATAGTCCGAGCCGAACTTTCCTGCGAATATCACGTAGTAAACAATGAACAGCACCATCAAATCAAAAGATTTAGCTGACAACGTCATCCCGCCTCTGAGCGATCAAAGCGACGAGGATTTGTTGCTCCGTTATCGCGAGAGCAAGGATCGTCTGGCTTTTGAGGAATTGGTCCATCGATATGAGCGTGAGATTTTTAGTTACTTGCGCAGGTACTTGGACAATGCGGCGATGGCGGAGGATGCGTTCCAGCAAACGTTCCTGCAACTTCACTTGAAGTGCGATCAGTTTGACGCGGGTCGCAAAGTGCGCCCGTGGTTGTACACAATTGCCACGAATCAGGCGATCGATTCGCAACGTCGCAACAAACGACACCGCATGGTGAGCTTGGATCGGCGTACGAACGACGACGACGATGTGGGGGCCTTGATTACGCTATTGCAGAATGACGAAGCAGGCCCGGCAGCGGATATCGAAGCGGCTGAACGACGCGACTGGGTGCGTCGATCGGTCGCCGCGCTTCCGGAATCGCTCCAGTCCGTGGTTCATTTGGTCTACTATCAAGGGCTGAAGTACCGTGATGCTGCCGAGGCATTGTCCATTCCCGTTGGAACCGTGAAGAGCCGACTGCACAGTGCCATCCTCAAGCTGAACCAGGCTTGGAAACGAGCCGACCGATCTGGAGAGACGTAACCCGATGCGACAGAATCTGTTTGGCTACTTGCTCGATGCCTTGGAAGCCGAGGAACACGAGCAGGTTGAAGCTGGCCTTCAGGCCGATGAACGGCTAAGGCAAGATATGGAGTTGCTACGCCGAGGTCTTTCGCCGCTGGCGTATGACAAAGACAGCCTCGAAGTTCCCGACGGATTGGCGGACCGCGTTTGTTGTCGCGTGGCGGATTATGCTCAAAGAGCAACGCCTCGTTCGATGATGCACGAACCGCCCGCGGCAACGTCTCGCCACTGGAGCATGCAAGACCTGTTCGTGGCAGCGGGAATCGTGATCGCCGCGTCGTTGCTTTTCTTCCCGGCTGTCTCGCATAGTCGGTTTAACGCACGCATTGCCGGTTGTCAGAATAACCTCCGCATGATTGGGAACAGCCTTACCCATTACTCTCAGCAGCACGGCAATTTCTTTCCAAACGTCCCGCTGAGCGGTAATCTCGCCTCGGCGGGGGTCTTCGCGCCCAAGTTGCTCGATAGCGGGTTTCTCGATTGTCCGCGATGGTTAGTTTGTCCGTCGTCGGCGTTGGCCGGAAAGGGCGAATTCAAAGTTCCCTCGTGTAGTGAGTTGAAGGCGGCCTCGCCCGAACAACTAAAAAAATTGCGGGGCATCCTCTCAGGCAGCTATGGCTATTCGCTCGGCTATGAAGAGGGGGGTAAATACCGCGTGCCGAAGAATGGCAACCGTTCGACCTATGCTGTGATGTCCGACAGCCCCAACCGGCAAAGCAAGGGTTATCAAAGCACCAATCACGGCGGGCTAGGGCAAAACGTTTGGTTTGAGGATGGACATGTTGAATTCCTTCGCGATGGGATGGTCTCCGGAAAACGGAACGACAACATTTTCCTTAACAACCTGGGAAAAGTCGCGCCCGGTATCAACCGAGACGATGCTGTCATAGGCACCAGCGGTTGCATTCCGAAACTGCGCACCGTATCCCATTAGGCTCAATCCGAAGACATGACAGCCGTTGCCATTCTGGCAGACGGCTGCTGTCGTGGCTGGCCGCATGGCGTGCGATTTCGCACGATTTTCTTGGCCTCAAAAACCCATCTGGCGGGTTGCTCCCGCTTGCCGCTAGTATCTCTCTGCGGCACGTTGATTTCCGCCGCATGACGCGGACGATTCAGGCTGCCCCCCGGTTCGGGCTAACCAAGCGACTCAACGGGCGCGAGATGCGGATGTGGACTTCTCGGCAGATGTACGGTTTGTTGGCCATCGGTGGCCTAGCGTTCATCTTCCGCGCCGCCTTGGTGTTGTGGCTCGCCGCCGCGGGAGACATGCCGTACACGTACGAGCACGGCGTGATTGCCGAAAACCTTCTTGCTGGCAACGGGTTTAGTATTCGCTTTCTCGGCGTCGAGGGCCCCACTTCGCAACAGGGCCCACTCTACCCGGCGGCGCTCGCTGGTTTGTACGCCGTGTTTGGCGTGGGAAGTCAAGCCGCCACGGTCGCGATGCAACTGTTGCAGTGCTGTGCCGGGACGCTGCTTGTCGTGGCTTTGGCCCATCTCGTGTGGTCGCTGGTTCCCTCGCGTCCCGCGGCTGGCTGGCTGGCTGCATTGGGCGCGGCGATTTTTCCGACCCATGTCTACATGGTCACGCACATTCAAGTCGTCGTTTGGGTCGCCACGACCCTTGTCGTGTTGCTGGCCGTCGTGGCCGCGCGAAACGGCAACCACTGGCGGATCCGTGCCCTCGTGGCTGGAGTTCTGGCCGGTGTGCTGGTGCTGACCGAGCCGATTATGGTGCCGGCGGTCGCGGTCGCGGCGTTGCTCTTGTTCGTTGTCCAGCGCCACCAATACCCTCAATCAACGTTCCACCGCGGGTGGGCTTCGGTGGCCGTGATGACGTTCGCCGCCGTCATGGTCGTTGCCCCGTGGATTATTCGCAATCGCGTGGTGCATGGAGAGTGGGTGTTCGTGAAGTCGAGCTTTGGTTACGCCTTCTGGCAGGGCAACAATCCGATGAGCTGGGGAACCGACAAACTCCCGAATCAATTGGCTTCCCGGTTGCGACCCAGCCACGATGGCACGCTTGTTTCTCGACATCAGGCCCTCCGCGCGGCCCGGCTGGAGACGCGGTACATGGATGACGTCGTCTTGGCGGCCGAGGGTTACGAGCAATTCGAAGGTCTAACCGAACCCCAGCGAAGCCGGTTGCTGGCCGAGAGGGCGTATCGGTTTATCACCAAGGAGCCCGTTCGTTACGCATCGTTGTGTTGGCGACGTCTGCGTTATTTCATGCTGTTCGACGACACCAATCCCAAGACATCCGATCCCATCTATCGCGTGGCGACCGTCACCTGGCTGGTGCTGGCCACCGTTGGTTTCTTGGCCACCGCTGGTCAGTGGCGTCGTTTGTGGCCAACCTATGTGATCTTCGCGGTGGTCACTCTGTTCCACGCGCTAACGATCACCTCCGTGCGGTTTCGCATTGCCATTGAGCCGCTTTCATTCGTCTGGATTGCCGTTGCGCTGGAGCCACTGCTGATTCACGTGCGAAGGCCCCCGCGATGGATCGCCCATCTCCTGACCGAAAAGGACCAACCACGAACGGCCTCTCATCCGCGACTCGCCGGACCACACTTTCTGAGAGGGAACCACGATGGTCGCCCAACAACAACGACCGACTCCACCACAGTGGAGAACCGCCGCCACGATGCAACGGGGCACCCGTAAGTGTGTCGTGAGCGGTCCTCGTGACATCGTCTGGATGTTGCGTCGAGGCAACGTTAGTGCCGATCACCCGCTCAATGGATTGCCCGCCGTACAAACACGCGAAGTGGTTGTTGGATAAAGGGTTGCGTTTTTCCTTCGGTCGACGAACCTACCCATAAGGCCGTCTGGCACCCGGTTTGCCTTCTGTATGGGAAACGCGTTTTCGGTGCTGAATCGATGGACGCGGCGAACCTCCCCAATTTCCCTCTTGGTGTTCAATAAATCGTGACGATGCACGCGCGGCAGATGGTCGATATGGCAGTATGGGTCACAACCCATTGCCAAGGGTTGTTGGTCCCCAGGGCTTCAATTCCGTTGCCGGCGATCGAACGTTATTGGTCTTCGTCCAAGTGCCGGTTGGACCGTTGGGGTTGGGCCCTCAAACAGGTCCGACAGTCGGCCCCTTCCGAAATCAATCAAGACGGTAAGTTTCGCTCGCTGTTGGTCGAAATCCTCGCCGCCGAAGTGTTAACCCGGGTGTGGAGCGTTGTGCTCTGCGCCCATGACCGCCATCGCGGTGCCGCGGAAGTCGAACCGATTGCTCGAAGCGTGTTCATCGGCCATCTTGAAGCCCGGCATCGTGCCCTGTCCATCCTTCTCGAACATGCGGGCAATGACCTGCGTTGGGCTGTTGAAGCCGATCGCATTCGGCGTCACACCGAACGTTGGACCGATTTGTTGATCGCGCTCGTGTCCGAACTTCCCGGCGCGAGCGACTTTGCCGTGGAGAATGATCGGGTCGTCGAGTTTGGCTTGGGTTGTGGTCAGCGATCGACCGCAACGGCCACGCTGGTTGCAGCCAGTATTCGCACGGCTTCACGCCGCTTGGCCAACGAGCATTCGCCAAATGCTGATTTGAACAGCACGGTAACGGCAAGCGTGCTGGGTTGTTTCCCGACCACCGCCTTCGACGGAACCGGCGTGCCGTGCTCACCCGGCTACTGGGCTCTTCTAACGGAATCGAGTGACAAAATTCTCACGATCGATCACTCCAAGTCGCGTCCGATCACAACAGCGGAGCGACTAGCAAGGCGTCGCGTTTTCTGGCCCGGTTCGAGCGGTTCGGATTGATCCACGCTTGTCTCATGATCGGTCGGTGAGTTCATCCGACGGGCGAGGCGTCTGGCGTTGGATCGAAGCCCGGCAAGTGCAATTGCCGGGGGCGCGTCGCGGCCCGATGATAGCGGGCGCGGTAGCTTTCGGCCAGATGCAACATCACCTCAAGCACCATCATGTCGGCACGGTTCATCACGTGCCGGGTGCTACGGTTGCCCAGGCCGCGCAGTAGGTCTTCCAACGCTAGAAGATGCAGTTGCATGGTCTGGTCGGCACTCATGTCGACCGTGGAAAACAACTTGGCCAACACGCCAATCTCGTCGACCATGTTGCCGGCGCCCATGATGACGTAGGCTCGGAGTAGTTCGCGGTAATGGGTGACAAGCTGCTCCGGTGGCGTGAAACTCGCGCTCGTCGAGGATGCCTCGGCGGGTTGTTCTTCACCGGGGAGATGGCCCGCGATGGTTGAGCGACCGCGGAGTGATTTCAAGTCGCTGACAAGTGCTTGCTGCTGCTCCAATAGCCGCTGGGCTTCGTTGCGCTCCAGTTGCAAACGGTGTTGTTCGGCCTGACGGAGTTGGCGATTCTCGTGGATCAACGAATGGCGTTGGATGGCGCGGGCAACCGTCCAGATGAGCGCCCGGGTGGTCGCCATATTCACGCACACATAGGCATCCGCGCCGGCTTCATAGGCCAACGCCGTCAGTTCGTGTTCGCTTTCGACTCCCAAGACCACGACCGGCTCTTCAGAGCCACCGGCGCGTAGTGCCTCGACCAACTCCAAAGCGTCCAGTTCGCCAGGATCGTGGCTGATGAGAATGGCGTCGAACACTTCGTCGCGCAGTTTTGTTAGCCCCGCCGCGCCGCCCAGGACTTCATCGAGAACAACCTCCGACGCGCTGTCGGCGGCCAGTGCGTGGGCCAACCAGCCTCCGGTTTGTTGGGCGTTGGAAACGTAGAGCGCCCGAATGCGCGGGGGCAGACTTCCCTTGCTTCCATATCCGATGGCGGCGGGTTGTTGGTACATGAGATCCATCTCGGACTTCCCACGGACGGCGTACGGATGCTAGTTTTGAGCGGCCGGTTCACAACAAAAGCTCGCTGGCAGCCCGGCGGCTGATGGGGCCAGCGGAGCCCCGCGTGGCGATCGAGCCTTCAACATGCGGGGCGTACTGTATCGAAGCACTCCCGGAGGGTCAATTCCGCCACGGCACTGCTTGCTCTGGCACGCTGGCGACGTCATGCTAGCAGAGCCCGCGACAATCGGGCTTGCGTACCCTTGCGTGCGTTCTAGAATTGCCGCCGCTCTCGAAAATTGTTCCTCGGAGGTCGCCATCGATGCGCGTCGCGTATTTGGATTGTATTAGCGGGATCAGCGGCGACATGACTCTCGGCGCGCTGGTCGATGCGGGGGTCGATCTTGAGGCCATCAATCAAGGTATCGCATCGCTCAATCTGCCGGGCTGTCGCTTGGTTGCCGAGGAGGTCAAGAAGAAGGGGTTTCGGGCAACACAGATCACCGTCGAGCATGAACCGGAGCACAAGCACCGCCATCTGCATCACATCGTGGAGATGATCGAGGGGAGTTCGCTATCGGAAACTCAGCGCGATTTGGCCAAGCGAATTTTTCAACGGCTGGCCGAGGCTGAAGCCAAAGTACATGGCTCGACCATTGAAAAAGTTCACTTTCACGAGGTCGGCGCGGTCGACTCGATTGCCGACATCGTTGGTTCGGCAATTGGCTGGGACTTGCTCGGCGTGGAGCGGATCGTGGCTTCTCCGGTGCCGACGGGCACGGGCTACGTCGAGATCGCTCACGGGCGCTGCTCGATTCCAGCTCCGGCGACCGCGGAGTTGTTGCGCGGAATCCCGCTTGTCGAACTTCCCATCGAAGGCTAATTGACCACGCCCACCGGCGCGGCGATTCTCTCGACGTTGGCCGAATCCCACGGTCCGTTGCCCGCGATGCGGATCGAACGCATCGGGTTGGGGTCGGGGCAGAAGGATCTGGACGAGCAAGCCAACGTGCTGCGATTGGTGCTCGGAGAATCGGTCGACTCGGCTTCGGAGGCAAGCGATTTGGTTTGGGTTTTGGAGACCAATCTCGACGATACCTCGGGCGAGATGATTGGTTATTGCATCGAGCGGCTGTGGGATGCCGGCGCGCTGGATGTTTACACGACGTCCATTCAGATGAAAAAGAATCGCCCCGGGGTGATGCTGACGGTGTTCTGTCAAGCCGCGCATATACGGCGGATGGAGACAATTCTGTTCCGCGAGACGACGACGCTCGGCATCCGACGATGGCAGGCGAGCCGGCGGAAATTGCAGCGGAAAGCGCATGAAGTGGATACGCCATGGGGCAAGGTGAAGGGAAAGTTGGGATGGTTCTCCGGGGGGAGTGCCAAGTTCGCTCCCGAGTACGATTCGTGCAGGGAGTTGGCGGTCGAACACAACATTCCGCTGCGCTCCGTTTACGATGCCGCCTGGAAGGCATTTGATGTCGAGAGTGCCAACTAAACAAACCGTTGACAGCAGGTCCGCGTCCAAGGAAGGACAATCAAGCCATGTGTCTTCTAGCGAAGTTTTTCATCACTTCGTTGCTCCCGTTGTTCGTTATGCTGCCGGTCACGGTGCTGTTGATATTCCGGGTATACCGTCGGCTGGGGACACGCGACAAGTCGGTTCCAACGAAGCGACTTCAAGCGCGTCGACAACGAGCGTTGGAGTCGGGAACGCTCGGCGAACATGCCCCACCGCAGCTTGCCCAATGGGAGGTGCGGATGCACGAAACCACGCGCGAGTTAAGCGCCCGACTCGATAACAAGATGCGGTCGTTGAATCATCTCGTGGCATTGACCGAATCGGCCTCCGACCGGCTGGAACAGTTGCTCGCCGAGTTGGAATCTCGCACGGACGATCCTTTGATCCGTGAGCGTGGTCGATAATCGAAGTGTCGAACTACGGGATCGGCTTGGGGCTGGGTTTCACTTTCGGACGTTTCCACAGCGAGCGGATCACGCCGTTTCCGGCGTTTTCCTCGAAGCTGGTGGGCCGATCGCCGTCTGGTTCGCCGTGACAGCGATACCAAGTGTCGCCCTCCAGGTGATAGATTCCCCGCGTGACTCGACCGTCTTCCCAGAGGACATCGAAGGCCTTCGGTTCACGAAAAGGATAGAGCTTGAATTCGTATGATCGTTCGTAAAGTTCTTGATCTTGAAATTTGACTCTGATAGTCGCCTTCGTCCCATCAATCGAGAGGGTGCCCTTGACCTGATCGGGCCCGAATCCGTTCCCGTTGCTGTGTAATTCAACCAATTTCCAGGTGCCTTGGATTAGATCGGAGTCGGTGCGCGCCGAATCCGCGTCCGCGCGCCGAGCCGTCGTCATGGCGAAAGCCAACAACGTCGCAAGCGAAAAAAAACTGGCTAATCTTGAATACCGTTCGCGGACCATCGTCTTCAACCGGGGGGCGTTTGGTCAAAACTGTTTGATGCGGGCAAGCCAGTAGGTGCCGTGAATCGCCGCCGCTTTGATCTCAAGCATACCAAATTCGCGGTTTCCGGAGTGGTCGCGGGATTTACTCGTGGCGTAACGCTTCGATCGGATCCATGGCTGCTGCCCGGATTGCCGGATAGAGGCCAAAGATCAACCCGATGCCGACCGAGATACCAAAAGCCAAGGGAATCGACACGGGTACGATGACCGGAGTCACCGTGGCAACCACATCTGGCAAGTCGGCCATCACGTCGGGAATAAACTTGTGCAGAAGCCGACGAAGGGCACTCGTCAGCGGGCCACACGTCAGCCCTCCGGCAATTCCCGTTAGCCCCCCGGCGACGGAAAGCACGATTGTTTCGACAAGAAACTGTCGGGTAATGTCGCGTTGCTTGGCGCCCAGTGCCCGGCGAATTCCGATTTCTCGAGTGCGTTCGGTTACCGTGGCGAGCATGATGTTCATGATCCCGATGCCACCGACGATCAGCGATATGGCGGCGATGAGTCCCATGAAGACGATGAACATCAGTCGGGTGGTGCGTGCTTGTTCGAGCAACTCCAGGGGTACGGTAATACCATAGTCCTCACTGTCGTGAAACATGGCCAAGGTATGGCGAACCACTTTGGCGGTTGGCAACACATCTTCGACCTTGTCGATGCGGAGCGTGACCTGGGTCAGCTCAACAATTTCACTTTCAAACGAACCGCTACGCCTGGTCGCGATCTGATCGCCGATGCGAGTCCACAGGGTCGAAATGGGAACGTAGACATCGTAGTCGAACTCTTGCGCGGCAAGGGAACCGCCGATTCCTGCCGTGGGCATGCGTTTCTCCATTACGCCAACGACAATATAAAAGTCCTCGTCAACATGAATCCTGCGTCCGATGGGATCCTCGAAGGGAAACAGCCGTTTGGCGCACCCTGCCCCAAGCACGCAATGGTTGTGGAGGTCGTCGACGTCGGCGTCGGTGAGGAAACGTCCACGGTCGACGATCAGGCGCGTGACTTCGGCGTATTCCGGTGTGCAACCCACGAGCCGCCCATCGACGAGTCGGGCCGCGTAGCGAAACTGCCGTCGGATCTCTCGGATCGGCAGCGCCCGACGAATCGTGGGAATGGTGCTGATGAATCGCGTGTAATCGTCACGCGTGATACCGTAGGGCACCGGACCGCGGACGTTGGCGTGGGCTTCCTCCGAGGGCTTGATGGAACGGATGATGATGTTGTCCGCGCCCAAGCCTTCGATCTGCTCTTGCGCCTTGCGGCTGATGCCCTCGCCGATGGCCAACAGCCAAATCACGCTCGCCACGCCGATGAAGATACCCAACACGGTCAGCAATGACCGCAACGGGTGTAATAACAAGCTCTTGATTCCGAGACGCCAGATTCGAAACATAATTTAATGTCGCTCATCGGACCGCAAGTGGCCGTCCTTCAGCCGAACAATGCGTTTCGAGCGGGCAGCCACGTCATCCTCATGCGTGACCATGATAATCGTGCGGCCTTCGTCGTTGAGCCGCGCAAGCAGGACGAGAATTTCGGAGGCCGTGACCGAGTCCAGATTTCCCGTCGGTTCGTCGGCCAAAATGAAGAAGGGGTCGTTCGCCAGACTCCGCGCGATGGCCGCGCGTTGTTGTTGCCCTCCGGAGAGTTGTGTTGGTCTATGATTCAATCGGCTGCCAAGTCCGACCATCTTCGCCAATTCGCGACAGCGCGCGCGATCGCCTTGCTTGATCCGTTTCTGGTAGTAAAGCGGAACTTCGATATTCTCCAATACGGTCAATTGCGGAATGAGATTGAACGACTGAAACACGAACCCGATCCGTGATGCGCGAACGTCGGACAGCGCGTCGTCGTCCATCCGCGCAACGTCGTCAGTACCGAGAAAATAGTGTCCCGAAGTCGGGCGATCGAGGCAACCAAGCAGGTTCAGCAAGGTCGACTTGCCAGAACCCGACGGTCCCATGATCGCCATGTAGTCGCCCTCGGGGACTTCGAGACTAACACCGCGCAGCGCATGAACCGTTTCGCCCGCGATAATATAGTCCTTCGTAAGTTCCTCGATTTTGGCCGCCAATTTCATGTTCCAGCCCCAAGACCTTCGCCGGAACGTTCTCGCTGCGTGCGTTGGTTGAGCCCGGCGATCAGCTCGCCGCGGTCAACGAAACCATCGCTGTTGCGGTCGGTCTTCTCGAAGTTCGAGCGCCCTTTTTCCGGCATCTCCTCTCTTGTGAGTTTTCCGTCCTCGTCTTTGTCGAAGCGTTTGAACATGATTCCCGCGAGATGGGCAGGATCATCCGAGCGACCATCCGTCAAGGGCGGGCGAGCGGCCGAACGGTTTGTCGCCGATGCCGCTTCGTCCGTGGTTCGCGGTACCTCCGCCTCGGACGTTTTCGTCAGGTTGGGCAGGTCGCGGACTTTCTCATTCTCGACAACCGTGGAGACCGGGGGGAGCTCCACCTTGTCGAGGTAATCACGGGGGTGTAGCAGCACTTCTTCGTTCTCGCTCAACCCTTGCTTGACCACCAGGAAGATATCGTTCGTCATGCCAATTCGCGGCAACTGACGTGCCTCGATCCGATTCCCCTGCTTGACCAAACAGTAATGATGATCGCCGTGCTCGAACACGGTCTGCACGGGTACCTTGAGCACGTCTTGTTGCTGCTCGACGAAGATCCGCACTTGCGCGGTCATTCCTGGACGCAGGTTGGGGGGCGGGTCCACGATTTGAATCGACGTGCCATATTCGCGTACGCCAGCGGAGAACCAGTTTCCTGGTAGCGGATATTCGTCGACCTTGGTTACGACGCCATCGACTTCGGTATCGGGAATCGCATCAAAATAAATCTCGACATATTGGCCTTCATGAACGTGATCGATTCGCGACTCGTTGATCTTCGCCTTAACCTGCATCTTCTTGGGGTCGGGAAGTTTGATCACAACCTGGTTTTCACGCAGCAAGGCCCCTTCTTCAACGATGAAATCCTTGTCGCTACGGCGGCTGGATTCGTTGGCATAGACCACTTGCCCGGGCGAGGGAGCGTAGACGGTGCAGGCCTCGATTTGGCTTTGAATGAGTTCTTGCTTGGCGACATCAAGTTCAAATATCTTCGTCGCCGAGGCAAGCTTGGCCTGGGCAACGAGAATGGCGCTCTGGAACTGCCCCACCATTTTCTTCTTGGTCAAGCGCCGCAGGATGTCGAGCTTGTTTTGGCCGATTTCAAGTTCTTTCCGCGTGCGATCGACCGCGAAACGATCGCCTTCCAGTTGCAATTCCGTGACATATCCCTTGGCTGCGAGTTTGGCGCTGAACCGCGCATAATCTTCCGCGCGACGAAGATTTTCCTCGGCAACGAAAATTTCGTTTTCCAACGCCTGCTCTTCCTGCTTGAACGTTCCCTGGAGATACTCTTCCAGGGCGATCTTGGCCGAATCCAACACATTTTCTGCCTCGATTTTTACGGCGTTGCTGCCGTTGACCGTGATTTGCTGGAGATTGAGTTGATCTTCCAAGCCGGAGGAATCGAACCGCACCAAGAGATCGCCTTTGGCGACGTTCGTGCCTTCATCGACAATTTCCAGAATGGCGGTTCCACCGCTGTTTTTACTCTTCACGGTGCAGCGAATCTCAACGTTGCTGGAACTCTCGACTTCACCTTTTTCCGTTACGACAAAGGTAAAGACGCCACGCTCTACAACGTGCGTCAGCGGACCAATGGTCTCTTTCGTGTTCCAGGGCACGAAAAAAAATGCCCCCACGGGAATGGCCGTGACGATTCCCAAAACAATCAAAATGCCGATCCACGAGATACCACGATGGCGGAATCGACGACGCTTGGAGACGACAGAACGCGCTGAAGCCACCGGCGCGGGGCCTTCTCGAAATCGAGCGGCCGAAGCAATCGGACGCATGGAACACCTCTATCTTCCGGGCAGGCTAAGGGGAGGGGCTGGCCGCTCAAGGTAGGAAAAAACGTCCAGCCAACCGTGCCTTGCGATGGCCACACGTCCTTGAACCCTAATCATATACGGCCCAAAGGCATCTGTCAGCTTTTTGAAGATGTCCCCATGCCAGTCGCAATACACCTATACATGGAACCATCGGCGGCCAACGAAGTCTCGCGAAACATTCATCCTAACTACCAGTACCCCGACGATGTCGCGAAGGTTTCCATCCCTCATGCAGGGGGTTGCCATTGTTGTCCGCCGCGGGTTTCTCTGTCTCGAAAGGGTTCGGTGAGCCATCCGCCGTTGATCGCGACACTTTGGGGTTCGCGACCCGCGATTTGAATGCCACGGTCGTCGTGAATGGCTTGGGGGTTTGCGTTGTCTTTATCGATGGGGGAGGTGGAGGTTCATGAGACTCACCGTCGGTGTCTTCCAACCCAAGAGGATTGTCCCTCTCTGGAACATCAAGCGGGTGTGCGTCGGGGGGAATCTCGTCGTCCATATCCGGGGGCAACAGCTCGACATCCTCGTCCAACGTTTTCAACCCCAGGGCGTGCAGGGTCTCAGCCGTGATCGGACCAGGATCGATCCAGTGTCCATCCGCGTCCAGTCGCATGGTTCCCAGGTCGAAGTCCAGCCCCACGCGCTGTACTTCGTGGTTGACCCAGACACTTAGAAAGTCGTTCTGCACGGAGAGCAAATCGGACAAAGCGCTCACCAAGTCGCGTGCCGTGGTCGCGCCCAGTTGCGTTTCCTCGCCGGGCTTGGGAGGTTGATTCAGCCGAAGCTGGGTAACTTCAACCTGGTTGATTGCCGTGAGAACGGCCGCGCGACGCAACTCGAAATTCAAGCTATTCAGCTCAACGGTTCGTAGCGTGTTTCGTAAACCTTGATACACGCGATCGCGAATTCCATAAAATGTGCGGCGGGCTTGCTGATATTCGATGAGCGACTGCCGATAGACGTTGCGTTCTCCCAGCCTTGTGATGGGGGCGTCAAACTCCAGGCCCAACCGCAAGCTGCCCGCGGAGCCGCGGAAGCGGAACGGTTTGTCGTCGTTCGTGCCTAGGTCGCCATCAATGACGATGTTCAAATCGCTCTTGAGCCGGTTGGCGTTGAATTCGATCAATCGCCATGTATCGACCAGATTGCCTCGGGCGTTCATCAGATCCAACCGATTGGCAAGCGCGATCTTATAGGCGACGTGCGGATCGAGACGAACATCGATCAACGTCGCGGTTTCCAGACGGGTCCTGGCTTGCAACAGCATCAAATCGACCAGCTCTCGGGACAAGTCGGTCAGCGTTTCGATGAGCCGTCCGTGGGCACGGTCCGTGGGGAGTTGCTGGGCATCCGCGACCAATTCAAAAATTGTCGCGAAGGTTTCTTCCAACTGCACGACAAGTTGCTCGAAGTCGGCATGCAGTTGTTCGACGCGGCGGTCCATCGCGTCGATGCTGTATGCAGCCGGGTCGACAACTCTTTGTTGCAGCTCTTTGGACTGGTTTAGTTCTTCCAGCGTTCGACGGCGCGGCGGTAACGCGGCGTCGAGCTTGATCAGATCGTCTTCGACAATCGCGACGTGTGCCGCGGCTTGGGATCGCACTTCGTCGGCGGCACTGATGTCGCGGGAAAATAACTCGGCAGCCGCATCGTCATCGCTGGCTCGAAGTTGTTGTAAGACATCACCAACCCGGCCTTGAATCGCGGTCAATTTGGGATCGATCAGATTGAATTGTTCGAGCAGGGAGTCGTTGGTTTCCAAGGGCACATCGGGGGGGAGCCCCAGACGGGAAACCTTGAAGTTATCCAACGACGACTGGTACGCGGCTTTGATTGAGAGAAGCCGGCTTTGCGCGTTGTAGAGCGCCTGCAACGCGAGATCGACTTGAAAGCGATCGATCCGTCCCGCGTCATACGTGGCCTGTAATTGGGCAAGGCTGTCGCGCAAGCCGGCGACGTTTGCCTCTTGATTGCGGATCTGTTGCTGGTCTTGCAGCAGTCCCAAGAAACCTCCGGCCTGTGCCGCGCCCGCGCCGCCGGCGAATCCACCATTGCCGCCGGTATTGCCGACCCCGCCAAACCCGCCTCCCCCCACCCCGGTGAAGCCCGTTAGCCCTGAGCCGCCAAAGAAGCCACCCCGGCGCCGTGGCCCCGTCCCGGCATTGCG